>Ga0209542_10011032_pt1 | contig 16123 bp, 10 predicted proteins | sample RifCSPhighO2_01_FD_184028 | JGI IMG/M metagenome (GOLD analysis project Ga0209542, IMG submission 184028) | Soil microbial communities from Rifle, Colorado - Rifle CSP2_plank highO2_0.1 (SPAdes) (version 2) | ecosystem: Environmental > Terrestrial > Deep subsurface > Rock core/Sediment ... | reverse complement strand
GTTGTCGGACATAACTTTTCTCCCTCGTTTCTTCGTTCCGCTTCGCTTTATATTTTTGCGTCCCCCATGTTTGTTGTTGGATGTTTCTGTATGTTGTTCGTCAGCAACTGTTTACTCATCCAAAATATTCAGAACATGCCAATCAAAATGGCGTGTTTTCTCCTCGTCGCAATGTGCGCGTACTAATCCGCTGTAACTTGCGATGTTGTTTCTGACAGTGCGTCCCAACACCCGTTTCCACACTCGCTTCTTCAGCATTCGATTATTCGGATAGATGACGCATCCAAGAAATTTGAGCCCTTCTCTGCAGGGAAAGATGACATCGTTCCGTGCATGAAGCGTAAGCAAAAGTCTCTCATCAAGAAACTGTTTCATGAGCGCACGATACTTCACTGCTTGTTCCCGATTATCTACGAAGATCACAAAATCGTCACCGTAGCGCAGGTATTTCTTGATCCTGAGCGTGTGCTTCACGTACCTATCGAACTCGTTGAGGTAGATATTGGAGAAGATTTGGCTCGTCACGTTTCCGATGGCAATGCCTCTCGGAGATTCAAAAGTACTCTCTCTCTCTCTCTCTCTTTGCTCCGAAAACCACGATTTATGGTGTAACTCCCGATCACTTCCTGAAGCAGCCACATAGTCTGTTCGTCATTGACCCTCATGCCGAGAATGTTTTGGAGTTTTTGATGATCCACAGAGTCAAAGAATTTCTGTACGTCCCCGCGCCAGAAATAGCCATGATGGTTCCGTGTGAGAAAGTCCTGCGTACGCTCAATGGCCTTGAGCAGTCCTTTTTCTTCCCTGCACGACCAGACATCGTGGATGAAGGTCTTGTCATAAATCTCCACCAGATATTCGTAGAGCAAACGATGCACGAAACGATCCTTGATGCCGGCAACGGCAATGTTCCTGCGCTTCGTATCGTTCACGCTGAACAAACTGTATGGTCCGTGCTTGTAGGTTCGGCTTGTGAGTCCGGCATTGAGTTCATTGAGATTGCTTTCCAGGTGATAGATGAAATGATGGAGTTCCGTCGTGCGCTTCTTTCCGCGCACAAACCGCTGCCAGCAATGCCAAAGAGCGGGTAAACTGCAATCTATGGACACGCTCCCGATCATCAACCAAACGTACGAACTCTACAAGAAGATCGTTGACATGAATGAAGGCCTGAGCAAGCGATGGCGATTCTCGCTCGGTAAGAGCATTGAAGACACCGTTCTCTCTTTGCTCTCGGAACTCATCATGGCGAAGAATGCGCCGAAGCCCATGAAAGCGGGTTACCTCATCAAAGCGTGCGCCCATCAGGAAACGTGCATGCTGAAGCTGCGCCTGTTTCTGGAGCTCAAGCTCGTGAACGAGACGAAGGTGTTCCAGACGCAAGCAACCGTGGAAGATGTGGGACGACAGACTGGCGGGTGGTTGAAATCCGTGCAAAGCCAATAAGCCCTTAGCAGGCGAGGCGAGCACCCAAGTTGTCATTCCGGTTGTCGGCATCGTTCTCGTTGTGGTTGGCGTTCCCGTGGTTACGATTGCCGTAGGGCGCAACACCGTTATTGACTGAGTTTCATACCGAAGCCGTTAACCGCAGTCCAACGACTGTCTCATTACAGGATCACTCAGCTCAAACTAAGGGTTCATCAGCTGGTAATGGTCTTTCTTGCTTCTTGTTTCATTCAAAGCAATTTTTTGAAAGACCACCGTGCGGCAGCCCCGACCAAACGGGGTGGCTATTCACCACTATGCGTATTGTAGCGAAAAAAATTTGTAGCGGAAGACCGCCTGACGGCGGTCTAAGGAAAAGGACAAAAGCCGAAAGCAAATCAAAGACCAAGGACTAAGAACACGGAACCCTTAGCAGGCGAGGCGAGCACCCAAGAGGTCATTCCGGTAGTCGGCACCGCCCCCGTCGCGGTAGGCGCCCCCGTGGTAACGACCGCCGCAGGGCGCAAATTTTGCTCTGAATACCTCTACCAAACTCTTATCATACCAAGTCATCGTAATGTTCTCATAAACTGCTCGATTAGCTTGAGCAATACCATCGTAAGATGCGTGCGAAATTAACCTTGCACGACCATGCGCGAATGCAAGAAATCTCGCCTCTACTGAATCCGGACCGGATATTTCTGATTCTGAACTGCTCAGAAGATTTGTGATCCATTCTATGAATTTCGGCTTTTCTTCATCAGTTAGTTTTTTATCATCCGGAAGTTTATCGGCTTCTACCAATTCGTATTGTATATATTCATCTCTCATTTTTGCGCCAGCATCTCCTTTCACTAAAGTTGAATATCTTCCCGCTTGTTTTTGTACGTTGAGATTTTGGCTTACATCAACAAAACGCGCCTCTCCGTTTTCTTCGACAACAACAATATTTTCTACTCCCAAATACTCTTTCCATCCTTTCAACATTTCTACTGTCTCCGGCTTTTTTAAGCGTTCTTTTGCTTTCTCAATAATTGCAGTATCTTTCGCATTGTCAGCGTTACCGCAATCTATGAGTTTTCCATAAATCTCTTCAATATCTACTTCTTCTTCGGTTGAGACTCGTACATTCTCATCACTACTAATTCCGTCAGGATTGACTTCTATAGTCCACATCAAATCTCTTCTCGTGTTGTGCCCTCTTTCTGAAACTTCTAATTTTTTAAGATAATCTGAAGCCGAAACCACTTCTGGGTATTCGATTTCAGCCTCACAATATCCAGTATTGATACTATTATTCATAGAGTAAATGGGTGGAGAAACAGGTTGCAAATTTAATCACGTAATCGTATATATGTCAAATCGTATTTGATCGCGAATCCTCAAGGGTCGCCAATTCTGTATTTGTGGGATGTTTTGTATGTGTTTTCCCCTCCCCGCAAAAATAAAAAGCTACGCTTGAAACGTCGAAACTCGGTCGAAAAGTTCCGATCCGACAACAGCGGGTGTGCGGTTCGCCCCACGCCCGTTTTCGATAAATTGATGGATGGGCGCGGTGCTCTCCCAAATCCGGCGGCAGTAGGTCGCTTCGCTCCCAATTGTACTGCCGCCGTACTTCGCACACCCGCGAACGTTATATGACATACGTCCTTTTCCTTTTGCGGCACGTCACGTCAGTCGTGACTGAGCGTGACTGACGCCGTACTGCTCGTAAAAAAATCCGATTTTGTTTCCTTGTTGATGAGGGGAAAAGAGGAGTTCGCCCCGCTGCGGCGGGGCTCAGTTTTTTATAGGGGGATGTTTTTGTTTTTGTATTTGTGTGTGTTGCAGTTCCGGACACAATGGAAGTACTGCACAGCAAAATGTGGAATGCAGGAATTGGTAGGAGTGCCAAAAATGGGTATTCCACCCTTCCCACGGCCATAAGGCCATACTGAGCGGAACCCATTGGGGGCAAATTCCCTTGTACGTACAAAAGAATGGCCGTACACTATGTTCGTACGGTTCATCCCGTATACAATCTCGCCCGGTGGGGTCGCAAGGCCGAGCCGGGATATTTTTATACGCCGATAAACGACTGCATGCGGTCCAGACAGCACTGGAAAATCGCTTTCTTCCGTATCGGGTCTTCGTCGTATTCCTTGCCTCTGCACCCGCGGGGAAAGACGAGAATCGCTTGCTTCCCGCGTTCACGTAATACATCGAAAATCGGCGCGTAGTCCCCGTCCCCGCTGAAGAGAATGAACGAGCGGTACTTGTCCAGATTCAGAAGCATTTCCCTCGCAATCTCCACGTCGAAGTCGCACTTCCGGCGCACGATGGTTCCACGGATATTGCTCCAGAGAAACTGCAATGCACTATCCGTATTCCCGATCTCTTTATCGATTCGTTCGATGATGTCGAATATGCGGAAGAAATCATCGGAAAGCGGAAGCCACTTTTTCTTCATCTGTGCGCGCAGGTTCTCATCCAGGCTATAGAGCAAGCTGGAGATCGTGCTGTTCTTCTCGCGGAGAAGGCCGAGATCTTTCTCCAACTGCCCGATCTTCAAACGGAAAACCGATTCGTCGATGCGCACCGGAATGGTTTTGACGGGCTTGCTGATGACGCGATAGCCGACGGTTTTCTGTTCTTCGAGAAATGCTTTGGACAGCGGATGCGCATCCTCGCCGTGGAAGAAGACGATGTCCTTCATGAGCGTCTGCCCCTTCAGATACGCATAGAACTTTCCGGTATCCACCTGCCATCCGTTCTTCTTCTGGGAGCTATAGATATTCGCCCAGTCGATGAGCGCGAGCGCATCGCCTTTCAGCCGGAAGAATGGTTCGTCCATGGTCATAACTCTATCGGATATTTGGGGATGAATATGCGCTCGATCATGCGCGCGGAGCGAATGTTCTCCGTAATGAATGATCGCACGCCCTGCTTATCTACGTCCCATGCCATCAGCCGATCCGTCGTGCCCTCCGGACGGAACGAGAACGGTTCAATCTCGCGCTGCTCGTACGCGATACCGTCCTTCGGAATGTACTCGATGATGAGCGTCTTTCGCTCTTGTGCTGCCTGGCGGATGGTGGGGAGGAGATCGCTCATAAAATTAACATGGTAACGGAATGGCATTCTTAACTTTGAGAAAACGATCAATGAATCCATTGAGTTCAGTAAGCGAAGTTTGGCCGTCATTGTCGTAATGACTTGTGTTTGCCTTATTGCAATAGTTGTAAATGCATCGTAATTCTTCCGCTTGTTGTGGTTCGATTTTTGCAATTATGGCTGTTTTGTTTTTCAGTTTAGAAAGAATATCATCAAAATTGCGTCCTTTATCCCACATTAACAAATCATATTTGATGTACTTCTCAAGTGCGTAACGTAGTAACTGCCCATACTGGAGAACAAAGCTGTCAGCATTGAGGCTTCCATCTCTTGCGCGTTGTTCCTGCTCTGCTTGATAAAGCCCAAGTCGTTCGTACGGATCCATCCCATTTTCTACATAAATAAAACTACCTCCGACCCTTTGTGCATTTTTCATAATCCCAAATACATCACCTCCATTTTTCTTACATGCATCTCTTATGAATTTGCAGAAGAGCGGATGATGCGTAAAGATAAGTGTCTGCGCATAGCCAGAACATTCAGCAATAAGATATTCACAAATCTTAAATAAATTGGATGAATCCAAACTTGTGACAGGATCGTCAAATACTAGAATGGTTTTGGAATCATTCTTTTGATCTTGTCTTAACAGAGCAAGAAAGAATGCCAGAGCAATAACCTGTCGTTCCCCGGAAGACAATCCATGCTTAAGATCACGTTCATTGCCATTTGTATCTACAATCTTAAACCTGAACGCATAATCTTTTGTCGATGTTTCTCTCCCTGTTTCGTGCTCAAGTGCAAATGGTAAATCCCATTTGACCATTATTGATTGTATTCCTTCCAAGACAGGAGACCGGGATCGCACATAGCCCGAGAGTTTCTCCTTAGCCTGTCGCAGATTTTCCTTCAGTCGTGTTTGTTCTGGCAAATACTTCTCTAGGTACTCACGTAATATCTCCAAGTCCTTCTGAAGAAAATGTATCACTGCTGCTGCCCCTGCCATCTCTTTTGTAAGTTTTTCACTCTCCTCGGTGATTTGATTTTCATTGCTATAAGCTTTGCGCTGTTCCTCAAGCATGTTCCGAACATTTTCTACATGTACTCCAAAATCTTCTGCGATACGCTGCATCCCATCTATGTATTTCATTATCTCAGAATAAATCAACGTAAGATTGGAGGCATTAATATCTTTATATTCTCGCTTTTCGCGGAGTAGCTGCATTAGCATATCTATGCTTTTTCGTTGATCATTTTCTTGAAGTAGCTGTAAAGACCGTACCCATTGTTCTCGCTTTTCTGGAGAATACAATTCTGACCATTGAAGCTCTTTACTCAGATTTTCCAAAATCTCAAAACACTCGCGTATTCTTGTTATTAGCTTTTCGTTGTAGCTATGTATACCTTCCAATTCCATAAGACATTTATCTGCATCCTGACGTAACGTACTCTTCAATCTCTTCAACTCTGGATTAAAGAAGTCTTTGTATGTTTGAATGACATGCAATGCCCCTTGTAGTCCTTGATGGCAGAATGGGCAATTTTGCTGCTCAAGGGGCGCTGTTTCGTTCAGAATTCCAAGTCCGCTCTCGATAAAAGCACCGTGTGCTTGTATATGCTGGCGCATACGGTCTTCCGCTATTTGATGAGCTGACTGGTGTAAGTCCTGCTGCAGCAATTCCCGATATGCGACTTCCGCTGAAAGTGTAGGAAAAAGGGCGGGTTTTGGTATTTGTCCCGGATCCAGCAGCGCTTGCTTCTTTTGGATCATTTTGCTCTGTTCTAAACGTGCTTCTATCCCCTTCTTCCTTTGTTCTAACTCTTCAATATTTGAGTAAATATTAGCCTGATCAAGTTGTTTATATTGTTCATAGAGCACCTTGTTTTCTTCTGTGGGTTTGTAACCACGAAAATGAGGAAAGCTCATTTCCAGATCATTCAATTGCTTTTGGAGTCTTTCAACTTCCGTATCCAACCTCTGAGCTTCCGCATCAACTGATATAACAAGCTTCCCTGACGATTGTGCGTGTTTGCCCTCTTCATTGGAACGCTCTCCACCATTGCTGTGCACATTCGTATGGACAAAGTCCTCATCAAAAAATAATGCTTTAGTGGCTTGTGGTTGCTTATCCCATGAACCATTCTTGTAAGTAAATACACTATCTTTTCCACTGTCACTATAGAATTCTATTTCAACGTATTCTGGTTTTGTCTTGCCATCTTCATCCTCAAAATTCCACTTTCCAAATAAGCTCTTTAGAATCTCGCACAAGGAAGTTTTCCCTGAGGAATTATCGCCATAGAACAATTGCATTGCCCCTTGCCCTGCCTTAATACAAGCAACATGCTCATCTTTTTTCTCATCTTTTTTAATACACATTTCATCCCAAGCAAATCGCTTGAAGGATTTATAGCCATGCAATTTTGAAATCTTTTTGATGGCCAAATTATTCATGTTTGTTGGAGGAAGAATTATTACTATCCCCCCACACCTCTCCAATTTTCTCCTTCATCTTCTTTTCGCATTTAACAATGGCATTCCTGTAAGTATTGATCTCCTGACCTATCTCCACTAATCGCTGCTGGTCTTCCGAAGAAGGAAGAGGGATTTGTAGTGACAATAATGTATCAATATCAGTTCTTCTCCTTCCCGTAGCGCCTGACACAAGAGCGTCGATCTGACCGTAAAACTGTTCGGACTGAACAATGGTTTCCAAATACATAGGGTGAACCTTGTCATGTCGTATCTCAAATACAGGAAAGTCCTGAGAAACAACCGCTCCATCCAGCTCGCTGGGTACAACTGCAAAGGCACCGTGACGAGCATCAATTTTCGACATGATCAAATTGCCGGTATTCGCAAGGTACTGAGTATCCGCCTTGATATCACGTCCATAGATCTCCTGTCGTAATGTTATTCCTTTGCCGTACAACTTGATCGTAATTTGCTTGTAAAGTGTGTCATCATTGATTTGAATCTTTTCTAGTTTTGGGACGAGTAAATTTGAGAGAGCCACAAATGGATACTGTTTCGTTTCTTTCAATATCTCATTCAGTTTGGCCAACTTCTTATCTTTGCTCTCGAGCTGGCTCAAATACTCCCTCGCAATATCCATCTGCATGCCATCTTTCGTATCAAAAGAAGCCAATATCTGCAGAGCGGCCTTCGGATCGGCATCCTGTAGCTCCCGGTATCTCTTCTCGATCTTGGAGCCATTTCGCGCAATTACTCCTTTCAGCGTCTCCTGCCATTCCTTCATCTGCTCCGCGCTGAGATTACTCCGGTAATTCTGCAAATTGAAATGATAGGAATGGGCTTTTTCAATGGCTTTCGCAATCTCGTTATCGATCTGCCCTTCCACGATATTGTCGAATTGCCAAAGTTTTTCTTTGTACATCTCCTCACTGATTTTCCCATTTGCACGTTTTTTCTCCAATCCCTCAACGAGCTTCGTGCGCTTCTTGTCATTCTTCTCCTTGGTTTTGTCGCTCACTTCCTTGCGGATTCTTTCCGCGATGCGCGGATCGAGCGTTTCTATCTGTTCCTTAGAAACGCAAAAACTGTGTTTAGTATCTGCGGGCTTCTTCCCTTGCTTCACTTCCTTGAAAAACTCCAACAATTCGGCAATCTGACCTCCGGCAATCTCCTTGCGATTTGTTCCCATGGAAAAGCCATCATTTTCCATTTTGTAATACCAGACAAAATCGGTCGGCTGTCCTTTTTCAAAGTAAAGAATGGACGTTTTTGCTCCCTGCCCGCCTTTGCTCACAAACACGCCCTGAGGCAGGCTGATGACTGCCCGTAGATTCGTTTCGTTCAAAAGAAGCTTCCGCAATGCACAAGCGCTGTTTTGCCCCCAAGTAAGGAAACCTTCGGAAACAACGACAGCGCAGCGCCCGTTTTGCTTTAGCAAATCGAACATCAGCTTCACGAAGAGAATCGTGGTTTCAGATTCCTTGGAATATTCTTCCCAGATGTTGGGGTATGCAGGCTGATCCCGTTCCGCGCCAAAGGGCGGATTGGCGATGACAACACTCTTGCTTCCGCCATCCCGCAGGGGATCGAACATTTTCAGACTATCTCCCTGATCGATGTTGTGCGGATTGAGGCCACGGATGTACATGTTGACTGCCGCCATTTTGCGAATTCTTCCTTGGTACTCGATGCCGCCAATGCCTGTGCGGTAGAAGTTATTGGCAATATGCTCGGCGGGGAATTGTCTTGTGCTTCGAGCTTTTTCGATGACGTGTTCATACGCGTCGAACAGGAAACCTGCCGTGCCACATGCGGGGTCAAAAATGCTGTCTGTAAAATCGGGGTCAACCATCTCTACCATCATTTGACGGATGTGGTCAGGTGTTCGATGGAGGCCAATATCTTTCGTTCCACCTGTTTCGGAGAGTGCTGATTCTATCGCGTCACCGAGCAGGTCGGTTTTCAGAATGTATTTCTCATCAATTTCACTCACAAGACCGATCACCTCTGCAATCACGCCGCCCTTCACGTTGTTGGTGAAGTTAGAATTGGCGAAAACTTCCTCCATCAGCACGAGCTGGTCCTGCATTTTCTGCGGCAGGTTGCCCGTGATGACCGTTCGGGCTTTCGAGAGAATGGAAGCGTAGAAAGGGAAAATGTTCTTGTTGAGTTCGGACAAAATCTGCTCGCCGTTGAGCGAGATTAAATGTGAGAAAAGCAAACGGTAATTCTCGCCGCCAAACAGTTTACGCAGCGGTACAAATGGTTCTTCCTGCTTCACCTTTGCCTCGAAAATACGCAGCAGCAGAAGTTCGATGATGTACTCCACGCGCTCCACCGGCGTTCCCGCCGGACGCAGCTTGTTGTGCAGCCTCTTCAGGATGTTGTTCGTTTCGCTATCTGCGTAATGGACAGTGGATCTAGCCATGGTTTAAGCGGTAAAGGTTGCTTGTAAATCTCTGAACACTTCAGGGAAACGGTTGTCGAACGTTTGATTCACAGTCTCATAATCCGTGCCGATCAGGCGCGCGAACACCGGATTGTTGAAGATCTCCTGCGGCGTGAATGCTTTCCTATCAACGATGTTGGCGGATACGATGTCCTTCATGTCTCGCAATATCCGGATCTGTTCATCGCTGAATGCATACGTTTTGACGTATGACTCAAATCCTCTTTCCACACGCTCCTTGGGCGTCGGGATTTTCTTGATCTGCAGGGCATGAAGGAAGAAATCCCACACCGACCCCTGTTCAAAGTCATAGAGTTTCTTAAGCTGCCCTTCATCGAGGTACACCTTCGGGTTCCTTGCCCAATCTTTAATAATCTCCATATCTTTTTCACTCGGTTCATACTCTGCGTTGATAAATACCTTTTTCTTAATTTCGGCAATCCCATCAGATGTCGTCACTTTTAGCTCATTTTCAAAAAGAGCCTTCGCCTCATCGATCGGAATGTTGTCGATCACTTGAATCGTATCGCCATGCAAGTAGACGCGCTGAATGAGGTGCGCCGGATCCGGATTATCAATCAGTCCGGGAGCGGTCGCCCCATGTCCTCCGGTTCCCGTACCTTGCCCTGTTGTCCCCCCTGCTGTAGAAATGATTTTCTTATTTTCTTTCAGTGTGCCTTTTCCGTTGTCCTTCATTCGTGTACACAGTCCTACAAAATCAAGAACTTTGAAGCTGAACTTGCCGGTTTTCGGATCAAGCCTCGTACCGCGTCCCAGCATCTGAATATATTTGCCGACTGATTTTGTAAGATTGGAAAAAGCAATGTAGCGTACACATGGAATGTCGACGCCCGTACCCATGATATCGACGGATACGGCGACGTAAGGCTTGTGGTTCGCGTCCTTGAACCATTTCTTGTATGTGTCATTCAGTTCATCATTCTCGGAGATGATCGCCTCGGCGTAGCGCGGACTCAACTCATCCTCTTCGGTTTTGAAAACCTGGTTGATCGCTTTAACCAGCTGAATACAGTGCGGCTGGCTGACGCCGAACAAAATCACCTTCTCTCCATAGGAGGTGTGTTTCTTCAGCTCTTCCGCAATGCGGAGACAATTGTCCGTCGCAATGAATTTACGGTTCAACTGGTCCAGCTTCACCTGTTTCTCGCGGGGCAGCTTCACGATTTCCTCGGTCTTGAGATCAAAATAATGGTCGAATCCTACGCCTGTTTCGCGCGCGATCTTCGTGAGTTCCGTCTCGATGGAGAGCACTGCATACGGAGCCAGAAACCCTTCATCTATGCCTCGTGCAAGGTCGAACTGATAATCGGGCTCGCCAGTTTCACAGCCGAAGAGTTTGTACGTATCCAGAATGGCCAGATCTTCCTCCGGGATGTCCTTTCCCTTCTGAGCGACCGCCGTTCTCGGTGTTGCCGTGAGTCCTATGCGCGAGCAAAGGAAGTGATCGAATATCAGCTTCCGATTGATATTGATAGAGCGATGGCACTCGTCAACAATGATCAGATCATAGAAAGTGCTCGGGATATTCTGATAAATGTTCTCCAGCGTATCGACAACGACAATGTGAATTTGTGTATTTTTATAGAGTTTGTAATTGGACGTGGTTATCCATATCGGAGAATACTCTTTGGATATCAAAGAAAACCCATCATCATGAGCCTGCTTGGCAAGCATGCGCCTATCAACAACAAACAAAATCCTCTTTGCCATATTGTATTCCAGCAGCGCCTTCGCAAAAGCAACCATGGTGCGCGTCTTACCAAGTCCAGTCGCCATATGCACGAGCATTTTCTGCTTACCGTCTTTGTACTTTTTTAAGAGTGCCTCAATACATTCTGTCTGATAATATGCTTCTTTCCTGCAGTTAGGATTGATACCGCCAGCAATGCTTTTATCGATTGCAATGACTCGCTCCATATTCATTTTGCGCGCCTGCTCCATCTTACGTTGCATATCCTCCAGCGTCATGAAGCTATTCACCTGCCGAAATTCTCCGGCCTCAAATCCTTTCCACTCCGTGTCGTAGAACAACGTTCTTTCAGGAGAGCATGCATACAGAAATCTCGGTTTTAATACAGTCGCATAAATCGTACGAAGTTTTGTGAGTGCCTTCTTCTCATCTTCAAACTTATCTTCGACAAGTGCCAGAATATTCCCGTTCAGGTCGGTAAGCGTGATATCCGGTTCAATGTACTTTCTGCCCTCAAATATTGCCTGCTGCTCAGGAGTAAGTGCATATTTTTGACGGTATAACAGCGTATCGCCCGGCTTCCATCCGAGCGCTTTTAGCTCTTCAATAATCTTCAAGTCAGTGTCCGTTGCTTCGTTTACTTTAGTCATGACTTTAGCAAGAAAGAGGAAATCCTATTGCACAAGAAAGTGTACGCTTTGCAGATGAATTGACCTATCTGTTTTGTTTGTGTTCACTGGGCTCCGGGCATTCACCCCTAACCCCTCTGCCCGTCGCCCAGTCCGTCTGTCGATGCCTCATTTAAAACGGTAAAAACAAAATCGGATTTTTTTACGAGCAGTCCCACTGCGGTGGGCAAAAGGAAAAGGCCGTACGATCATATAACACGGCGTATGCGGTTCGTCGGTGGCGCTTTTTGTATTTCAATGGATGCGCCACCTCCTCTCCCATATTTCGCCACGGTGAGCCCTATCGGGCACATTATACCGTGGCGAAACATCGCATACGCCGAAACGTTGTCGGACATAACTTTTCTCCCTCGTTTCTTCGTTCCGCTTCGCTTTATATTTTTGCGTCCCCCATGTTTGTTGTTGGATGTTTCTGTATGTTGTTCGTCAGCAACTGTTTACTCATCCAAAATATTCAGAACATGCCAATCAAAATGGCGTGTTTTCTCCTCGTCGCAATGTGCGCGTACTAATCCGCTGTAACTTGCGATGTTGTTTCTGACAGTGCGTCCCAACACCCGTTTCCACACTCGCTTCTTCAGCATTCGATTATTCGGATAGATGACGCATCCAAGAAATTTGAGCCCTTCTCTGCAGGGAAAGATGACATCGTTCCGTGCATGAAGCGTAAGCAAAAGTCTCTCATCAAGAAACTGTTTCATGAGCGCACGATACTTCACTGCTTGTTCCCGATTATCTACGAAGATCACAAAATCGTCACCGTAGCGCAGGTATTTCTTGATCCTGAGCGTGTGCTTCACGTACCTATCGAACTCGTTGAGGTAGATATTGGAGAAGATTTGGCTCGTCACGTTTCCGATGGCAATGCCTCTCGGAGATTCAAAAGTACTCTCTCTCTCTCTCTCTCTTTGCTCCGAAAACCACGATTTATGGTGTAACTCCCGATCACTTCCTGAAGCAGCCACATAGTCTGTTCGTCATTGACCCTCATGCCGAGAATGTTTTGGAGTTTTTGATGATCCACAGAGTCAAAGAATTTCTGTACGTCCCCGCGCCAGAAATAGCCATGATGGTTCCGTGTGAGAAAGTCCTGCGTACGCTCAATGGCCTTGAGCAGTCCTTTTTCTTCCCTGCACGACCAGACATCGTGGATGAAGGTCTTGTCATAAATCTCCACCAGATATTCGTAGAGCAAACGATGCACGAAACGATCCTTGATGCCGGCAACGGCAATGTTCCTGCGCTTCGTATCGTTCACGCTGAACAAACTGTATGGTCCGTGCTTGTAGGTTCGGCTTGTGAGTCCGGCATTGAGTTCATTGAGATTGCTTTCCAGGTGATAGATGAAATGATGGAGTTCCGTCGTGCGCTTCTTTCCGCGCACAAACCGCTGCCAGCAATGCCAAAGAGCGGGTAAACTGCAATCTATGGACACGCTCCCGATCATCAACCAAACGTACGAACTCTACAAGAAGATCGTTGACATGAATGAAGGCCTGAGCAAGCGATGGCGATTCTCGCTCGGTAAGAGCATTGAAGACACCGTTCTCTCTTTGCTCTCGGAACTCATCATGGCGAAGAATGCGCCGAAGCCCATGAAAGCGGGTTACCTCATCAAAGCGTGCGCCCATCAGGAAACGTGCATGCTGAAGCTGCGCCTGTTTCTGGAGCTCAAGCTCGTGAACGAGACGAAGGTGTTCCAGACGCAAGCAACCGTGGAAGATGTGGGACGACAGACTGGCGGGTGGTTGAAATCCGTGCAAAGCCAATAAGCCCTTAGCAGGCGAGGCGAGCACCCAAGTTGTCATTCCGGTTGTCGGCATCGTTCTCGTTGTGGTTGGCGTTCCCGTGGTTACGATTGCCGTAGGGCGCAACACCGTTATTGACTGAGTTTCATACCGAAGCCGTTAACCGCAGTCCAACGACTGTCTCATTACAGGATCACTCAGCTCAAACTAAGGGTTCATCAGCTGGTAATGGTCTTTCTTGCTTCTTGTTTCATTCAAAGCAATTTTTTGAAAGACCACCGTGCGGCAGCCCCGACCAAACGGGGTGGCTATTCACCACTATGCGTATTGTAGCGAAAAAAATTTGTAGCGGAAGACCGCCTGACGGCGGTCTAAGGAAAAGGACAAAAGCCGAAAGCAAATCAAAGACCAAGGACTAAGAACACGGAACCCTTAGCAGGCGAGGCGAGCACCCAAGAGGTCATTCCGGTAGTCGGCACCGCCCCCGTCGCGGTAGGCGCCCCCGTGGTAACGACCGCCGCAGGGCGCAAATTTTGCTCTGAATACCTCTACCAAACTCTTATCATACCAAGTCATCGTAATGTTCTCATAAACTGCTCGATTAGCTTGAGCAATACCATCGTAAGATGCGTGCGAAATTAACCTTGCACGACCATGCGCGAATGCAAGAAATCTCGCCTCTACTGAATCCGGACCGGATATTTCTGATTCTGAACTGCTCAGAAGATTTGTGATCCATTCTATGAATTTCGGCTTTTCTTCATCAGTTAGTTTTTTATCATCCGGAAGTTTATCGGCTTCTACCAATTCGTATTGTATATATTCATCTCTCATTTTTGCGCCAGCATCTCCTTTCACTAAAGTTGAATATCTTCCCGCTTGTTTTTGTACGTTGAGATTTTGGCTTACATCAACAAAACGCGCCTCTCCGTTTTCTTCGACAACAACAATATTTTCTACTCCCAAATACTCTTTCCATCCTTTCAACATTTCTACTGTCTCCGGCTTTTTTAAGCGTTCTTTTGCTTTCTCAATAATTGCAGTATCTTTCGCATTGTCAGCGTTACCGCAATCTATGAGTTTTCCATAAATCTCTTCAATATCTACTTCTTCTTCGGTTGAGACTCGTACATTCTCATCACTACTAATTCCGTCAGGATTGACTTCTATAGTCCACATCAAATCTCTTCTCGTGTTGTGCCCTCTTTCTGAAACTTCTAATTTTTTAAGATAATCTGAAGCCGAAACCACTTCTGGGTATTCGATTTCAGCCTCACAATATCCAGTATTGATACTATTATTCATAGAGTAAATGGGTGGAGAAACAGGTTGCAAATTTAATCACGTAATCGTATATATGTCAAATCGTATTTGATCGCGAATCCTCAAGGGTCGCCAATTCTGTATTTGTGGGATGTTTTGTATGTGTTTTCCCCTCCCCGCAAAAATAAAAAGCTACGCTTGAAACGTCGAAACTCGGTCGAAAAGTTCCGATCCGACAACAGCGGGTGTGCGGTTCGCCCCACGCCCGTTTTCGATAAATTGATGGATGGGCGCGGTGCTCTCCCAAATCCGGCGGCAGTAGGTCGCTTCGCTCCCAATTGTACTGCCGCCGTACTTCGCACACCCGCGAACGTTAGGCGAAATATCTTTTTTCCGTTTTCCGGCGGTGCCACTGCGTTTTTCTTTCCGTTACGATTGATTGAAATCAATTATGAAAATAAGCTGAAACCATGCTGAGAAGATTCGCACCGGATGTCGATCGTCCTTCTCCTGACCAATTGCGAGCATGGCATATTGGCAGAATGTTTGACGATGATGGCACACCTATCGATGTGGAAGCTGGACTCATTATTCAGCAGTTCATTGATAGTCCTGATGCAACAATCTCCGCAATTATCGTCAGTCGAAGGACTAAACTTAATCCTTTTCATGTGCGGAGTTATTGCAGGCAAATGTGTGCCGTGGATGTTCTTCAAGAATCACCACCTTTAAGTGCCTGCTTTACACTCAACAAAAATCCAAATGACTTTGCATTGTCCCTCATTCAAGAAATTCGAGATTCCTGCCGAAAGTTTCAATAGGACCACGAAAAGAAAAGCTACGGGCACCTTGGAAAGCCGGAAAAAAGCTACATTCGGCTAACAGCGGGTGTGCGGTTCGTCGCAGCGCCTTGTTTGAATAGTCATGGATAGCGCTGCTCCTCACCCAAATCCGGCCATGGTGAGCCGCAAAGCGGCAAATTGTACCATGGCCGTACTTCGCACACCCGCGCACGTTATACGACATTTCATTTTCCGGCTGTCCACACACTTGACATAAATCGAATCTCATCTTAAGATAATTGTAATTTCCCACTATTTCATGCTTTTTCCCGATACAACCCCTCCAACAACTCGGACTGTCACTATCAGTCCAGGGAAAACAATTACTCTTAGGAATCTCCGCAAAACAACTTGAATAACATTTGAGTTCATGAGACGATACCGACCATGCCTCGCGATGCATGGGTCCGGATGATCCGGCAGAAAT
>Ga0209542_10011031_pt1 | contig 16125 bp, 15 predicted proteins | sample RifCSPhighO2_01_FD_184028 | JGI IMG/M metagenome (GOLD analysis project Ga0209542, IMG submission 184028) | Soil microbial communities from Rifle, Colorado - Rifle CSP2_plank highO2_0.1 (SPAdes) (version 2) | ecosystem: Environmental > Terrestrial > Deep subsurface > Rock core/Sediment ... | reverse complement strand
GGAGGAAGATATGCTCTGCCATGTCATGGTCTACTTGAATGGCAACCCCATGATGGGCAAGCTGTTCAAGGTTAAAGCCACGAGCAACGACGAAGCACAGAGGCTCGCCCTCGAGGAAGCAAGGAAACTCTTCGGCGAGATTCCCGAGGAGGAGATGGAGAAATTCAACAAGATGATGACCAAGACCACGGTCGTCGTCGGTCGCCCGGGACATGAATGTGCCTGCTCGAGCTGCGACAAGCCCCTCGCACAGGTTCTCATGGAGAATTAAAGGAAGTGAGGTATCAATGCTCCGGATCGCACGCACTGCGACTCCGGGGCCTTTTCTTTACTCAGAGCGAAGGAGGCTATCCGTAAATTGAGTGGTCGCCTATTTTGTAAAAATACACTTCTTCCGGTGACACGAATCTGAAAATTATCCGATTGCGATTATCAATCCAGAATCCCCAGTACTCAGCCAGCGCAGCATGCAACTTGTGAGTTCTTAATCGTGGATCAAATGGGTTGGTGCGAAACAAATCTTCTTTCAGGGCGGCCTTCGCCTGTATCTCCTTGGGCAATTTCTTAAACATCCTGGCAAATCTTGGATGGTACGTAATTTTCAGGGCCAAATTTTACATCAGGTCACGCAGGGAACGGAGAACCTTCCCTTTTCCTTTTTTGAAATCCCCGTCCATCTTTCTCAATTCCTCAAGAAAGTGTGCCTCTTTCCAACTCCTAACTAGGTCACGGATAAATTCGCTTTTCGTGGCGAAACCACCTTGCTTTACCCCTTGTTCAACTTCTTTCAGAAGGTCAGAGGGGAGCGAAACTGTCATTGTTTGACGCATAATATATGTGCTAGTTTGTAAGATAATATAACACAAGTATATACCCTAGATACTCCTTGTCAACAAACGCGCTATAATACGGAGCATGGCTACAGACGACATACCTAACATCCGCACTTACAAGCATGACGTGGCCGAAACGCTCGGGCGTGAAGACGTGAGTGTGGCGAGCATTGCCATCCAAGAGCAAACTAAGCGCTATAGTGAAGCTGAAGCGACGGAGAAGGAAATCAAAACGAGTAAACTGCTAGTAACAGGTATCGGAATCCTTGTTTTCCTTGGCGCCATGGCTCTCGCTTATATATTCTTCCTGCGAGACGCGCCGGATTCTAGTATTCCAGTTCCGACCGGCCAAGTTCCGGAGTCTCTCATTCAAGCCGAACAACAAACTCTCTACGACGTTGCAGGCAAAACGCCGGGCAATGCCTATCGCGAGCTGGCATTGAAAGTGAAAGGTTCCGATCTGAAGCCTAACACCATGGAGGAAATCGTCCCCGTCGAAACATTGCTCAATCTCCCAACTCAAAAAGTCCTGAACATAGAAGAATTCTTGACGCACGTTGGTATAAGCGCACCAGATCGCTTCGTGCGTTTTCTTGATAAACGTTTTATGTTCGGAGTTTACACTCTGCGAGCTACAGATGCTTTCATCATCGTAGAACCCACATCATTTGGTCCTGTTTTCGCCGAACTTCTGGATTGGGAGGGGCGAAATCTAACAGAATTATTCTATCCATTACTTACAGGCAAAACTCTACCAGTGGGATCTGTGATTACTTGGTCAGATAGCCTGATCAAAAACGTAGATACGCGGGTTGGTAAGTTAGAGTCTGGAGAGGTTGTGATGATTTACTCTTTCTTGCCATCAAAAGATAAACTTGTTATAGCCTCGTCACTTGATACTTTCAATGAAGTGCTCCTGCGTTCGCAAAGTCCCAAAAGTGTAGTACAATAGCTCGCATGATAGATACAACAAAGTACAAAAAGTTACTTGAAGAAGAAAAGAAACGCCTTGAAGCCGATCTTGGAGAAGTGGCCGAGAAGGACCCCAATAATCCGGGGGACTGGATCCCCACCCCACCGCCGAATATAGAACACGAGGCTGATCCAATAGACGCCGCAGATGCGATAGAAGAATACACCGAGCGAGTGGGGATTGAGATGCCCTTGGAAGAACGCCTGCGGGACGTCAACACGGCACTGACCGCAATCAAATCAGGTACGTACGGCACGTGTAATGTTGGTGGTAAATCACACCCCATAGAACCAGAGCGTCTCGAAGCCAACCCAGCCGCCATGACATGCGTCGAGCACATGAATTCGTAAAGCAAAAAGGCCGGGAGAAGCGGGGTGTTCCTCCCGGCCAAGGCGACCAGCATTTACGAAATGGTCCAGTACAAAAATAGTTCGTTGCCTCGGAGTGCGGTAGTACTCTCCGGCTGATAACCCAGCTTTGCGAAGGCTTGGGGCCAAAATTCCTGCCAGAAACTCATCACCTTCTGGTAGGTTTTGAGGAACTCGGCCTTCTGGCTACCTTCGAGATACCGCATCGCGTTACCGTGGGACCAGATGATGTGATCAGGTTCGACCGCGACGTGGATGGTCAGATATGGATCCGTCCGTAGCAATTCTGGGAAGCCACAGAGGGTCACTGTCCGCCTAAAGTACCAGCTGATATCAAGCGCGGGATGCTCGAGTCCAGCCAGCACGCCACTTGCTTCCGCAGGCGTGCTCACCGTCTTGGTGATCCAGTTGAACAAGCTGTTCATCAGCGCCTGACCTTTCTCGTCCGGATGGAGCTCACCACCGAGCTTCAGGATCAGCTTCTCCAGTAGAGAATAGTGCGGTTGATCTCCCAACTTGACCAAGCCGTCTTCCTCACGGTAGTTGAGCATGATCAACTTTCGGTCCGCTTGTTCTGAATGTTCAGCGGCGCAACGGAGCAGGATCTGTGGCTGGCGACGAGACAGGGGATACCAAAAGTTGAAGAAAGTTACTACGTCACGTACTGACAGGGTTGGCTCAAGAGCCAACCACTTCAGAAAAGGATTGTCTTTGCCATGCCGGTAGTCGGTAAAGGTTGAGAAGTGGTCAAGCAAAGCAAGTGCTTTCTGTCGTTTCGCGGCTAGAATCGGTTCCTCGAGAGTATCCATTGGCAACTCCTTTCAACGTCCGGGTTGGGCGGAATGCCTAGCCTCTTAGGCTAAACTAGCATAGTGTTTTATATTACGCAAGATGCAACTCAATCTTTATTTACCCTAGATCAATGGTGGAAAATGTTGCGACTGTGATGCGTGCCTTGATGACTGGGTGTCCCAAAGGGGAGACCTTTGGGCTAATCTAATCGTAGTTAAATTTGTGGGAGAAATCTTTTGGCATGGTCAACCAATCTTTTAGATACTCATCAAACTCGCGAGGAGTCGCGAAGTAATCAGGCAAGGCTAACTTATCAACTATCGCGCTTTCCGGACGTGCTCGGCCATTGAATTCTCCGAAACTTGAGAACGCATATTGCTCTAAATAATTTTTTACTCTCGCTAAATCCTTAATACCATTTTCCTTCCAACTGCTCTCAATCATGTCAACCGGGTTGAGATGAAGATAAGCGAGGAGATAGCGCAGATATTGATCATTGTCTACATGCCTCGCCTTAAACGCCCCACCAAACAAAGTGCCAGTACGACTATTTTTTTCATTGAAATACATAACATAGGCTGTCACCAATTTCTGCATGAACCTACTAATCCCATTTTCGGAACACTCCTGAAGCAATAAATGAAAATGATTATCCATCAGGCAATATGCACACACATTCACCAACTTTTCGCCCATATCAATCCCAAAGGTCTCACCTTTGGGTAATTCGCGCAAATTGACCGGATTAGAGCCATTACACAGATAGAGAAGCTTAAGGAAACGTTTCTTGTCCATCTCCCCGTCGAAAATAACACGCTTATCGACTCCGCGATTATAGGCGTGATAAAACTCATCGATTTCAAACCTAAATGTCCTTGTCATGTCTAGATTATAACCCAAAGGTCTCCCCTAAGGGGAGACCTTTGGGGATAAGTCGGGAAGCTATTTTCGAGGCATGCTAGAATTTGAGCATGCTAGCCAAAGTGCATAGTGCTCAAGTTTCGGGGTTGAAACCGGATATTGTGGATGTAGAGGTGGATATATCGAAGGGATTGCATAGCTTCTCTATTGTAGGTTTGCCTGATAAAAGTGTAGATGAAGCCAAGGATCGGATTAGCGCGGCTGTTAAGAATTCCGGTTACAAACCGCCCCAGAAGGGCAATATGAAAGTGATTGTTAGTTTGGCACCGGCAGATCTCAAGAAAGAGGGGCCAGTCTTTGATCTTGCTATTGCTCTCGCGCATTTGCTTGCCACAAAAGAAATTAAATTTGATCCAAAGGGAAAATTATTTGTTGGGGAATTGGGGCTTGATGGCACCTTGCGCTCTATCAAAGGCGTGCTCTTAATAGCCCAGAAAGCCCTCAAGCATGGCTTCAAAGAATTATATTTGCCGATAGAGAACGCGGCCGAAGCGGCACTTATTCCAGGCATTACTGTTTATGGGGTGACAAATTTGAAAGAATTGTGCGGACATTTGAATCCTGCGCCTCGACCCCGAGGTTCGACCTCCGGGACCGAGGTCGAACCTCCGTACCCGACGCGCATAATTCCTACGCCACGGACGCACGTGAAGATCACGGAGAATCCAGCCGCTATTGATTTCTCGGATGTGCGCGGACAAGAGACCGCCAAGCGCGGGCTCATCATTGCCGCCGCTGGGCGACACAATATCGCCATGTCAGGGCCACCGGGCACAGGCAAGACTATGCTGGCTAAAGCTTTCGTGGGCATCTTGCCAGCACTCGGTTTCAGAGAAATGCTTGAAGCAACGGGCATACATTCGGCGGGTGGCATTCTTACAACGAGTGAGTTCGTTACTCACCCGCCCCTGCGCGCACCACATCACACTAGCTCATACGTGGCGCTGGTGGGCGGAGGGGCTACACCACGGCCGGGGGAAATTACACTTAGTCATCACGGAGTACTCTTTCTCGATGAGTTTCCGGAATTTGAACGGCGCGTGATTGAAGCACTTAGACAACCTTTGGAAGACAGAGTAGTGCACGTCGCGCGAGCCCGAGGCTCGCAAGCCTTCCCGGCAAATTTTATTTTAGTTGCCACCATGAATCCCTGTCCGTGTGGTAATCGCGGCAGTAAAGGCAAAGAATGCATCTGTTCGCAAGGGGCCTTGCAGAAATATCAGCGCAGAATTTCAGGACCCATAATAGATCGCATTGACTTGTGGGTAGAAGTGCCACAAGTAGATTACGAAAAATTAAGTGCTCGCGCTCTCTCTCGCGGTGAGTCCGCTGGTAGCGGTCTCACCGCTAATTCTTCCAGTTCAATCCGCGCCCAAATTGCCAAAGCGCGCATGATTCAGAAAGAAAGATTTGAAGCCGGAGGAGCGAGTGTCACCACAAATTCTGAAATGGGCGTAAAAGATTTAGAGAAGTTCGCCACTCTTTCTGATAAATGCAGGAATATTTTAAACGAATCTGCCAAAAGATTAGATCTGTCTGCGAGAGCATATCATAGAGTAATAAAACTTGCCCGCACAATTGCAGATCTCTCTGAATCCGAAAATATTGCCGAAAATCATCTCCTAGAAGCCCTTCAATACAGACCAAAAGCGATCTATTGACGCAAGATTGCAGGTGTGATAGAAAATATCTAGGTAGAACCCAACTAAAAAGAAGGAGGCGTGAATGAGGTCAATCCCGGAAATACAAGTGGCAATCCAGGAGGGGATGACTACTTTCAACAAGACGAAAGAGCTTATGGTATCAATTCAAGGGAATATGGACAAGCTCGATAAGGAGCTATACCTAGCCCAAATCCAGGAGCTTGTCAGTGTAATCGAACGTCTCAAGGAGATGTCGCCGAGAGAAGGGCGAGTAATCGTCGGAAAGGTGAAGCTGCTTCTTCAGCAAGCAAGTTTGGTGCAAGCCAAGGTGCTACCTCCACAACCAGCGACGAGAGCTGTGCCTGTGGCCGTTGTCCCAAAAGCGGATGAACGCGAGAAAGTGGCCCAACACAGCCCGCCCGTCGTAGATCCCGAAATTGGCAGAACTAAACTGGCCAAGGAGGAAGCCGAGTTGACGGCAAGGCGGGAAGCGGAGGATGCAGCAAAACGCTTTGCCGCAGCCGAGTTACTGAAAAGTAGCCTCGCAGATATGCCGGACCTTTCGGGTGAGCTCCCCCAACCTCCCGTCATCGCTGACAGAAAAGGGAATCCAGCAGAGGGGAATCTTCAGGCCAACGAAGGAAGGCTCGAGCCAAAACTCGGCACTTCGATGACCCCTCTCAAGACGCCCTCTGATGGAGTCGGAACGGCACTAAGAAATGTTGTTGTGGCCGCTATGAGTATAGTGGCCCCTGAGAGGCACGAAGCTTAGGAAAAATGGGTCCCACGTTGCACGATAGCGCGGGACCCACTTCAATTTAATCAAAGTGGTGGTACAATACCCATATGCCAGAAACACTTCCAGTTGAAAATGAAATACTTGAGTCACCTGAGGAGGAATTGGCCAAGCTTGTTGTCGAGATTGAAACAACCCTTGGTCATAATCCATCAGCGGAATGGCTGGTACTCGCATATATTAGACTACAGCTTCTCGGCAAGGAAATTACAGAATCTAAAAAAGAACCCCCGCCTCCCTACTTCCTAACTATCGCAAAAATCCGAAATGAATTAACAGAGAAAAATATCTCGGGTGATGAGCTGGAGGAAATTAGGCAAGAAGTTAGTGATACGTGGGAAGGAAATCCTGATCCTCAAGCACTTGTCAGTTTTATTACTAAGAAGGTAAAAAGTGAGGAACAGAAAATTGATGAGGATGAAATAGACGGAGAAAGAGAGACGGATTTTCTAGATACTGATCAAAGTGCCAAACTCTTAGCAAGTGCTGGTATATTGAAAGAGAAGGATAAGCCAAAGGATTTTGAAGACATATCACTCAAAGATATTGCAGAATTAAATTTAAAACCAGAGGAGGGTTGGAAGCCTAGTGCTCCACCGATACCCAAAACTACGGCTCGGGAAGTATTCGGAGGCTCCGGGCCGGATTTGCGAAAAACTTTGCGAAAAGAGAAAGAAAAAATTTTGAGTACAAGCAGACGAGAGAAAAATATAGAGACAAAAATTCCTGAAGAAAAATTTGTTCCGAATAGAAAGAATAAAAGTGGCTTCTGGGGCAAATTAACCCGAGCGGCTGTGATGACGGGAACTTTCCTTGGAGTAATGGGGTCAGGTAAGCTCTCTGACGAGCCAGTTAAAGAGCGCAAGCCCGTTGCAGAGAGTTCAAGGGACACTGGAAGAATAAAGTCGGGTATTGGCAAATTCGTAGGCCCGCCAGCAATAACTGAAGGTGCGATAGAAACTAAAGTAGAAAGGGGGAAAGTACAGGAATTGATTGCACCTGTCTGGAAAGATGGCAGTATCTGGCGAACTGCCTTGATGATGACAGGTAAAAATAGAGACTTTGCGCGGGCGTGGTCTGATCCAAGGTCTATTTTCAGAATGTCAGATGGCAGACTTGCTCACATTTCGGAAATAAATTTAACTCACCCAGAAGATAGGGTTGTTTGCGTACTCGATAAGAATGGCAAAGCAGAATATTTCAAATTCAGAAATGATAGTGGTATTGAACCGGGTGTAGGAAAATCTGCCAATCCAGACATTACAGCCGAGGACATAGAGTGGCTAAAAAATCAGAAAGATAAATAAACCAGATAGATAATAATGTCTGAAAAAGCCCCAGAAGTTGCTCCAGAAACAATTGAGTTAGCCTTTCAGAGAGTTCGTGACGCTGAAACAATAGATGAACTTACTGCGATCGTAAGTAACTATGGAGAATTAATCCCCAATGAACGCTTAGGTGAATTCGATGAGACGGTGCGCGCTAGGGGGGAAGCACTGCAAGTAAAATCCGTAGATGATGAAACTAAAATACTCCCAAGTGCAGATAATCAGGTCATGGGTGTGGTTAGAAACATAGAAACTCAACTTAAACATAGCGATACCTTAACCCTCGATGATGTATACAAATTAAGAACCGAGCTTAACGAGGCTTGCAAAAAAACCGAGGAAAAGATTTCTGATTCCGTCTGGAAAGAACGCACCCGCGTTCTAGAGATACTTCGCGAGCTCGCCGACAAACATCTAACTCAATCAGTAAATGGTAAAGAAAAAACACCGGAAAGAGAAACGATAAAAGCTCGTGACATTTTTAACACTGCGCATGGAATAAAGAGGCCTAAACTTGAAGTACCTCCGATTCAGAAAGAGGTGGAAAACAAGATTGAAGATAAAAACAAAGAACTACAGATACGGGCGCGATTATCTGAAATAGTTAAGCGTATCAACGCAGGGGGAGACAGACTTAGCGATGCTGATGCTCAAGACTTATTGCAAGCACTCTCCAAACTTGAGGGTGATGCATGGGAACTCGGCCATTCTCCGCTTGAAAGTGAAATTGCTGGAGTACGTTTGAGATTGAGGGAAGACGCAAAGGAAAGAGCGGCGAGGTCCGTAGCCAGAGAGCCTGACGAGGTCTTGCCGCCGATAACTCCTCCAGTGGAAACTCCACCTCCGGCTCCCGAGGAACCAGTGATTGATATCAAGAATGTAAAGACCGCGCGCGCTGAAAAAAGTAGCGAGCTTACGCAAACAGAGCTTGAGAGTATTCCCATCTGGGCAGAACTTAGCCCGGGGCAGAGAATGCTTGCTCTTGAGAATCTGAAACAAGTAATGCTTGGTCTCGTGCTTGAGAAGCGACAGGAGAAGCTTGATGCGCAAATGGCTCCAAGACAAAACAGCAAATGGCACGATATGCCTACTTTACAGAGAGCATGGTATGGCATGACCAGAGCCTTGCAGGAAGGCAAGCTGGGCAAGCAGGCACTCGAAGAAATTGAGGCTGATACAGAAACAAAAAATAAGCTCCTTATAGAGATCGCCGAAGGTCTTAAGGCTTCTTGCGTGGATGCAAAAGAGGTTGATGGCAAACTTCAAATTCTCTTCGCAGAAGATCTCAAAACGCAATTACCGGAGGAGAAGCACAAAATTATTGACGCGCTAAATGCACACGCTGACGCTTACAGCAAAATCCCTTATGAATGGTCACTTAGCTCCGCGACCAAAGAACAAAGAAGGAAATCCAAACTTGCACAAGAGTATTATTGGGGTGCCTTGGCCGAAACCAAAAGCGCGCTTGGGGTCACCGGAAGTAATCTGCGTCTGGATAGCATCAATGAACGCGTCTATACTCAACAACTAATAAATAACCATCCAGAAATTGAAGAGGAGCTGGCTAGAATAAAAGAACCTCGATTCTGGAGACAGGTAGCTGAAAAAGGAGCTTACTTCGGTTTGGGCTTCGCTCGCAAGTCACTTGTGGCCACTGCCACGGGCGCTCTCGCCGTCATGGCGGCCCCCGTTCTAGCAGGTGGCATGAGCGGACTTCTGGCTGGCCAGAGAGCAAGGAAGGAACTGCGAGGCAAATCGATTGAATCAAGACGCGGCAAGGCTGATAAAATATATAGTAAGGAGGTAATGAAGACAAGCAAGGCCAAGGCCTTATCGCTTGGCCTCGAAAAATTGATGACGAAAGTGGATTACCCATTTGAGAAGGGCGGCCGGGTACCAGCTCAAAAAACAAGAAGTCTAATTGCCTCGATCGATCACATAAGTCGCAGTTTGGAAAATGGATTGATTGATTTCGGCGGGAAAGAGGAACGACTTAAGAATCAGTATCACCTGCTTGAAGCTCTTTCCAGAGCCAAGGGCCTGGCATATGAGATTGACTTAGACATTACAGGTGAACTCAAAGATAAGCTCTACGGAGTGCATCGTAAACGAGAGGACGCTATCAAGAAAGCTCAAATAAAATATATAAATAAAAAAGTTCTGCGTGGTGTTGCTCTAGGTACGGGAGCTGCGTTGCTTGGCCAAGCGACACGATGGTTCTGGCCACACACAGGCGCACCGAGTAACATATCTCACTCACCCAACCATCCGGCGTCGCACATGAATCAACCCTCGGTAAATACTGAAAGTGCTCCGGCCGAAAACAACTTTAATGAGCCACAGACAATTAGTCAATATAAAGCTCTCACTAAAGCGGGGGAAGTTGAAAGTCCAGCTCAGGAGCTTGAGAATGTGCATTTCGAGTCTGTCAAAGAAGGTGGCAGTCTGTGGCGCTCCGCGGAACACCTTTCTAAGACTTGCAGGCTTTCGCACAGAGAATTCCTGCAGGCTTGGTCTAATCCGGAATCAAAAGTTATGTTGCCTGATGGAAGTATCAAACATATTTCTGAAGTTTGGCTCACTCACTCCGGAGATGAGGTTGCCTATGTGCCACCCGAGGCAGGCGAGAAAGTTGGCCACTTCGAGTTTAATCAGGGCAGTAGCATAGAGCATGGATTAGAAGTGCCTCATACAAACGCAAACCTACCAGACCACCATGAAGCAACAGTAACCCGCGTGACAGAAGATCATGAAGTGCCAGTCGCATCTCCAATAGAGACAGTACTCCCTTTTGAAGAAACCGAGATGGCTAAAATCCCAGATTTGGAATTAAGTCCGAAGGAGTACAAGGTGATCAGAAGTTTGAACGTTTACACTTTCCTCAAGCAGATTCCGGCAGATGAAAACGAGGCTTTGAAATTATTTGGAAACGGTGAAATTAGATTACGGCACGAAGGAATTTATGAAGAAAGAGAGTTCATGGGGCATCTGCGTATAGCTAAATATTTGAGGAAGATGCTTGTGCGCAAAAATGGAATTTTGAGCGAAGAGCTTAAGAGAGTCCGTATAGGACAGATGTTAAAACGTATTCCTAAATGAGCTTAATTAAAAGGGGTTCTTAGCTCCGCGGACTTCGAGATGCAGGTGGGGCCCCGTAGAGTTCCCCGTGTTGCCTACTTCGCCAATTTTCTGACCGGCTGATACGAGATCACCCGCATTTACCGAGATCGCACTCATGTGGCCATAGAGTGTCTGGGTGCCGTTGGGATGGGAGATGACAACCATCTGGCCATAGCCACCATTCCAACCACTACCTCTTGCAATAATCACTTCGCCGGAGGCGGCGGCCATAATTGTTGTGCCCCTTGAACAACCGATGTCAATGCCATTGTTACCGTGTATACCTTGAGTCTTGGGGCAATTAGAAGCAAGCGGTCGCTGGAAGTAACCGACAATTTCGGGACCGGAATACTTAGCCGAGTTATTGCGAGTCGTACTCTTTGGAATAGAGGGGGTAGTCACAATTCCATCGGGAATAATAATTTCGTCTCCGACAGAAAGTGTCTCATTTACAGCTAAATCATTGAAATTGCGTATCTCGGTTACATCACCCTTGAACTTCTTGGCAACAGAGGCCAATGTATCACCTTTCTTGATTGTGTAGCGAACGCCCTCGATTGGCAGAATTACTAGCTCTTGTCCAATTCTGATAGTTGAACCGCTCGCTATATTGTTGGACCAGCGGATAGTGTTGACCGAAACTCCGAACATTTTAGCAATGCCGGACAGAGTGTCACCTTTGCGCACTATATAACGAGCAATTTGATCACTCGAAGGTTTTGTCTCGCCTAAAACATTAACATCTGACGATCCTGAAGGGACCAGAGCATCGTTATCTATTGTAATATCCCCCCCACCTTTCCCGGCTATAGTTTCAGGGTTCAAGGTCGCAACCAAAACATTTGTGGATTGGGACAGGTATGTACGAGGTGTTTCTTCAGCATTTGCCAGTGAAGTCTCATTTCCCAAAAAGGAGAAGAAGCCTGCGCTTGCCGTCCCAAGGGGGACAAGCACTACAACAGCTAGAATAATTAGAGCACTAGATTTTCGTAAAATAAGCCTATTTTTAGCGGTTAAATCCGAGTTTTCAGTGTCAAATGGCTCGGTTGAGCCATTTAGAAAGTCATTCCTCCTTTTGCCAACCCTAGTATCCTAACTTTTCCAAACCCCGAAGTCAAGCTCATTAGTCCCCACAACAATTGACTGTGAGCATGTCTGTCTATACAATACAAATATATGAATACACAAACATTAGTGAAAATCGGAGCCAGCCGGCAAGTAGTTATTCCTAAACATATTTACGATGACCTTGATTTGGAGCCGGGTGACTATTTGGGAGTGGAAACGGAAAATAAGAAGATTGTTTTTGAACCCCAAAGCTTAATGAGTAGAGAACTTGCAACTGGCATTGCCGAGAGTATCAGAGACTTCAAAGAAGGTCGTAGCCATGGGCCATTCAATACGGCCGAAGAAGCTATCGCGCACCTTCATGCGTATGTTAAAAATGCGAAAGGGAAACGTAAACAAGCCAGATAAAAAATGAGAATTGAGTATTCAGATCGTTTCCGAAGTGAATATGCGCTCTGTCCACCAATTGTAAGAAAAGCATGTGACAAGCAGTTAGGGTTCTTGAAAAATAGCCTCAATCATCCGTCACTACATGCCAAGAAGTACGATGAGTCACTCAATCTGTGGCAAGCACGTGTGACACTAAATTGGCGTCTGTATTTCACCATCGAGGGAGGAGCATATCGTTTACACAAACTTACTGCCCATCCCTAATTTCCGATATTATTAATTATGAAATGGAAAAGGGGCGCGATGTTTGCGCCCCCTCAAAAAATCCTGCCGACTCTACCCGGGTGATTGATGAGACATCTTCTTGCGGACGGCAAACCGCTCGTCTCCGTTGCCCTGGTTGTTCTGGTTCCCGAGCCGGAGTTTCCAGCCTCCAACCCCATCATCATCAAGGCAAACGTCATGCGACCAGGGGTGCGGCCGATACAGCAGATGTGTTCTGCCGAAATGAATGACGCCTCCTCGGTCGTAGGTCGGGTACTTACGGCGGTAGGCTTCCCCGACCGCCGCATCGAGCATCTCGTAGCCGCAGCCGTCGAAGTAAGCCTCGACTTGAGACCAGTACCCAAAGAACTGGCCCGTGGTCGAGAACTCGACTTCCATTTCCTCTTGCTTCGGTAGCGTTTCGTCGGAGGACCATACCTCGTACTCCTCCGGGTTCTGTCCAATGATCCGCAGGAGCTTAGGAATCGTCAGCTCCGTTCGGTCCACATAAATCTGTGCCATATTCCCTCACCTACTTTCTTTTCGGCTAGATGTTCCGATTGGGTGGTATCTCCGCCAAGTTCGACGCCACCACCCATAGACAAGGAAAACGATCACCCCCACTAGGGCGCTCCACGCTCCAATCAGTGTGAAGTAAGCAAACCAGAGTACTTCCTTCATGTAGAAATAACGCGTTGTCCACTTGTAACAATAGACCTCAGCTACGTTCTTCTCCCTGACTTGCTTGGCCTGCATTTCCTCCATGCGATTTGCCACCGAAGCGTGGTTCCAAGTGAACAAGACAGCAAAGACGCCAACCCACTCAATCCAACCGCGATTTGAGACAATCGCTACTGTGGCCAAAGCAACAAAGACAAAGAATGATTCGATTTGCCATGTCTTTAAGTGAAATAACCTCTTTGCTTTTTCTACTATTAGAACTGGTAGGTACTCGAGTTTTTTCATTGCCTCCTTTCCTCTCGTTATTAATGTGCAACCTTCAATATACTAACATAGAATATCCTATTTTGTCAAATTCAATTCCTCAATCTAGCGAGAATTTCGGCCTCGATTTCTGAACGGGGACGGCCGTTGGTTAATCTTGAGAGTTCGCGGAGCTTTTCTCGCAGTTCGCCGTTGCCTTGCCGGGCGCTTTGAGTTTTGAGATTGAATGGCCTTGAGGGTTCGCCTTTTATCAGAATTTTAGCAATAGCTGTTCTATTTTCTATGCTGATCAAATCTTTGGCACTGAATTCCGGGCTAAACTGCTTCTCAAGTTTCTCCGTATCCGGTTCGCCTACTCGGAATGCCATGAGTGAGCCCACATTGCCAAACACTGATTCTCTGATTTTATCTTCGAGTTGGGCTATAAATTGGTGGGCAAGAATTAGGTTCAGTCTGTACTTGCGCGCTTCAGAAAGAATAGTTGAGATCGAATCTGTTGTGAAGTTCTGGAACTCGTCTATGTAAAAGTAAAAGTCGGGACGGGATTCTTTCGAGGCATCTTCCCGTGATAGTGCGGCCATCAAGATGCGCGTTGTCACGATCATACCCAGAAGGCTGGCATTGATATCGCCAATTTTGCCTTTCGATAAGTTCACGAGCAGGATTTTCTTTTCGTCCATTATTTTCCTAAAGTTAAATGCTGATTTAGTCTGGCCGATGATGGGCCGGATATATTCGTTAGTGGTAAAGTTGCCGAACTTGGTGGTTATATAGGGCGCCATGTTGGCGAGCGATGTCTCACCGCTGGTTTTACTGGCTTCTTTGGTCCAGAAATCAACCACGGCTGGATCTTTACAGCGCTCGAGTTTGCGGGCGCGGAAAATCGGGTCGGTTAGAACTCTGGGAACTTCCATGAGTGTGGCTGGCTCGCCGCCTTCTACCGCTACATCACCCATCAGAAGTAAAAGTGTGTTACGCATGTATTGCTCAAACATGGGTCCCATGGTTTCCTTGGCAAATAAGCGATTGAAGATAGCCTGAATTTCGTTGACGATGAAAGTTTTCTGTTCTGGTTTGGTGAAATCATATTCGAGCATGTTCAGTCCCACCGGCACTGATAAATCTCCCGGATCGAAAATGATCACGTCATTTGCTCTGTGAGCCGGCACACGCTCAAGCAAGTCGCTGATCAATTCACCATGCGGATCAATCACACACAGCCCATTGCCCTCTTGCATGTCCTGCAAGGCCATGTTTAACATTGCGTAACTTTTGCCTGTACCGGTTTGGCCTATGATATATAAGTGCCTGCGCCTATCGTCTGGGGTAAGTCGCACAAGCTTCCTCTCACCCCTGAAGATACTCTCGCCAATCACCACTCCAGCATCTGGCAGATTCTCGGGTGGAGGCACTTCGCGACTACGCAGAGACTCAACGCGAGGCAAGGAGGCAGAGCCGGTAGGCAAGTGGAACAGGCTCACAAGTTCCTCGCTATTTAAAACAAAAGAATTACTGTAATCAAATTCACGAAAGCTATATTGATAAAGTAACTTCTTAAGTTTAGACGGCTTGATAATTTTGATTTCGTTGCGCAATGGCGCAGTGGTACCAGTGTAAGCGCCTGAGAGCGAAAGTAGGATATTTTCGGCCCGCTCACGATCTTGCGCGGAAGTGACAATCCGAATGTTTACAGAGAAAAGAGGTTTGTAAATTTTGGCCGATAGCGCTTTAACCGCATCATCGTCTACAATTATCTGTTTTACTTTTTCTTCCTCTTTGTTTTTATTCTTGTCAAAAGCTTTCAGTAAATCTCTACCCGAGGGCAGAAAGCTTGTTTTCAAAACTTCCGCAAGTTTCTTGCCCTTCTTGAGTGATTCTATTGCAGAAATAATTTTCTTTTTAGCGCCTGTGCCAGCGGGGCCAGCCATAATCTGGATCGAGGCACCTTCCCCAACTTCATTAAGTTTAGAGAGATTCGAGAGCACTTGCGAGAACGTATCCACGCCCACCTCTGTGTAAGTACGTAAGGGGAGTATGTAAGAGTCGCGCAATGTTAAGTAAGCCGCAGCTGCTTCGCCACCTGACGAAAAAATAGTGTAGTCCGGCACTTCGTTCACTTGCGAGCGCAAAAATAAACCCTGAATCTGCCGTGCCACGAACTCGCTTCGCGAGCTTGGCACAGAAACATAGAAGTGAATCTCTTGACCCACGTGTTGCACAGAAGCCTCGAAGACAAATGGGTTACCCAAACTCAAAAGTGAATTGAAAAGTTGCTCTGATATTGCCAGTTCTTTATTAAGATCGTGCTCTCTCTCTTTCTCCTCAAGTGGTATTTTGATAGACAGAAGCTTATAGTCGAGACTCCCAACATGAGGCCGACGCAAGATAAAATAAAACCCGAAACCCAGTAGAGCGAAAGCCGAAAATATAAATAAATAAATCAAATTAGTTTTTGCTTCTTTAACTCATCATGCAAGCGATCTACTAAAGCATCATGAAAGGCGTCTAATATGTAAGCCGGTTCACTCCTCGCCTGATCAATAGTCCTCTTTATGCCCTGCTTGGGAATCATGTCTATCAAAGCATTCACTTTCTCAATGTCAGCTGGGTCAAGATCATCGAGATATGATGAGGTGTTAGTTGCCAGGTACTGGGCATTAGGTTTCGCTAGTACCTGAGACCTA
>Ga0209542_10011030_pt1 | contig 16126 bp, 11 predicted proteins | sample RifCSPhighO2_01_FD_184028 | JGI IMG/M metagenome (GOLD analysis project Ga0209542, IMG submission 184028) | Soil microbial communities from Rifle, Colorado - Rifle CSP2_plank highO2_0.1 (SPAdes) (version 2) | ecosystem: Environmental > Terrestrial > Deep subsurface > Rock core/Sediment ... | reverse complement strand
CGACGTGGATTTTTATGAAGATTGGAAAAATAATATCATTGATTTATCCAAAAAATTCAACATTCCACTGGTCGCCACCCAAGACTCCCATTATTTACGCAAGGACGACGCCGTCGCCCACAAAACTCTCGTTGCCATTTCCACTCATTCTGATGTTAGTGATCCGGCAATATTTTCGGGCAAAGGCGAATATCATTTTCTTTCCACCGAAGAAGCAATCGAACGATTCAAAGACTTTCCCGAAGCCGTCGAGAACACCCAAAAAATCGCCGACCGTTGCAATGTCGAATTAACGCTCGGCAAATTTATCTTCCCCGACTTTGCCCTTGAACCGGGCAAAACGGCCGATCAAATGTTGGATGAGCTGACCAAAAAAGGCACTGTAGAACGTGATCTAGAAAACAATCCGGAAGTTGAGACCCGCCGTCAGTACGAACTGGATATCATCAAAGACAAAAACTACGCTCCCTATTTTTTGGTCGTGGCCGACTTGCTCCGTTTTGCCCATGAATCCCAAATTTACACCACCGTCCGCGGTTCGGCCGCCGGTTCCCTCGTCGCTTATCTGTCCGGAATCACCAGCGTCAATCCGATTGAATTCCAACTTCCGTTTGAACGGTTTTTAAATCCTTTTCGACCGTCCGCACCCGATATTGATATGGATTTTGCCGACAATCGCCGCCAAGAAATCGTTGAATACGCCAAAAAGAAATACGGCGCCGACAAGGTCGCCCAAATTGGCACCTTCGGCACCATGCTCGCCCGAGGCTCGGTGCGCGACGTCGCGCGAGCGACGGGCAAGTCATACGATGTTGGCGACCGACTGGCCAAACTTATTCCGATGGGCTCGCAGGGCTTCCCGATGACCATTGAACGGGCCTTGGAGCTTGAACCAGAATTAAAAAATCTCTACGAACGAGATCTCGAGACTCGTCAAATCGTCGACATCGCCAAAAAACTCGAGGGCACGGTCCGTCACGTCTCCGTCCATGCCGCCGGTTTGGTTATTTCGCCTAGACCGTTAATTGAATACGTCCCCATTCAATTTGATCCCAAAGAAAACCAGCATCTCATCACTCAATACGATATGTACACCGTCGGCGAAGATGGCGTCGGTCTCCTCAAACTCGACGTCTTGGGAATTCGAAACTTGGCCATCCTAGAAAACGCGGTCCGCCTAGTTAAAGAACATCGAAACGTTACTATCGATATTGAAAAAATTCCTTTTGATGATAAAAAAACATTCACCATGCTCGCCAACGGCGGGACCGAAGGCGTTTTTCAACTGGGCGGGTCAGCGGGCATGACCAAATATCTAATGGAACTCAAACCAACCACCATTCACGATATTAACGCCATGGTCGCGTTATATCGTCCGGGGCCAATCAATAATATTCCGGAATACATCGCCCGTAAACAAGGTCGGAGCAGAACAACATATTTCCATCCCAAAGCCGAAAAATTCTTGGCCAAATCTTACGGTATTTTGGTCTATCAAGACGATCTTTTGTTCACGGCCATGGAACTGGCCGGCTACAATTGGGAAACCGTTGATAAATTTAGAAAAGCCGTCGGTAAAAAAATCCCGGCCGAAATGGCCAAGCAACATGTAATTTTCGTTCAGGGCTGTCGCACCCATAGTGGCATGACCGCCGATCAAGGTGAACAGATTTGGAATTTGTTCGAACCATTTCAGGGTTACGGCTTCAACAAAGCTCACGCCGCTTGCTACGGCCGAGTGGCTTATCAAACTGCCTACATGAAGGCCAATTATCCGGCCGAATATATGTGCGCTATTCTCACGGCCGAATCCGGCGACATCGAAAAAGTGGCCCAAGTGATTGAAGAATGTCAGCGAATGAAAATTTCCGTCTTGCCTCCAGAAATAAATAGTTCTTTTAAAGATTTTACAGTCATCAAAGCTAATGAACAGGGAACAGTGAACAAGGAACAAAGAGATCAGATTCGCTTCGGCCTCCTGACTATTAAAAATCTAGGCGAAAACGTGGCCGATGCGATTATCGCTGAACGAAAAGAAAACGATCCATATACTGATGTCGAAAATTTTGTTACTCGGGTCCAGAACAAAGATCTAAACAAAAAATCGCTCGAGTCGCTTGTTAAGTGTGGCGCGCTTGATTCGTTTGGCGAACGAAATATGTTATTGCTCAATCTAGAAAATCTGCTCGCTTTTGCCCATGACAAACAAAAAAGCAGTAGCATGGGTCAAGCCAGTTTGTTTGGCGATGACCCAATAGCTTTACCAACTTTTAGATTGAGTGCCACCACCCCCGCCCGTAACTCCGAAAAGTTAATGTGGGAAAAAGAATTGCTCGGCCTCTTCGTTTCTGCCCACCCTCTCCATGAATACGGGCCGACCATGAAAACCGAACAAGTTATTGCCATTAAAAATTTAAAACCAAACGCCACGAAACAAACCCGCATCGGCGGAGTAGTGACCAAAGTTCAAAAAATTATCACCAAAGCCGGCCGACCGATGATGTTCGCTTGGGTCGAAGACCTGACTTCTAAAGTCGAAGTTGTTGTCTTCCCGAATGTCTATGAAAAAAATCCCGAGATGTTTAAAGAAAACGCCATCGTCGTCGCCATCGGCAAGGTCAACGACCGTGACGGCGCTTTGAAGTTGCTCTGCGACGACGCCAAACAGATTGCGATGCTAACGGGATAATCGTTCGTTCTACTTTCTTTTATTTGCTTGGTTTATCTGGTATTCTGTATTTATTAAGTTCTAACGACTAACTACCAATGGCTTCCCCTATCGAACACCTTCGCCATTCGCTTGCCCATCTTTTGGGCGCGGCGGTTTTGGATTTATATCCCGGCTCTAAATTAGCCATTGGGCCAGCTATCGATGATGGTTTTTATTATGATATTGACATCCCGGAAAAAGTTTCCGACACCGACCTGCCGAAGATTGAGGACAAGATGCGCGAAATTTTGAAGACTTGGAAAAGTTTTGAAGGTCAAGAAGTTTCTGCCGAAGAAGCCAAAAAACAGTTCGCCGGTAATCAGTACAAAGAAGAGCTCATCAACGACCTTTCAGAAAAAGAAGAAAAAATAACTTTATATACTTCGGGGACATTCACTGACCTCTGCCGGGGTGGCCATGTTGAACAAATTAAAGATATCGATCCTAAAGCTTTTAAACTTTCCCGTCTGGCTGGCGCTTATTGGCGGGGCGACGAAAAGAATCCCCAACTGACCCGTATTTATGGTTATGCTTTTGAAACCAAGGACGAATTACAAAAACACCTGACAATGCTCGAAGAAGCCAAAAAGCGCGACCATCGCGTTCTGGCCCAACAATTAGATTTGTTTTCCCAACATGACGTTTCTCCGGGCGCAATTTTCTGGCACCCCAAAGGCATGGTTCTTTGGAAAGAACTTGAACAGTATATCCGAGCCAAAAATGATGCTTATGATTATGGCGAAGTCCAGACTCCGGTCATGGTCAAAAAAGAACTGTATGAAACATCCGGCCACTGGGATCATTACCACGAAAACGGATTTTGGTTCGATATCGACAAAGAAACCTATGTCTTGAAGCCGATGAACTGTCCTGAAGCAACTCTTATTTATTCACACGCGCTCCGCTCTTACCGTGACCTGCCAATCCGACTAGCCGAACCAACGGGCCGGTTACATCGTAACGAACTTAAAGGCGTTCTCGGTGGTCTATTTCGAGTTCGCCAATTCACCCAAGACGACGCTCACGTTTTTTGTCGACCCGATCAGATTGACGAGGAGGTTTCTTCACTTTTGCAATACACCAAAGAAGTTTATAAAACCTTCGATCTGCCAATCAGCTTCCGATTCGCCACCAAGCCCGACAAAGCCATGGGCGATCCTATCTTATGGAAAAAAGCCGAAGCGGCGTTAGAAAATGTTTTAAAAAAGTTAGACATTGAATACCAAGTCAAAGCAAAGGATGGCGCGTTTTACGGTCCAAAAATCGACATTCATGCCAAAGATGCTATTGGCCGTGAACACCAAGTCGCTACCATTCAACTTGATTTTCAGATGCCCGAACGATTTAAACTTGAATATCATGACGCCGACGCGACCATTAAACGACCCGTTATGATTCATCGGGCCATTTTCGGTTCATTTGAACGATTTCTTGGTGTCCTTATTGAACACTATGCCGGTGCTTTCCCATTATGGCTAGCGCCGGTCCAAGTGGCGGTGATTACTATTTCGGAAAATCAACAAGCTTGGGCCGAAGCGGTGGTTCATAAATTAAAACATGCCGGTATCCGAGTCGAACTTCATAACCAAAATGAAACCCTGGGTAAAAAAATCCGCAATGCCGAAATGCAAAAAATCCCCTACCTGTTTATAGTTGGGGACAAAGAAGTTGAAACTCAAACCGTGGCCGTCCGTAAACGCGCCACTGGCGACATGGGCACCATGTCCACTGATACTATCCTCGCCCAACTTCAAGAAGAGATTGTCGCCAAAAAATAGAACACGCCGGCCCCTAGGGGCCGGCGATTGTGTTAGTGAGACAGCATGACAATGATCAGCTCGCGGAACAGAAGGGTGGCGGTGAAGACCGCTACGAAATTGGTGACGACCAGGGATAAGAACTTACGCCGATCATTGGCCGCCGCGAAAATCAGACTGCCCACACTGGCTGCCCCGAAGAATGGGATAAGACCCATACTTATCGGGAACACCTTACTCTTGTAGCCCTGCTTCAGTCGCTTTATCAGTCTTTCGTGATGGGCCATGAGCGGACCGAAAAAAAGAGCCCGAACACGGTCGATCAGTCCCGCTTCCCTTATGTCCTCTATGTCTCGATCAACGTGGAGGGCTTTCCTCGCCCACTGAAACGTTCTCCGGCAACAAACAAACCAGAGACACAGTTTAAAGGACATGATCACGGCGATTGTTAAGGCAAGCTCTACGCTCGACATGCGAAGAAGACCTCGCCAAAACCACACCGAGATATCCGAAAAAAATAGCACCTCAAGCTTATAAAATACCCATGAGATCACCGTGATCCCGGGTGTCGAGATCAGGCCCATCGCTATCCAGAGGCTGAACAGCCTGATTGTTCCAGGTATCATGGTTTACCTCATGCTATTGTCGTTTGTTGTTGAAGAACTTGCCTAAACAGGATATTTATATTATAACAAAATTAATGACAAAAATCAATAGCTCCAAAAAACCTAGAATTATGGCCATTGTTGGTCCAACCGCATCCGGAAAATCAGACTTGGCTATTAAATTAGCCCAAAAATTTGATGGCGAGATAATCTCTGCGGATTCAAGACAAGTCTATCGGGGCATGGATATTGGCACCGGAAAAGTTTCTAAAAAAGAACAACGACTCGCCCCTCATCATCTTCTTGATATCGCTAATCCAAAAAATATTTTCACGGTGGCTCAATTTCAAAAGCTCGCCCAACAAGCCATTAAAGATATTTTAAAAAGAAACAAATTACCCATCCTTGTCGGTGGAACAGGGCAATACATTGATACCCTTATACATAACTTTAATCTACCCGAGGTACCGCCCGATTATAAATTGCGTGCGAAACTGGAGAAACAAACCACGGAACAATTATTTAAACGGCTACAAAAACTCGACCCCCAACGCGCCCAAAACATCGACCAACATAATCCTCGCCGTCTTATTCGCGCCTTAGAAATTATTAGTTCAATCGGTAAAGTTCCACCCCTTAATACATCTCCCGTATCCCCTAATACAAAATATAATGTTTTATGGTTGGGCTTGAATCCAAAAGATTTACAAAAAAGAATCACGCGACGTTTAATTCAAAGATTCCACCAAGGCATGATTGCCGAAGTAAAAAAATTGAGAAAATCTGGCGTATCGTGGAAAAGACTTTACGATCTCGGTCTCGAATATCGCTGGATATCGCTCTATCTCCAAGACAAAATTACCCTTCAAGAAATGAAAGATAATCTATACCGCGCTATAGTCCAATATTCCAAACGCCAAATGACTTGGTTCAAACGCAACAAAGAAATCCACTGGCTTAAAACTCTCAATCAGGCAATTTCTCTCACAACTAATTTCCTAGATTCCTAACCCCCTAGTTTCCTTCTGATTATTTCTTCGAGAACCTGCGGATTACCTTTGCCTTTTGATTCGCGCATCGCCATGCCAATTAGGAATTTTAGCGACGCTTCTTTGCCTTTTTTATAATCCTCGACCGGCTTTGGATTCGCCAAAATCACGGCCTCAACAACTAAATCGAGCGCGCCAGAATCAGAAACCTGTCCCAGATTTTTTTCTTTAATAATCTGTTCCGGCGAGCTTCCGGTTTTCACCATTTCATCAATTACTGTTTGAGCGGCCGAAGACGAAATTTCTTTCTTTGAAATCCTTAAAATAAGGTCAGCAAACTGGCCAGAAAGAACATGGGTTTCTTCTAAATCAATATCATGTTTTTGTAATTCCGTAATTAGGTAATTCGCAGCGAGTTTATATAAATCTTTACTGTTAAAACTTTTAACGACATCTTCAAAATATTTAGCGAGAGGTCTGTTGGCCACTAGAATACTTACGTACGCATCGGAAATGTCATATTTATTTTTTAGTGTTTCAAAACGTTGTTGGGGTAGTTCCGGCAAACTTTTTCGAATTGCTTCAATGTCTGAATCTTCAAAATGCAACGGGGGCAAATCCGGTTCTGGAAAATAGCGATAATCGTGAGCTTCTTCTTTGGAACGCTGGTTGAAAGTCTCTTTTTTATTTTCGTCCCAACCCCGAGTTTCTTTGGCCACTTCCCCACCCTCTTCAAGCAGTTTCCGTTGTCTTTCAATTTCATAATCCACTGAGAACGCCGCCGCGCTAATTGAATTTAGATTTTTAATCTCCACCGGCGTACCATAAGAACCGTCGGCCTTCGTTAGTGAAATATTAACCTCCACTCGCATTAAACCTTTTTCCATATCGGCGTCGGACGCGCCGATATATTTCAAAATAAGCTGATACTCTTCGGCAAAAGCGCGCACATCCTGACCATTGGTAAAATCCGGTTCGGTTACCAGTTCCATCAGTGGGACACCGGCGCGGTTATAATCAACCAGTGAATAATCCTTATTTGTATCTGGAATGTGGTAATGGTGAGTTAAACGCCCCGCATCTTCTTCAAGATGTATTCTGGTAATTCTTATTTTCTTTTTGGAATTTGGAATTTCCAGAACTCCGTTTTGGCATAGTGGTTTCTGGTATTGAGAAATCTGATAACCCTTCGGTAAATCGGGATAAAAATAATTCTTGCGTTCAAAAAAAGTATCGCGGGCAATAGTGCAATTCAAAGCCAAACCAGTTAAAATAACCTTTCTAACCGCTTCCTCGTTGATAACTGGAAGAGTTCCGGGATGGCCCATACAAACTGGGCACACATTCCAATTCGCCCGTTTTTCATCAGGATCATTCAACGAATCACAAAACATCTTCGTCTTTGTCTTGACCGCCGCATGTATTTCAAGGCCAATAACCGGTTGGTATTTCATCCCTACATATTATCATGATTTTGAAATAGAAAAAGGCCCTCCGATGTCACTTCGGAGGGCCGTCGAATCCACACATCGGACTTGATAGACGTTATTCTCTTCTGGTCAATGAAAGCTGCTTGAGTTTTTGAAAACACTCGTCTCGTTCCCGTTTGTTGCTGAATCGTGCCGCTAGCTCCTTCAACACTTTCTCCTCATTCCGTGGCCAGCTCCCAGATTGAATAACAGCCACGTCGAGAGCCGACAACTGCATCGCGTTCAGACGATAGTCTTGAAACGCCTGATATGCGATTGGAACAGCGCTTTCAACAATCCTGCCCATGGCCTGGCCGTAGACCTGAATCTCGTGCTGAGCATGACTGTCGAGGCGCAGACGCAGAAAGTGCATAAGGTTGTGAAGGTCGATTTTCCAGTACCACTGAGTGTAGTTCGCGACCGACAAGCCGATGCGCGCCAGCTCTTTGGCCACGTCCGTGTGCAGCAATCCTTGGTACATATTGTACTGCCTTGCAAACTCGGCCTTGAGAATACTGAGCACATCTCTCTGCTGTTCGGCCGTAAGGTCATCCCCTCGACCCTGACGATTGCTGGCTGACTGTTTCCTGATCACTTCCGGTTCCGGCAAATAGAACTCGTTCATCATTTCTGAATACCGACCGGAATATTCGTTGACACTCGCCATGCGATGACGAATCCACTGCCGAGCCACGAAAATCGGCATCTTGCAGTGAAACTTGAATTCGACCATTTCGAATGGCGTAGTGTGAGCATGCCGTAGAAGATAGCGAATCAGGTCGGCGTCAGTCTGGGCCTTCTTGGTGCCGGCGCCGTAAGAAACTCGGGCCGCTTGGGCTATGGCTTCATCGTTGCCCATGTAGTCGACTAGATAGACGAAACCGTGATTCAGGCACGAGATGGGCCGATATAGCCACTTCTCGGCGCCTTCATTCACAGGTCGCAAACTCGGTTGATAGTCACCCGAGATTCGGGCCGGCAATTCCCTGTCAGGATACTGAGACATCAGTTCTCCCTTGAACCCCGCAGGCGGGTTTTTGTTTCAGCAGTTTCTCCACGTGCTCCCTGATATTCATGCTTTTGGTATCCGGGCTCACGAGGCCCGAGTCCGGAATGACGATGCAATTGGGGTACGCCCGAAAGAAGGTCATGTAATGACCTCGAGTTCGATCCAGGACTTCTCGATTCTCGTGGCCATCCATGTCGCGTCCATTTTCCTTTAGTCGCTTGATCGCCACTTCAGGCGTCACGTCAATGATGAAAATGGCGTCCGGCCAGATGAAGTGTTCACCAATAATCATCTGGTTCATGACCATCAGTCCCGGAATGTCGTCTCCGATTCGCGCTCCATAGACCATGGATGAGCGAAAACGATCGGAGATGACGATACCTCCATGTTCAAGACACGGAATAATCTTGTTCTGGAGATGAATCTTACTGTCACAGGCATACCACATCTGAAAACGGGCGGGATCAGTAACATGAAGTCCGTCCTCGTTCGCCAGGTCAGCGTAAATCATCTTGCCAAACGGGCCGGTCTTGTCAGGTTCTTTGGTCTCAAGGACAACTCGCCCAGCACCATAGGTTTCACGCTTGAGCCACTCGACCAAGAGCCTGACTTGGGTCGACTTACCACAACCATCAATACCATCGATGATGATGAAAATCCCAGGATATGGATTCGGAATCATGCTGCCTCTTTTCTGTTTAATGTTGTAAACGTGCCAAAAAGGATTGTACCAGATAAAAGCTCGAGCACAAGCTCGAGCTTTTATCTGGACTAAAAATATATAAACTTTTATTTTACCTCAATCCCCATGCTTCGGGCGGTGCCTTCGATAATCTTGGACGCGGCATCCAAATCATTAGCATTCAAATCGCCCATTTTTTGTTCGGCAATCTTGCGAACTTGATCTTTAGTCACACTACCGGCCTTGGTCTTGTTGGGCACACCAGAGCCCTTCTCAATACCAGCCGCGACTTTTAAAAGATAAGCCGCCGGCGGAGTTTTAAGAATAAAAGAGAAAGTGCGATCGTCAAAAATAGTAATTTCAACCGGAATCTGCTGACCTTCCTGCTCCTTGGTGGCTTCATTGACTTGAGACATAAACTGTTGAAGATTCAGACCATGAGGTCCCAAAGCCTGACCGATTTTTGACGGTTCTAATTTTCCGGCGATGACTTGTAATTTTACTACCGTCTTTATTTTTTTTGCCATAGCGACATTTTTCAGTTATCACTTACCAATTACCAATAATTTATTCATTGACCCATTGGCCAAATGGTAAAATCAATGGAAATTGGAAAATGTTAAATGGTAAATTTCTAAAGTTTTTTAATCTGCAAAAAGTCTAGTTCTACTGGCGTTTCGCGCCCGAAAATCGTTACCAATACTTTAACACGGCCTTTTTCCGGGTCAATTTCGGCAATCTTGCCGTCAAAATCCTTGAACGGTCCGTCGGTAATCTTAACTCGGTCTCCGACCGCTACGTCAATCTTATACTTTGGTTCATCCACACCCATCCGCTTGAGTAACGTTTCAACCTCGCCCGGTGCGAGCGGTGTCGGCACGGTCCCGGCCCCAATAAAACCAGTCACGTTGGGTGTATTGCGAACAACATACCACGAAGCATCATCGACAATCATTTCTACTAAAACATATCCCGGATAAATCTTTTCTTCAATCGTTTCACGCTTGCCGGATTTGATGCGAATCTTTTTTTCTTTCGGCACTAAAACATTAAAAATCTTATTTTCAAAACCGAGCGATTCAATCCGTTGGGTTAGATTGCGCGCGACATTGTCTTCATATCCAGCATAGGTATGAATTGCGAACCAACTGCGTTGTCCTGTTTCTACTTGTTTCGGCATGTGATGTTTGCCTGCGAACGGAGTGAGTAGTTGCAAACTTCTCATCCGCCTCTGGCGGATTATTTTCTTACCTTAATATGTACTTGGTTAATACTGTTTGAAATCCCAGATCAAGCACCCCAAGAAACACCGCTAAAAGTACGCTTAAAACAATAACGATGAGCGTATAAGTCACCAACTGACGACCAGTCGGCCAGATAACTTTAGACATCTCGACTCGAACTTCTCGAAAAAATTGAATGATTTTACCCATAAAACTTTATTCTAAAACCCCTCCCGGGGCTATTTGATATTGAGGATACCAAACCCCAGCCAATATGTCAATCGTTATATATCTAAATTAGTAACACTCTTGGCGTGAGTCTGAATAAACTTTTTGCGAGGCATAACATCAGAACCCATGAGAACGTCAAAAACCTTGTCCGCCGCTTGCGCATCCTTAACATTTACTTGAAGCAAAATTCGATTTTCAGGATTGAGAGTTGTCTCCCAAAGTTGGTCGGGGTTCATTTCGCCCAAACCTTTGTAGCGCTGGAGAGAAACACCGGCAATTTTCGCGTCCGCGTCCTCCGAAACTTCAGTGGAGGAGGATTCCTCATTTTGTGCCTCGCCACTTACCGACGTTACTTCCCAATCACCGTTTCCAGTTTTTTCTTTATTGCCTTTTGTTTTTACTTTTTCTTTTTCCCCCGCAGTTTTACGAAACTCATCTAACACTTTGTCTTTTTCAATATCGTTATAGGCGTAGAAAATTTTGGTTCCCTTTTGGACTTTGTACAAAGGCGGTTGAGCAATATATAAATGCCCGCCAGCAATGACTTGCGGGAAGTAACGATAGAAAAGTGTTAGTAATAATGTCCGAATATGAGCCCCGTCAACATCGGCATCGGTCATAATCACGATTTTGTGATAACGCAGTTTGGATAAATCAAACTCTTCAGCAATGGCCGTCCCCATGGCAATAATTAAATTACGAATTTCTTGCGAGGCCAACATTTTGTCGAGCCGAGCTTTTTCCACATTCAAAATCTTCCCCCGCAACGGCAAAATGGCTTGCGTATGACGATTGCGCGCTTGTTTTGAACTATTATGCACAAAAACACCGCTCGCTAATGCAAAGTTGTGAGTTCCTGAAACTTCTAAATCATAAACATCTGTTCGTTCAGTTAATTTCTCTATCTTTTTAATTTTATGGTTATAATTTTTTACCGCTTCGAACATTAAACCGTCGTCGCCATTAAAAAATCTTTCTTTAAATGTTTTGAGAGATAGTGCGTTTTTATTTCTTAATACCTTTCTTTCATCGTCATATTCTTCTATAGACTTGCCCTTTTCAAGCAAAGATTTCATTAACCTTAAGGTTTGTGTAAAATAAGTTTGGTTATATGCCTTTTTTCTTTTTTCTCTAAATTCAGGTGTCCATTGTTTTTTTGTTTCAGCACTTCTCCATTTTAACAAGATAGGGTCATTCCACTGTTGTTTTGCAAAATCGGAAAATGCCTGCCGATGTTGAGGACTTGCTTCAAAAAAATCCTTGACGCGTTTTGATTGGGATTCTCGGTTATCTTTGTTGGACCAATATTCTTTTTGGACTCGATTCAGTAATTTATTATTCTGTTTTCTATATTCAGAATTTGAATTATAGAATTCTAAAAATTTAGAAGTCATAAACTCTTTATATTCTTCGTTCTGCCATTGCTTTTTAGCACGCACACTGAGTATTGCTCGCATTTCGGGTTTCAACATCATTTTACCAACTTTCTCACGATATTCTTTTGTCTGTCTGGTTTTTATAGATCTTGCTATTACATCTGGGCGCTGAAGAGTGTTTTCAATATACCGATAATGCACAGCCATATGGTCCTCATAAGACAGCCGTTTTATATTCGTCGGATTATTGTTTCTCTTGTTGAAATCTACATGATGACGATGTTTACCATCATAAGCTTTATACGCACCATTTAATAAATTATATATATCAGCCAAAATATGTGTGTACATCCATTTATTAGATCGCAAATCAAAAACCATTTCATAACCATCGAGATTAGAAATTTCTCCTTTTTTAGATATTTTTTTATAAAGAGGCATCAAAGAATCGCTCTTGGTTAAACTTTTCGCTTTTTTGTAGTTGCCATCCCGAAGCATAAATAAGTGGTCAGGAGTACATATCAATTCTTCGCCTGTATCTAAAATCACTTTAATAATTTCGGCATTTCGTTTAGTCATCCTAGGGTTTGTAATAGGGCTAATACCAACATGGCCATTACTCTGTATGGTATAGCAAAAATTTTGTTTACCCAGTTTATCCTCCTCAACAAGTTCTTTGAACGAAAGATTCCTTCCATCAGACAATGTAACTTTTGTATCTCCATCCCAACATCCACCGGCACTGTCGCCTTCGACAATGAAGAGTTCGGATTCAGACGCATCCCGACTGGAACAATCGGCGAGTTTACCCGGCAGAGTCATGCCATCCAGCGCGCCTTTTCGCAGAACTGTATCGCGGGCCGCTTTGGCGGCCAGACGGGCTTTCGACGCCAAAATAACTTTATCCAGAATCGCCCGAGCATCGTTAGGATTTCGTTCTAACCAGTCCGCAAATTCAACATTCATGACCGTTTCCACGGCATTACGCGCCTCGGTTGTACCAAGCTTGGCTTTCGTCTGACCCTCAAATTGAGGATCACGGAGTTTAACCGAGATAATTACGGTCAAACCCTCTCGAACATCTTCGCCCGACAAATTATCCTCTTTTTCTTTTAAAAACCCATTCTTACGGGCATAGTCGTTTAAAATTCGAGTTAGGGCCGCCCGAAATCCCGTCAAATGCATGCCACCCTCGACAGTATGAATATTGTTGGCAAACGATAATTCTCGACTCGTTAGTTCTTCGATATATTGCAAAGAAACCTCCACGAACATATCCGATTGCTCTTTGCCGATATAAAAAATATTCTTGTTCTTAACCTCTTCGCCATGATTCAAAAAATCAACGTACGACATAATGCCCCCTTCAAAGTAGAAAGTATAATCAAGAGGCGCTTCTGTTTTTTTACCATCTTTATCAACCACGACAAGCGGAACACGTGCGTCGGTGACTGTAATTTTTATACCCTTAGTTAAGTAGGCCTGCTGACGAATATGATTGAGAATCGAAGTGAGATCAAAAGTCGTATCCGGAAAAATAGTCGGATCGGGCTGAAAAGTAATCGTCGTCCCTGTCTTTTTGGTGGTCCCGACTTTTTTGACCGGTCCCTGGGGTTTGCCAATCTTGTATTCTTGGGCAAAAATATCGGGCTTGCGATAAACTTCGGCCCGCATCCAAGTTGAAAGCGCGTTCACAACAGACAAACCGACGCCGTGTAAACCACCAGAAACTTTGTAGGCACCCTGCTCAAATTTACCACCGGCGTGCAAAATCGTGGCGGCTGTTTCCAAAGCGGATTTTTTGGTTTTCGGATGAATATCGGTCGGAATACCGCGGCCATCATCAGACACGCGAACCTTGTTATCCGCCAATAGCGCCACTTCAATATTATGAGCATGACCACCCATGGCCTCGTCCAGACAATTATCAAAAACCTCCCAGATTAAATGGTGTAGTCCCTCGACGCCCGTCGAACCGATATACATCCCCGGTCGTTTCCGGACCGGTTCTAGCCCCTCAAGAACTTGGATATCTTTAGCCGAATAATCCTGCTTTTTAGGTTCTTTATCTGCCATAATTTATGCTTTAATTTTATCATTTTATAAGACTAAAAGCAACCTCCAAAATCGCTTAATTTTGACTTTGTTCAATGGGATACTTTTCCCGTATCTTCTCCGCTAATTTATATGTATTCCCATGGCCTAAAAGCCCTAAATACGACTGGATAGTGGCTTCATGATTTTCCCGTTCTTTTATGCGTTTAAACATTCGCTTTTTTGTAGTATTTCTTAAAACTCTATGATTCGGAAAATGGACCCATCCCAAAAAATCTTCCCCGGATACGATCGTGCGAATCGAGACTTTGTTTGGGTGAAGATTAAGCCCTAGTTCTTCGGATAAAAAATCTCCTATTTTGGGTAAAAGTTCTTCAAGCCAAGACTTGTCAGAAGATACCACCACAAAATCATCAGCGTACCGAATGTAGCGTGTAACTTTCATACAGTGTTTCATAAACTGGTCAAACCTGTTCATGTATATATTCACAAATAATTGGGAGGTGAGATTACCAAGCGGTAAACCGATACCGAGAGCGCCACTATTAAAACTGCCAACAATCTGCCTAAGTAACCACATAACTTCAGGGTTAGGAATATACTCTCCTAAAATCTCAAGCAATATTTTTTGATTAACCGAAGCAAAAAACCTTTTGATATCACACTTCAGGACCCATACGGTCCGAGTGTTATCACAACTGGCCTGATACACAAACAACCGAAATCGGTTCAAGGGCTTATGGCTTCCTTTTCCAATCCGACACGAGTACGAGTCAGAAATAAATGTCCGATCAAAAAATGGATACAATGTTCGATAAATAGCGTGATGCAACAGCCGATCTCGAACCGTTGCTTTGTGAATGTCGCGAGATTTGGGGTCGAAAATTTTAAAAGCTTCGTAGTCACCGTGCCGATAAATTTTAATTACGAGATCGTGATGTAACAAAATAATGTTGGCCATGAGATTTCGTTCAAACTCCTGAACATCTTTGCGTTTTCGTTTCCCAACCCGAAATTCCTTCCAGGCTTCAAGGAGATTTTCAAGAGATATGATATTATCGTAAGTATGAGTAAATTTAATTCTCATCAAAATTCCGGTCCTGTAAGCCCCCCCCCCAGACTTCTGCCCTTGCTTCAGGATGTTAAGACCGCTTACTTACTCTGGTTTGAATACTACCAAACTCTACCCAAGGCGCACAGACATACCCTTGGCCAACAGATAGACAATCTTTGGATTGAGATTATTAAAATTCTTGCAACCGCAAGCTTTTTGCCACGTCAAGAAAAACTGCCTTATGTCCGTTCGACAATCCAAAAAGTCGACACTCTAAAAATATTACTTATGATCCTTTGGGAAGCGGGGTCTCTCCAAAACCAAAAATATATTGCACTCTCGGTCCCTATAGATACTATCGGTAGAAAGCTTGGCGGCTGGAACGGTCAGCTTACAAAACAAAACTCCCCCGAATTTGCCACTGGGCAATCGAGAGAGAAATGAAGAGATTTGCGAGCACGGCCGACGGGTTGTTGACGTTCCAATCGTTGTCGAGCCAATTGTAGTTCCAGTTCCACGCACCGTCGTTGAAGTAGAAGTACAAGACGTAGCGGTTGCCGTTCGGACTGCGTTGTGTGAGATGCCTTCTTTGTCCCTGCCCCTTTGAAGGCCCATGCCGATCTCGGGTTCTATTGTCTTCGGTATCATAATACCCTAGCACCCCACACCAAGTATCTTCAATTTTTGAAGTTTCTACATACACCGCGCTATTTTAAACACGTGGTCGAAAATATTCTGAATGTATGGATACTGGCTTCGGTAGCAGGGAACACATGGTCACCCGCGTATTCACCTAGTGCCAAAAATTATTGTATCAAAGTTTTTTGGATAAAAATATCCCTGACAGGATGCGCGTCAGACGCACATCCTGTCAGGGCAAAGGACACAGGTTCCCAGGACTAGAACTAAACGCCCGAGAACCTAGGCCTGACTTGCGAGCACGGCCGACGGGCCGTTGACGTTCCA
>Ga0209542_10011029_pt1 | contig 16127 bp, 11 predicted proteins | sample RifCSPhighO2_01_FD_184028 | JGI IMG/M metagenome (GOLD analysis project Ga0209542, IMG submission 184028) | Soil microbial communities from Rifle, Colorado - Rifle CSP2_plank highO2_0.1 (SPAdes) (version 2) | ecosystem: Environmental > Terrestrial > Deep subsurface > Rock core/Sediment ... | reverse complement strand
AGCGGTATAGCATTACTTGATGTCGCCTCAATAGTAAGTTGTGAGAGCCCAATAGAAGATGTTGTCCCGACAGAAAACTGATCGGAGATGGTTGTCGGACGAACAACAGTTCCGCTATCGGTCCATCCGCTATCGCTTCCGCATCCAGTGCATGTTGAGACAGTAAGATTCGTAATCGTGCTGGTTCCGCTCACCGCAAGCGATGAAAACGACGACTTACCACCCCTGGTTATATACCAGTTTTTTGTTGTTAATTCCCCTTCCTTCGTGCTCTGCCCGAGCGAAAAATCTCCTGCTGCAGAAAAATTTCCTCCGGTGCCAAGAGTCAATTCAAAATCCCCCGTGCGCCCCTGAAGCCCCGCATTAAACATCGCAAATCCTCCGAAGGTACTTTGTCCTCGTATGGTGGCATTCCCCTCTGCCAATAAAACATCGCGGGCAACAACGCGCGCGGCATCAATTTGATTTTGGGCGCTCATCGAGTCAGACGCGTTTATGAGCCGTCCTGCAACGCGATCGCCAATCAAAAAATTCTTCGCAGTGATATCATTGGCTTGTACTATCCCTTCTGCATCCAGCGATTGTGCGTGAATATCCGTTGCGGTCAAAAGTGCCTTAAGATATGTCGGCCCCTCCACCCTCAGCGATTTACCCAGCGTTACATCACCCAAAACGCCGAGTGATCCGTCAACCGCAAGAGATGAGAGAAGTTTCGCAGCCTCCTTGACTAAGAGATATTTTCCAACTTCAACGCGCCCTTCCAAGAAAACGTCTTCGGTGGTTCTGTTGCCATTTTTGGTAATAAACGCGAGCGTAAAATCCTCTGACGAAAGGTTGTCGAGATAATCCACATTGAGATTATCAACTTTCGTAATGGATTTCACCATAATCGGCGCGATGCCATTTTCAACGTACGATCGAAACTGCCCCTCGGTTTCAATGTGCCCGAGAATCGCGACATTTCCTTTGTCATCGAGAAGAAGAATTTCATTCGCGTGAGTCCCCGGTCGAAATCCCAAGACCGTCTGCGCGTCTTTCATTTTGTTATATACCGCAGATACCGTCGTATCAAAAAATCCAAAAACGAAACGGAGCGGCGCAATGATCATTGCAACCGTAAGCACAAAAGCAATACAAAATAATTTTGGCCTTCGTGCAACATAGATATATGATTTTTTAATCCAACGCCATGCTTTATGTACAACGCCATGGTGACTTTCAATAGACGCGTCTAAGTAAGCGTCAAACTTTTTTATAAATCCTTCAACAAATTCATCAGAAACATGCGACTTGGCAATCCGATTGCCAAGTGGAGCAATTTCCTCCTCTTTTTCTTTTTCTATAAAATTTTTAAGTCCATGCGTTAATCGTTTTTGGATCAAAGCGCGCGCTTCGTGGTCTTCTAAAATATCGCGCGGAGAAAAATGTTCAAATTGCGCGGTATGGACTTCGGGTTTTTGAGAAAAAAAATCGAGTGGAGAAGAAACAACGCCTTGTTCAATAGTGCTGCGCAGCATCTGACGTTCCATATACGAAGCAAGCGCGGCGCGCGTTGTAAACCAAACACCGTTTATTTTTTTAGCAGGCAATTTTTTCTTACGCGCGAGAAGACTTAAATATTCTGCGCTATACGGAGCGTGCTGCGCCGCTTTATTTAATGACAACCAATCAAAATTCTCTTTGTGTTCGTTTTTTTTCATGACGATACAGAGTATCGGCGAGAATATCGGCTTAATTTATAATATTATTTTCTCATATTAGCGAAAACAAAAAAAGAGCGAATATCGCTCTTTGCATGTGGATAACCCCGTCGCTCGCGAGCGACGGGGTAGATAACTCCTAAAATCGAGCGAGTACAAGTTTCAGAAAACTTAAATATAGAAAATCAACTACTATAATACAAAACCTTATTAAATTTTATAAATAGTCCAGAAAGTCTATCAAGGTTTTGTAAATCTTTTAAAACATCATTATTTTAAATCTGGTTAGATTGAGTGCTACAAATACCCTTCCTTTAATTTCCCATTTATTTATAGGACCTAGTACACGCGAATCAATGCTTATTTGTCTATTATCTCCCAATATAAAGTACTCTTGAGGATCTAGATTAATATACGTAATACCGACGGCTGGCGTATCGAGTGCGTCTTGCCCATTGGCGGACAATGCGAGATATTGTTCCTCAATAATTCGTCCATCGTCTTCGCGCGAGTTTTTAATGCGAATAACGCCGTTTTCGATGATAATGCGCTCTTTGGGCAGAGCAATAATGCGCTTAATAATGTGCTTTTGCTGGGTACTCGGGGTAGCTAATACCACGATATCGCCGCGCCGCGGTTCGTTGCCAAAACGATACGCAAGTTTATTGATAAAAACATAGTTCCCGGGGAGAATACTTGGCGCCATAGAATCACCTTGTACCGTAAAACTATCAATAACAAAAAGACGCAAAAGAATAGCGCTTAATATGATAACGACAGCTGGTCGCGCAATGTTCTGCATATCTAGTATGATATACTAAAAACTAGTGATCGTTGAATAGTGATAAATGATTTGTATGAAACAAAAGGACATCAAACAATTTATTGACTTCTTTCATGACACCGCATTGCGGATTCGTAAACAAAAACCACGTATTGCGCGCGGCAAAGATGGTAAATTGGTAAAGCGCGCACTGACGCTATTTTCTCGCCAACAACTTGAAATGCTTGCTGTATGGTTTTTGGCAAAAAAAACAAAACTTTCGCCAACCATTGGCGCGATGCTTTCGGATGTTGTGCTCGAAGAGCTTTCACGCAAAATGCGATCCTCGTCGTTTTGGAACGATCTCGATACACTTTCGGAGCGCTACTTCCCTCGCCCCATTAATACCCTCCCCCTCAAAACAAAACACCGACAAGCCTTTTCTCTCAATACGCACTGATACACTAGAATAGTATATACTTTTTAAACGCGATTTGTCATAATAATATTGCGATGAATAGTATTATTCAAAAAGATGATCTGGCGCTTCGCAAAAAAGCGATAGAGGTTGCCGCGGAAGAATTTGCAGATCCACACCTTGCAAAAACTATTTTCAAAATGGCGGAGGTGTTGTTTCAAGAACCCGATGGCATTGGTATTGCAGCCCCGCAAATTGGTATTTCCAAACAAATATTTCTGGTTGCCGCCGACGTACTGCGTCCCGCAAAACTCGAGCAACGTATCCGAGAATCAGATAAAACTAAAAATAGGAAACCATTGTCTTTTGCGTCAGAAGATTATCTTGTTTTTATCAATCCAGCGCTTCAAAAAACCTCTCAAAAAAAAGCGCCGGATGTGGAGGGGTGTCTTTCGGTGCGCGGACTGTATGGCCAGGTAAGGCGTTCCGAAAAAGTAACCATTAAATACTGTGATGAACAAGGCAAAAAACATGTCCATGGCGCATCGGGTCTCTTTGCTCGTGTCCTACAACATGAAATAGACCACCTCAACGGTGTTTTGTTTATCGACAAAGCGGAGAATATAAAAACAATTGATTCATGAAGATTATTTTTTTTGGGACATCGGGGTTCGCAATCCCCTCTTTGCGCATGCTTGCTGAGCACAAACATGCGCCCGTGGCCATAATAACCGCACCCGATAAACCCAAAGGCCGCGGTAAACGATTAACCTTCACTCCTGTTAAACAATTTGTTATCGAAAAAATTGACAAGCCCGGCTTGTCAATTTGGCAGCTGGAAAAACTGGATGCTGTGGCGATAGAACATATTGTCACTTTGCAACCGAATCTTGGTATAATAGCCGCATACGGGAAAATCATTCCCAAAGAACTTATTGATATATTCCCGCATGGATTGCTAAATATTCATCCTTCTATCTTGCCGAAATATCGGGGACCTTCTCCTATTCAGACAACTATTTTCAATGGCGATACGGAAACCGGGGTTACCATTATTCAAATTGATGAACAATTGGACCATGGTCCAATTGTCGCGCAACGAGGTTATGTGATCCCCACAGACATAACATATCCAGCATTGCACAATGCGCTTGCAGAACTTGGGGCGCAATTATTAATCGAGACATTACCAAAATGGATGGTTGGCGAAATTACACCAACATCACAAGATGATGCCAAAGCAACCTATACAAAATTACTCAAAAAAGAAGACGGTGAAATCGATTGGTCAAAATCTGCGGAAGAAATTGAGCGCATGGTTCGAGCATATAATCCATGGCCAGGCAGCTACACAGAAGTGATAAGTGAGAAATTAAAAGTAAAAAGTATACTAAAAATCAAAAAAGTCGATGTATTAAAACTAAACCCCGTTAGAAACGCTGTCTCTAACGGGGTAAATCAAGAACAGGCGCCATTTCCTTCGCCTCGTATCCCCGGGACGTTTTTCAAGACTACCGACGGATTCCCCGCGGTTATCTGCGGAACGGATGCTTTAAAGTTTTTGATGGTACAGCCAGAAGGAAAAAAGGATATGCTGGGTGATGCTTTCGCGCACGGGTATATGTCACTGTAGGTATCCCCACGTTCGGAGTTTGTCGCTATCATTACTCCAGCGAGTTCCGATATCAGTCCGGTAAAATTTGTTTTGGAGAATAATGTTATCAATCCGATTATACACGATTCTTCGCGCATCATCGACTGTTGTTCCTGATCCGGTAACAACGAGCGTGTACCCCGATCCGCCCGCAATGCGATAATCCTCTTCGATAAATTTCACGTATCCAAAATGAATGCCGTCAAAATTCGGCTTTTTAAAAACAATAGATAAATCGCGATAAATGTCTGCTTCTGCTCTATCTCGGAACGGGAATGGGGGTGTTGCAACAACCACGCCGATTTGAAAACCCCTGCGCGTTTTCAACTCAAATGATTGCCCTTCCGCAAGTTTAACAAGCCACTCCGTTGTTTTTGTGAGAATGCCCTCCAATTGGATTGAGATAGTTGGGTATCCAAAACGAGAAGTAAATTCAAGCGGATACACCGCGTTATTGTTTGCGATGCAATTGATATCAATATAGCCAACGTATCCGGCTTCCACGAGCGGCTGTTTCATTTTTTCCAAAGTGGAAACGAAAATGCTGCTATTTTCACTCCAATACATAAGCGTCCCCATTTCTATAGTTGAGGGGCCGATGTCGCCGGGGAATAATTTCTTATGCTCAAAATTAATATTGACCGGATAAATAAAGTCCTTCCCATTAAAAAAAGCGCCGGTTGCTACCTCAACACCGTTGATATGCTTTTGAAGTTGAAATTTTTTAAATTTCCGCGCCCATCCTTTCTTATTGTGTTCCAAAACCTCCAAAAGATCGCTGCCGCTCTCCTCTTCAGCGATAAATAAAACCCCTTTTTGTTTTGAGGTTATGCTCCCAGACGGCTTAAAGACATACCGACCGGGATTTTTCTCTATAAATGCGATGGCTTCATCAAATTCAGTGAAATTCCAGCTCGGCAGTGTTGACATGCCAACGCGTTTCATCTCGCTTTGCCCAAATTCCCTGTCCTCTTCTAACCGATCGGTATATTCGGAACAACCGATAACCTTTTTTCCGCTACGGCGAAGATTGTCGGCAATTTTCCCAAATCCGGTATCGTCAATAACAATAATATCCGCCCAGTCCGCGTGCGGCTCCCATTCCGGCACTTTTTCAACGATACCGTCGAGAATATCATCGTCTTCTGACGTTTTGATATAAAATTTTATCTCGTGCCCATCATTAAGTATTTGTTTTGCTAAATCTCCGCCCAATCCTTCCCACGATATAAATAAAAACTTTAGCTTGGCGCTTGAAGGAATTTCTACCGCGTGATTTGTTTTTTGATTTCCATTCACGAGTATTATTGTAGCATAAATAAAAAAAATTATACAAAATGTGTATAACTTTTTCTGTGAAATTTTTTTATCCGCTCTGCTATTTAAATAAACCGCCAGCGTCCTTCATCAATCAATTTCTCACCGTTCTTTTTCTGTATGAAATCCTCATGTGATTTAAACATAGTAACAGAAAGACCGAGGCGAGGAATAACAAAATCAATATGCACATTTGATTCTGTGTGCCCTTCAGTTCCCGGCTCCCCGTGCTTACTGCTCCCAAAAGCAACATGCATGGTTCCGAGCCGTTTTTCTGCCTCGAGAACTCCAGTCCCACGTTTTTTATAAGAAGCGAGAGGACTGGATGCTTTTGATTGTGCTTTTTCATTAGCGCCGAAAGCAATTTCAGAACATTGAATCACGCTTAAGGGTTCTTCTTCATATTTAGAGTGTTTTTGAAGATATCGTCGTAATTTTTCCGCAGAAGCGCCGCCGTCTATTTTTGCAATCTTACCGTTCCGAATAGTTAATTGTACAAACTTGTCAACACCTTGTTCGCGAGTAATTTCATCTTGGAGTACCGGCAACATCAAAATCCCATTAATTTTCTCTTCATCGGGTGTTGTATATATTTCTCCGCCCGGGAGATTATCCCAATATCCTGGTTCAATAACGCCGGCATCTTCGTGCCATATTCTCTCTTCGCGCGGCCGCAATCTTACGGTCAAGTCCGTTCCATACCATGTGCGCACATAAAATCCTGTTGCGTCGCGGACGCGTTCCCCCATTCTTCCCAAACGCCATTCTAAATCTTCTCTTTTTTCTGCAAGCGCTCCAGTATTGTCTAGCGCTTCGACGGTCACTCCACCGCTATCCGCCATCCGCGCTCTCGTTTCTAAAAGTTTATCAGCAAGGGCATAAAAGTCTATTCCGGTTTTATCCCAATTACACGATGCCCAAATAACTCCATATTCAGCAAGAAGTTTTTCTACATCTGTAAGAGAAGTTTTTATATTGGCTTTCAACTCGGTAAATTCGATATTTTCTTTCGCAAGTTGCTCTTTGAATACATCAATAAGATTCCGGTCAGTGCTTGATGAATCGTCGGTCAAAAAGAGAACTTTTTCGCCGGGTTTTATTTCCAAAAAATCACGAAAAACCATCCTTGCATTTTCAAGACGTTCGGTTCTTGATTCGTTTATTTTCGGAAATTCTTGTTTTTCTATCGGCATTGATTATGTTACTCTCTTACTTTAATTAGTAACATACTTGTATATAAATACAATATCGCTCGTTTCTTTATTTTTTATAGTCTATATAAAACTTTCCGTGACCACAAACACTAGGCAGGTTTTTCCTTCAGCGCATTAATTTTTTTCTGCAAATAATCAGAAAAAAATCCGTGGTATTTCCTTTGCAGTGTTGGTATTTTCCAATCATCGCCGGTTATTATTTTTCTGCAATGCGGTTGGCTACAACGACACCTCATGTTTAATTCCGTGTGCGATTCGCTCATGGCATAATCAAATGTTATTTCTTCGTTTGGCTTAATATCGCGTATAGCCACAAGTTTCAAAGCGCCTTTAATGCCGGCATCTGGATTACAGGAGTGATTGATATAATCAGCAATGTCCACTTCTGACTCGTTGGTCGCCCCAAAAAACAAATTATCGCCTACTTGTATATCATAGTGATGATATTTTTCCGGCAGTTTATTGCGCTCTTTATCAGAGAAAAATCTTCCGCCGCCTTGTTTAAAATCTAAAATTATCTCTCCTTGTTTAATTTTTTTCTTTGCAAAAACACCTTTATGGGTAATATTTTGTTTCACTACAACCCTTAACCGTTTATTTGGCATTTTGATTATATTTCTGTTAGCGATTTGGCATCAAACGTTAAATAATCAATAGTCAATTCTTCTCCCATTTGGATGTCTTTGGCAGCAACATCAGTTCCTTCCTCTTCCTGAAAATCTACACATGAGGTATTGGGATTTTCTGAATGGTTATAAAACCTTGCGTTATCGCAACATAACACATATTGATTACTTTGTGGATTTAAATACGCAGATTGGTAAAACCATTCTCGTGCGTGTTTTGACAGTTTCTCCAAATCTTTTTCCGAAACCTTAATATCAAATCCTTCGGTAAACTCCCAAATCGGAGTTCCTTTGGCAATAAATTGATCAGCAAACAATCCTATGCCATGTATACTACTCGGCCCTATTTTGGTTTTTATTAAAAGCATGGAGTAATTCGCACATTAGACTTCAATTGAATATCGTAACGTAATTGTTAATTAATTGCGCGTCCGTTTTCATAAACACAGAGTTTTTTCTTTGCAAGTTCTTCAAAAAATTCTTTTTCGGGGATAACCGCTTCGGGCGCGAAACTTCCGCGCTCCTGAATTATACCGTCTTTAATCATCTTCGCAATAATTACCGCTGGGAACCCGGTATCAATATTGCACCCTGCTTCTTCCCATCCTTTCGCCGGAGGTACGAGGCATTCCATTAAAATCGTTTTTGCCCGCCCCGCTTTGCTTGGCGAGGCCGGGGATTTTTTATTTTTTATTCCTTTAATTTCTACCCACAAATTTTCGCTTTCGGTATATCCTACTGGACTACCGAGTCTTTTTAAGACCGGATTTAACAAATCAAAGGGCGCGACGCGTACCCCAAATTCTTTAATAGCGACTGGCTTGTCGCTATGAAAACCGAGGTCTATAAGACTATAAATTTTTTCAAGAGAATGCCCGGGAAATCCGGCGAAAAATCTTATGTTCTGTACTCCCTTGTCCTTATAATAACGATAAAATGTATAAAGTTCTGGATGATACACGAGGAAGGATTGTTGGTAGCCAATGAGTTTAAATTTCCTTCGTATTGATATCGCAAGCGGTTTTATTTTTACCCACTTGCCGTGTTTAACAAATCTGGGGCTATACGTAAATTCCTCCAAAATACTTTTCATAGAAAATGGAATAACAAATTTTCTTATATTCGAGTCCCACGCAAATCCAACATCAATGCTCGTAATATGGTCAAATTTTTTGGCGGCATAGCGCAACATGACATTCCCAATCCCGGGTACCGATCCGCAACCGGTAATTGCCGTACGACTGATTGCTTTAAATTGTTTATGCAGAGTAAGCTGTCGTTGGGTAAGCTCAACCCATGAGCCCAAATCAACACAATGCTTCCGCGTTGTTGCGCACGCTTTATAAACATTGAGGTTCCAATACATATCGGCGCAGTTGATTACAATGTCGGACTTTATTTTTTTGAGCAAAGCGGCAATGGCGTCAATATTACGAAGATCGATAAACAAAAAACGTATTTTCTTTGGAGAAGCTTGTTGTAATATTTTTTTTATTCGTGTTTTATATAAATCGGCGGCAAAAACAGTATAACCTTGCTCGAGCAAATCGCGCACCACAATATTTCCCTGCATTCCGTCGGCGCCGAGTATGATAAAATCGTATTTCATTCGCTTATATTTACTTATACTTCAAAGCGTCCAGGGGCTTCAGGCGCGATGCTCTCCGTCCAGGTACTATGCCAGTGCCAAGTCCAACGAGTGTCGAAAATGTAATAACAAATAACATAAACCAGAGCGGCGTTCGAAATAAACCCACACTCGTTGCGCCCGCGGTTGCCGCGAGAATGCGAAGCCCGACGTTTACTATTTGCTGCAAGATAAAACCGATCGCAATGCCGCTTGCCCCTCCCAGCATCCCCATGATAGCGGACTCAATAATAAAAAGCAGAAAAACATCGCGCTCGGATGCGCCGATGGCACGCATAATGCCGATTTCCTGCGTGCGCTCCAAAAATGCGATCGTCATGGTATTAAACATGCCAATAGCAGAAACCAAGAGTGCGGCGGCTCCGAATGCGGCAAGCATTATTTGAAGGGCTTTAAATACTTTATTGGCTTGCTCGACAACATCAGAGAGCGCAAAAACAACAAATCCTTGATCTAAAAGCGCCGTACGCGCTTCATCAACAACATCGGCGTTTTTCACCCGCACTTTCGCCTGCGAATATTTGCTCAAGGGAAATGCGGGAAGCGCTGCAGGATCAATGTAAAAAACCGGCAGATCTCCGGACACAACGCCGCTGACGATAAACGATCCGGACACTTCTTTTTCTGTAGGCGTATTCGATCCCGGAGGACTTGGCGCAACATCAAGCGTCGCAAAGACCGACAAAGAAATTTCTTTTCCGATTGCCTCCGCGGCATCCCATTCAAAGAGTTGAGCGAGCGTTGTGGTAATAACAATATTGCGCGCATCCTGATATCCATACAAAACGCCGTAGCTCGGCTTGATGCCGCTTAAGCGAAAAAATGTCGCCTCAGTAAGCATAGCGGTGCCATTGGTTGCAATACCTTCGTGCGTTATCTGCCCCGGAGCAATGACAATGCCGATGATCTCTTCTGTGTTGGGCACATCGCGCAGCCGCGCGAGTACCGAAGGAGAAATACCGACCAATTCTTGGTCTGTTCCCGGCGGGAATACATCCAGCGTCAAAAGAGAATCGGAGGTTGTAATATTTTCAATAAGGAGCGTCTGGAGCCCATATCCCAAAGAAACCAGAAACACAATGGTTCCAATCCCTACCGCAACGCCCAAAATCGTCAGCACCGTGCGGAGCGTCCGGGTTCGAAACATGCGTGTGGAAAGTTTGAGCAAATCAACTTCTCTCATGACATTGAGGGCAATAATGACGAATAATCAATTAAAATAAGGTCCAAAAAACGGGCCATCGTGTGCGCCGTTCGAATATTAAGCCCCACCCCTCCCGCATCATGCGAAAGATCCAAAAAATTAGTAAATGATGTTTTGTTGAGCGATCCTTCGAGCCGACCCTTAATGGCATTTTGAAACCGTGCGAGCGCATCGTCGGAAAAATGCGTACTTGAAGACAAAGAAAGATAGCGCGCAACGCGCTCTAACAGTTCTTGATATTTTTCGTAGTTGCGCGGAAAATCCCCGAAATGTGATTTTAAGTATTTGGACATTCCGATAACCGCAGTAACATCGTCAGCCAAGCGTTCCGCGCGCGGATGATAAAGCCCAATACCGCCCGTTCGCAGCGGTTCTGAAGCAGTAGCAACAAATACAGCGCGATCAATGTCGCCGCGCAAAAAGCGCTTAAGTAACGCCATTAAATTGTATTCAACATCAACATCAAGCTGATCGGTTAAATACCGAATCAGGAGCCGCACCTTTAAATCGCTCTCATCGAGATGGGGCGCCTCGCGCAGCATTTCACTAAGACCCTCTGCACGAAATGGTTTTACGGTATCGGCGCGCACTTGCGCTCTTTTATCATTGCGCACCTCTTGAATAATTTTTCCGTCCTTCATATAAAAAATGCGGTGCGCGTAGATAAGATGCGCGGGATTGTGGGTAACCAATATCACCGTGCGCTTGTCTTTTTCGTTGAGTTCCAAAAGAAGTTTCATGACTTCTTCGGCGGATTTTGAATCCAAATTTCCCACCGGCTCATCGGCGAGCAAAATTGGCGGATTGTTCATCAGCGACCGGCAAATCGCAACACGCTGCTGCTGCCCGCCCGACAAACTAGTCGGCACTTTTCCTTTCTGAGACATAATACCGAACCGATCAAGTAAGCGCTCGGCAATTTCAATACGCTCGGGTTTGGGCGTTCCCAAAAAAATTTGGGGCAAGGCGACATTCGCCCGCACCGAAAGAGAAGAAATGAGATAATATGCCTGAAAAATCATCCCGACCGTGCGGCGATGAAGTTCCACGATATCGGCGCTGGTAAAGTGAGCAAGATCCTGCCCGCTTACCAACACCTCGCCTGCCGTGGGACGTTCCAGCCCCGCCACCGTATAGAGCAATGTTGATTTACCGCACCCCGATGGCCCGAAAAAAATTATATATTCTTCGGGATAAATATCGAGCGTGATATTATCGAGCGCGCGTACTTCGTGGTCTCCTTCAGGATATACGACAGAAAGCCCGCGGAGCGCGATTAACGATCCTTGATTCATATACTATTGAGTATACAAGAATCCGAATATATCCTCAAAATTGCTAATAATGAGTTCGAGTACTGATTGTTCCTTGCGCGGCGTAATAATCTTAAACTCCTTTGATGTTCCGATATTGCCCGCGGCATCGTGAGCGACAATCTTAAATGTATAAATGGTAATTGGCCGCAGCTTATTCAACACGACCACATGAGCCGTGGAGAGATCTTCTCCGGCAACCGTAGATTGCCTAAGCTCCCGGTTTCTCTGCAATCCCTCATCATAGAGCACTTTGCCCATTGTTTGCTCGCTGGTTCTCCAGGAAATGACCGCTTGCACCACGTCGCTTTTTCCAGGGATCAAGCTCAACTCGGTGCGTACCTGCGAGACCTCGGGTGGAGTGATATCTTTGGCTGTTGTAAAGGTGAACTTTTTTGAAACCGCAGAAACCCCCGCTTCATTTTCTGAACGGATAACGGCCTCGTGCTTTGAGTCAGGATCCAACTCGATGAGCATAAGCTCATGAACAGTCGTAAATTGAGGATCTCCTTGCGAGCGCTCCTTATTGGTGCGAAGGTTTTTATATTCAATAGAGGTCTTCGTTGGCACATTGGTTTTCCATTTGATTGTTGCGGTGTGTTCGGTCCGATCCGCAACCATAATGCCAGTTGCCTCGGGTGTTACGGGCTTAGTACGAAATGTCCGGTCAATGGACTTCGCTGACCGCCCCGCCTGTTCGCGCGAACGCAGCTGATAGTGATACATAGTACCGGGCTCTAAATTTTCGAGAGTAACTTCGTGATCTTGCGCAAAAACATCGGCGTTCCCCACTTCGGAGCCGTATGGATTTTCTTTTGTTTCGTCATATGCGGCGTGTTTTTTATAGGCAACGCGGCTATCGGAACTTTTATCTGTTTTCCAAACAATCGTAGCAGTTGTTTGGGTAACCGTAATCACCGGCTCTCCGCCGGTAAATTTCGGCGGCGAGACAAGCTGAAGCCCCGCTTCGTTTAAGATGCGCGCCACTTCTTCCTCGGAAAACTCTTTCAGGAGCGCCGTAATTTTATCAAGCGAAAGCTTGACGCCGGGCGGCAATTTTTTGATGCGCTCTACCGCAGATTCTCCTGGTTCTTCATCCAGCTCATCTTTCTCTACTTTTTCTCCTTTGACTCCTTTGGTTGTGAACGTTGTATCCTCGCTTTGCGCAAGGTTGACCGATGTATCGTACGACACCGCGGCAACATGGTACAGCGTACCGGGGTCAAGGTCAGAGAGCGTTACCGAGTGTTTTTTAAACAGCGATGTTCCTTCCCCAGCCAACCGGTCATACTCCTTGGTTTCTCCGTAGAACACATTCGACGAAGCATCTTCGTTCGTGTCCCATGTTACTGTCGCCTCCTCGTCGGTGATATCGGAAACCGCAACGTTGGAAATTACCGGCGGCGTGTGATCCGCAGTGTTAGCTGGCACAAAACCGCTCATACGATTCAGCTTATCGCGCAAATATTCGAGTTCCGCTTCCTCTGCTGCAGTGAGCGTGCCAGCGCTCTCTTTTGCCTCCAACTCCGCAATTTTATCCGTTAATTGCTGAACGTACGCGTCGCACGAGGTTACTAATGCCGCTTCTTCGGGTGTCAAACCCGATCGGCAATCCTCTGTAGTCCCCGCCGTCGTGGTAAAAGTAAATCCCACACCATTGTTGTCTGCTGTTTTACTGATGTCTGCGACATCGGTTGAAGCAACTTTATAGTAATATGTACTCGGCTTAGATGCGGTACTCGGCTGAAGTCCGGAAATTTCTACCGCATGCGTTCGGGTAAGCGCGTTGATATCGGTTACCGGACTGCCATCCGCGCCAATGGTTTTATATCGTTTTCCCAATGGACATGTCCCCCCGAGACACCCGTAAGTAATCGACTCGCCGTAATCAACTTCCGAATCAGCCAGACGGTTGGTTGTCCATCCGATGACGGCGGTGGTATCGGTAACTAATAGTGGCGCTACCGCGGATATTGCCAATTCTTCTTTGGTATCCCGCGCTTGGGTAAATGCTGAAACAGCGGTCTTAAATGTCGGATCAAGGCAATTATACCGGTTAGGATTCGTCTCGGGATCTTTATCACACGGCGGAAAAACATCGCTTGGGTTATCAGCGGAAGTGGGATCCCCGGCGGGATGCTGAACAATTTGCTTAAATCTATCAACCGTGCGAACGCGAAAATGATACTCCGTGCCTTCAACAAGATCTTTCGGAAGGGTAACAACGTGCGTTGTTTGATTATCGTTGACATTTCCAACAAATCCTCGCTCGTACTTTGGTACACGCGACCCATCCGCTTTTGTCACGAATTCGCTGCCAAATTCAACTAAAGAATTTCCCGATTTGCTGGTGTACCACGTAACTGCGGCAGAATTCGTAAGAACAACCGGATCAGTAATAACTCTAACGCTTATTTGATTTGGTCCTGATTGGCATACGGCATCAGAGGAATTGACGCAAATTACCGGAGCGGCCTCCGGAGCAACAGGCGCTGTAAACGAACAATCATCCGACGACCCGTCAGAGTTTTTGCATGTTTGTGCGGTTGTGTCATCAAGAGTTGAGGCACCATTTGCGTTTGTTGATTTTACTTTAAAGTAATAGGTTTGCCCCGCGGTAAGCCCGGTAACCGTGATAACATGATTTGCCGTAAGCAGCGGGCTCGAAACAGGGGCTAGTTCATTTCGAGAAGTTGGGTTGGTGCCGATAAATACCGTAGAATCAGCGTCCGCTGCTTTGGTGCTGTCGGAAGCCGAAACCGTATTCCAATAAATAACAACGCTGTTTGATGAAGGAGAATCGTGGCGAAGGTTAGAAATAGCAGGCGCGGGAATATCTGTCGCAACGAGAGTATCAAAAGACAAATCCGCCGATTCACCGCGATTCGGTGGAGCAGCAGAGTCATACGATATCGCCTTATATGAATATGATGTGAGCGGTTTAAGATTCGTCAGCTGAACATAGTGGCCGTTGGTAACATATTGCCAAACATTTTGCACAACCATACGGTCGCTTTCATTCGTCCAAATTTCTACGGCTGACGATGCGCCATTTGGTTCATTGGGCGTATCCCAACAAATTCGCGCGGATGTTCCTTTGTTGTCGCAAACCGTAACAGCCGTTATGTTTGGCAGTTCTTTATCTTCAGTAATCGCTTTTGTGGTAAACAAGCGCGTGCCGCTTGCGGGAAACGTAGCTTCTTCGACATTCTCTCCAATTAATGTAGAACGAATCCTATATGTATAGGACGTGTTTGGAGTAAGACCAGTGAGAGCGACATCATGATGCTTCAAGCCAGTATCGCTTCCTACCGAGTATGCTGTTGATTCCCCCGGACCCCAATAATCTACATAGCCCTTAGTATCTGCTAACTCTCCTGCAGCGTTTGTTGTATCCCACGATATCTGAATACTTGTTGGGTTGCTCGATAGAGCGCCATCAGCCGGCAGTACATTGATAATCGTCGCTTTTACTTTCGGGGGCGGAGCTTGCACGTCAAAGAAGTAATTTGTCCCGCTTAACTTGCCGGTTTCCGAACCATAGAGCGAGCGCATTTCAAAGTAGTACTTCCCTGGCGCAAGACCGCTAACATTAAGTGAAATTTTGTGGCACGCGCAGCTGCTATCCGCGCTGATCGTGCCGACCGAAGCAAGAATTGCGTTCCCTTGCGTGGGCGCGTTGGTAAAATCACTCGGCAATGTTGACGAAAACAGATACGCCACTTGCGAGTCGCTCGCGAGCGGAGAATCGTCCTGTGGATTGCGTGTCTCCCAATAAATAATCACCGGGTCGGTATAGATACCTTGCTGATCAGTGCGTAAATGAGTTAGTTGCGGAGTAATTTTGGGGACTCCCGCAACAGAAATTTTTATCGCGGCGCTTTGGGGAACCGCGGCATTACTAAGACTCCAAACATTTCCAAGATCGTCTTTCGTGACAATACGATAGGTATATGTTTTGCCATCCACAACATTTTCATCAACAAAGCTCAATGTTGATCGATTGGGCAGCGTAGAAACTTCGCAGAACAGCAAACCGCCGACCGTAATGCCGCTTCCCTGGAAGCATGCTGTTGTCGTCGGATCGTAACGATGCAGTACATAACTTCCAAAATCCTCTCGGACAAACGCGTCTTTTTGCGCCGCGGTCCACGCGGCATCATAATTCCACCGAAGGTACATAGCGGCGCGCCCCAAAGACGATGAAACATCCTCTGCGGTAAAATTCGTCGGAAGCGGCGGCGGCGTAATATCATATACCAACGTTTTA
>Ga0209542_10011026_pt1 | contig 16129 bp, 11 predicted proteins | sample RifCSPhighO2_01_FD_184028 | JGI IMG/M metagenome (GOLD analysis project Ga0209542, IMG submission 184028) | Soil microbial communities from Rifle, Colorado - Rifle CSP2_plank highO2_0.1 (SPAdes) (version 2) | ecosystem: Environmental > Terrestrial > Deep subsurface > Rock core/Sediment ... | reverse complement strand
TAACCATGTTAACGCTCGGAACAGATCGCGATAATAGCGAAGTGGCGCATGACTATAAAGAGACGGACCCATCGCTCTTATGGTCATTTGAGCGAGTCATCAAAGCCTGTAATAAACGGAGCGTCACGACGTCTATGTGCGGGCAAGCGCCATCAGATTATCCTGATCTGGTGGAGAAACTTGTATCCTGGGGTATCAGCAGTATGTCGGTCAATGTCGATGCCATTGATCACGTCCGTCAAACGGTCGCAGAAGCCGAGAGACGGCTTATCGCAAGGAAGTAAACCCGATGGCAAACACGAACACAAAAATTTACGCAGTCCTTGCACGCGAGATCCTCGATTCCCGAGGTGATCCGACTATTGAGACCATGGTGGTGCTCGAAAGTGGGTATCGAGGCATCGCATCGGTTCCGGCCGGTACCTCGATCGGAAAATATGAAGCCGTAGAACTTCGGGATAAAGATGCCAAACGGTATGGTGGCATGGGGGTACTCAAGGCTATAGCAAACGTCAATGGTCCGATCGCAGCGAAACTCAAAGGATTAGACGCGACCAATCAGGGAGCCATAGATAAAGCGCTTCTTGATCTAGACGCTACACCCGATAAACACAATTTAGGAGCCAACAGTATCCTAAGCGTCTCGCTAGCAACAGCAGTGGCTAGTGCCAACGCAGCACGGGTACCGCTCTATCGGTACGTGAATGATATGTTTCAACCGTTTATCAAAACAGAGATACAGCGTATCCCAACGCCCACGTTTAATATCATAAACGGCGGCAAACACGGTGCCGGAAACTTGGATTTCCAGGAGTTTCATGTGGTACCGGCAACGAATAAGCCATTTTCGATCGCCTTAGAGATGGGGGTTACGCTCTATCAGGCAGTCCGTCAAATTCTCAAATACAGAAATGCAATCTATTCGGTAGGATACGAGGGTGGATTTGCGCCGAATTTATTTACCAACGCAGAGGCGCTCGATATTATCGCCGAAGCAGTGAAGTCTTCACCATACACTTCAGGAGTCGAGGTTTTTATCGGTTTGGATTTAGCAGCCAATACCTTTAAAACAGATCATGGATATCGGATCAAAGATAAATCAGCTGAGATGAATGGACCTGAGTTCATCCGATACTTACAGGATCTCCATAAAAAGTACCCATTACTTATTCTTGAGGATGCATTCGGAGAAGATGACTGGGAGAACTGGGGTCTGTTATCGAAGGAAGTAGGTAATGAAGTGTTAGTGGTCGGCGATGACCTCCTAGCAACCAATCCAGAGCGGTTGAAACGCGCTATACGCGAAAAATCCTGTTCGGCGATTCTCGCCAAGCCGAACCAGATCGGCTCACTCTCTGAATTCCTGGCTGTTATCGCGATTGCAAAACAGCACGGAATGAAAACGATCGTATCAAATAGAAGCGGGGAAACCAATGATACATTTTTAGCAGATCTTGCGGTCGGCGTGCAATCGGATTACGTCAAATTTGGAGCACCCGCCCGTGGGGAGAGGGTGGCAAAATATAATCGACTGCTACAAATAGAGAGTGAAATCTCCCATGCCTAAACCACTTGTTCTCATTATCCTTGACGGTTGGGGGCTTGCACCTCCCGGTCCAGGGAATGCCATTGCCCAAGCAAAACTTACGCATATACATTCGCTTTGGAATACGTTTGCCCATACGCAGTTGAGCGCATCGGAAGAAGCAGTCGGCCTTCCTCCCGGAGAAGATGGCAATACAGAGACCGGCCACATAAACTTGGGAGCTGGCCGCGTGGTCTATCAGGATTTACCGCGCATCAACATGTCTATAGCAGATGACAGCTTTTATAAAAACGATGCTTTTTTGGGTGCACTCTCATACGCTCGTGCGCATCAGTCCCGTATTCACCTCATGGGATTGCTGTCAGATTCGGGAGTTCATGCCAGTCGTGATCATCTCTATGCGCTCCTTGAACTTGTGCGTAAGCAACAATGTCCGTGCCCGGTCTATTTACACCTTTTTACGGACGGCAGGGATTCTCCACCCAAAGCAGCGTTACGGTTTATCCACGAAGTAGAAGCCAAGCTGAGTGAATACGGGCATGGCCATATTGCGACAATCATGGGGAGATACTTTGCCATGGATCGGGATCGGCGGTGGGATCGCACTGCCCGTGCCTACCAGGCACTGACAGAAGACATTTCATCCAAAGCGCCATCGGGAGCTGCGGCTATAGAAGCGAGTTACAAAAAGGGAATAACCGATGAGTTTATAGAACCGGTTATCATCACTGATCCACACGGCATCCCCTATCCGAGGGTGAGTAGCCATGATGCGGTGATTTTTTTTAATTATAGGATTGACCGGCCAAGACAACTCACCCGCGCATTTACACTACCTGATTTTGAGTCTCATAAGGTGATCGAAAGCTTTGATCCGTACGCTGTTAAGTATTTCCACAAGCATATCGTAGAGGAAGATGATTTCCGCCAGAAACCATTCACACGACGCATGGTATTGCCTGAGTTATTTTTTGTCACGATGACGGAGTATGAGCGGACAACTCCAGCTGTGGTTGCGTTTCCACTCAAACAAGTAGATATGCCAATCGGGCAAGTATTTTCTGAGGCAGGCCTTCGTCAGCTCCGGGTTGCGGAGACGGAAAAGGAGCGTTTTATCGGCTACTACTTCAACGGTATGCGAGAAATGCCGTTTCCTCGGGAAGATCGGCTCATGGTTCCCTCTCCCAAAGTTGCAACATATGATCTGGTCCCTGAGATGGCGGCACATGAGTTAACAAGTCGAGTTTTGGATCGCATGATGAGCAATGTGTATTCCTTTATCGCCATCAATTTTGCAAACCCCGATATGGTTGGGCACACGGGAAATATAGAGGCTGCCATACGTGCGTGTGAAGTGACGGATACGTGTGTGGGGAAAATCGTTTCGCTTGCGCTATCTTTGGGTGGGGCCTCTGTCATCACGGCCGATCACGGAAATGTGGAAGAAATGATTGGACCAAACGGAGAAATGGACACAGAACATTCGCTCTTTCCTGTTCCCATGATCATTGCGGATGCGCGGTATGAAAACCGGTCCATCCAGTTGCCTACGGGCAAGCTTGCGGATGTTGCACCGACGATTCTTTCTATGATAGGATTTTCTATACCGAAAGAAATGACCGGCAGGAACTTACTTGCTGACATTTCCTAAAAAAGGAGGGTAGATATGAAAGTTACCATTTCTGTTATCAAAGCGGACACTGGATCAGTCGGAGGACATAATCGCCCGAGCAATGCGATGGTGGAAAGAGCAAAAGAGCGCGTTGCAGAAGCCAAAAAGAATAAACTTCTTATTGACGCGAACGTAACCTTCACCGGAGACGACATAGCGCTTCTTATGACCCACACGAGAGGAGTTGATAATAGTGATATCCACAAATTTGCCTGGGATACGTTTGTGGAAACGTCTAAGGTGGCAAAGAGTCAGGGTCTCTATGGCGCCGGACAGGATTTACTCAAAGATGCGTTTTCCGGAAATGTGAGAGGGATGGGCCCGGGAAGCGCTGAAATGGAAATTGAAGAGCGCGCCGCAGAGCCGTTTATCGTTTTTGCCGGAGACAAATGCGGTCCAGGCGTATTTAATCATCCGCTTTTCTCGGGATTTGCAGACCCGTATCATAACGCGGGTTTGCTGCTGGCTCCCGATATGCGTGGGGGATTTACGTTTCATATCATGGACGTCAATCACACACAGCATGACAAGGTGATAACACTCAAAGCGCCGCAGGATTATTATGACATCGCGTGTTTACTCCGTGACCCGAACCGGTACATCATAGAATCGGTTGTCGAAAATGCGACCGGGTTGACTGCGGCGGTCGCGTCCACAAGCAGGCTCCATAACATAGCGGGTAAGTATGTTGGGAAAGACGATCCGGTAGCCATCGTCCGGAGCCAAAAACAGTTTCCCTCTACCGGAGAGATTCTCTCTCCGTGGGCACTTGCGCAGTATACACTTGGGGATAATCGGGGAAGCCATCATGTGGCGGTGATGCCCGTCAAGCAAAATAGTATCATTTCGTTCTTCGATGGTCCCACGGTTATGTCGGCCGCCGGATATTGTGTCCACGATGGGAAACTCACAGAAGCCGTTGATCTTTTTGATCACCCATTCTGGGACGTGATACGAGAGAAGGCAGCAAATAAAACTCTCGCCATGCGGGAGCAAGGATTCTTTAACCCTGCTATGGGTCCGCAGGACGAGATGGAATACACGGGCGTCATGGAAAACTTGAAGCGTCTGGATGCAAAGTTTGTCAAGCGATCGTAACACGGCCTGCCTGTCATGAAGCAAGAGATTTACAAGAAAAAGAAATCCTCGTTTTCTCCAAACCTCGAGGATTACGATACGCTGAAGCGTGATTTTTCGTGGAATGACGCGAGGAAATTCCTGGACTGGAATGATGGGTGTCTGAATGCTGCCTATAATGCGGTAGACCGACACACGCTCACCTGGCGTAAGAATAAAGTAGCACTCTACTGGGAAGATGAGGCAGGGATCAGCAAGAAATATACGTTTGAAGATCTATCACTCCTCTCTAATAAGGTAGGCAATATCCTCAAAGACTTTGGTGTGGAGCGGGGGGACCGCGTGTTCCTATTTCTTCCTAGAATCCCCGAACTTTATTTTTCATTCCTTGGTATCTTGAAGGTCGGAGCAATAGCAGGTACGCTCTTTTCCGCATTTCAGGAGCAGGCACTGGCTGATCGGTTGGAGAATTCCGGGGCGAAGGTGCTTCTCACGACAAAAGAACTTAAACCCCGGGTCGATGCGATCCGAAAGAAACTACCGGTACTTGAACATATTATCGTGGTTGATGACGAATCGTTTATCAAAAGTATCGAGCGAGCCTCTGACGAATTGAGAGTCGCACAAACGGATCCTGATGATTATGCTTTTATGCTCTATACGTCCGGTACGACCGGCAAACCCAAAGGGGTCGTCCACTCACACCGGGCGATCATTCAGGAACATCTGACCGCGCGATGGGTACTCGATCTACGGGATGAAGATACCTATTGGTGTACGGCTGATCCCGGATGGGTCACCGGCATCGCCTACGAAATACTCGGAAGCTGGAGTAATGGCGTCGCAGCACTCGTGTATGCCGGGAGATTTGATCCTGACCGGTGGTACCGGTTATTGGACAAATACAATATTACGGTCTGGTATACCGCACCGACAGCCATACGGATGCTCATGGCAGCGGGAACCGATGTTGTTAGAAAGCACAAATTGTCTCACTTGCGCCACCTATGCTCCGTCGGAGAACCACTCAACCCCGAGGCGATCCGGTGGGGGCTTAAAGCGTTTGGCCTGCCATTCCACGATACGTGGTGGCAGACGGAGACGGGAGCTATTTGTATCGCAAACTATCCGTGTATGGATATCAAGATCGGCTCCATGGGTAAGCCAATACCCGGGCTCACCGCGGCAATCGTTGACGATGAAGGATATGAATTAGAATCAAATACGGAAGGAAATATTGCACTCAAGCCCAAATGGCCGAGTATGATGCATACGATCTGGAAGCGGCCGCACAAATACAGGAGTTACTTTACCAACGGCTGGTATATGAGTGGCGACCGGGGGATGGTAGACAAGGATGGGTATTTCTGGTTCATCGGAAGGGCGGATGATGTCATCAAAACGAGTGGCGAGCGTGTGGGGCCTTTTGAGGTCGAATCGGCTCTTGTGGCCCATCCTGCGGTCGTCGAGGCAGGGGTCATCGGCAAACCCGATCCCATGCGCGGCGAGATCATCAAAGCATTCGTCGTTTTGGAAAAAGGGAAAAAAGCGTCCGAGAAGCTAAAAGAGGAGCTGTCACTCTACGTCAAAAAGCACTTAGCAGGCCATGCGTATCCGCGGGAAATTGAATTTATCGATAAGCTCCCCAAAACCCGTTCCGGCAAAATCATGCGCCGGATCCTTAAAGCCAAAGAACTCGGCCTCCCCATCGGCGACACGTCAACGCTTGAGGAGTATTGAGCGTATATTACCACCCGTAAACGAAGTATTCGTTACCCGTGATTGCCAGGTCGTCCGCGTTTTTTGGCTCTTGATCTAGGAATGCCAACGTCGATACCTAAATCACGAAGAGAAATCCTATGTCTCTGGGGTAAATACGCGTTGATATCTTCCCTGAACGCTGCGTGCTCATTTCTATTTCCGCCCGTTCCTGCTGCGGTGTCAAGAAGCCATCTGAGATATCTTGTTGCCTTCCTTTTCGTCTCACCATTAGGGGGTATTTTTCCTTCCCTCAACTTGGCGGTTATGTCCTGAATAGCAAAATGATCGTGTCCGTGCGCCGCTACATCCGTACCACTGCCGTCGCCGTAATGGAAACATTTTCTGTAAAAAGAAGTTTCTATTAGGCCCATATTACGTGCTTAGAGACATCATGAGAACAAATTCACCTTTCGGATTCTGGTAGTAAGCGAGTGTTTTGGAAATAGTCTCAGACCAACATTCTTCGTGAATTTTCGTGAGCTCACGGCAGATGGAGACATCGATATCGCCAAAGACGGATTTCATGTCTTCAAGCGTTGTTAATAATTTATGGGGCGGGCAGTAGAAAATATAGGTTAATCCAATTAAATGTTTAATTGATACAATTTGCGTAAATAGCTTGAAACGGTGGGATTGCTTTTCGGGAGGGTAACCCAAAAACATAAATTTGTCAGCCGGCAAACCAGAACTGGTCAATGCGGTAAGTAGAGCAGAGGCTCCAGGGACGCTGATCACAGGAATACCGCGCTTCCGTGCCTCACGCACCAAGACATAACCAGGATCGGAAATAAGCGGTGTACCGGCGTCTGAGACAAGTGCGACGGATTTCCCCTGTGTCAGCAGTTCAAGAATCTCCGGCGCTTTTGATATCTCCGTTCGATCGTCATAACGGATCAGTTTAGGTTGGTGTGCCGACCCACTAAAATTATGCACGTGCGCAAATTTAGTGGATAAGAGGTTTAGGAGCTGGCTGGTTGTCCTCGTATCTTCGCAGGCTATGATGTCTACCTCTTTGAGGATCCGCAGGGCGCGGAGAGTAATATCTTCGAGGTTCCCAATCGGTGTAGAAACTATGTAGAGCGTCCCCATGTGTATGGTATTATATGATTCTTATGGAGTTTATCAAAACGTTCGTTGATATAGTGCTTCATCTAGACGAATATCTGACACAGATTGTTTCTCAGTACGGACTTCTTACGTATGGCATCCTCTTTCTCATCATCTTTGCGGAAACGGGGTTCGTCGTGACACCATTCCTGCCCGGAGATTCACTTCTGTTTGCTGCGGGAGCCATAGCGAGTTTGGGGTCCTTAAGTATCTGGATCATCATTGGACTGCTCATCCTCGCCGCAGTGTTAGGAGACACGGTGAATTATTGGATCGGGCATTACTTGGGGAGAAAAATCGTTGACCACCCCAAGATTAAATTCATCAATCAGGAGCATATCGACAAAACAGAGCAGTTTTACAAAAAATACGGAGCAAAAACGATTATTCTCGCCCGCTTCGTGCCGATCGTGCGTACGTTTGCCCCATTTGTCGCAGGAGTTGGCTCTATGCACTATTCAACGTTTATCCTCTATAACGTCATAGGTGGGGTAACGTGGGTCACGATGTTTACGCTCTTAGGGTTCTTCTTCGGTGGCATACCGATCGTTCAAGAAAACTTTCATTACGCTGTCTTTGCCATTATTGGGTTGTCGCTTGTTCCTGTTATCTACGAGTATATACAACATAAACGAAACCCCGACGTTCCTGGAGTATCTCAGACGAAGCTTGAGAAAGTGGTGAATGAGTAGTTGTTTTTGTCATCCTGAACTTGTTTCAGGATCCATTTGTCTTACTCAAACACTGGATCCGCCAGCTGGCGGATGACACGAAGATGGACTAGACGAACTTCCGTATGAGTCCAACGCATTTCCCCTGGATTTTTACATGAGTGGTGAATATCGGCGACATCGTGGAGTTGCTTGGGCTAAGTTTTATTTTATCTTTTTCAAAATAGATTCTTTTTAACGTCGCAAGCCCGTTTGGGAGGAGGGCGACCACGATGTCGCCGTTTTTGGCATCGTTTTGATGCGTAATCACGACATAATCGCCGTCAAGGATGCCGTCATCGATCATGGACTGGCCTTTGACCTGGAGCACGTAGTGCGGCTGGCTGCCGGCGATCATTGCCGGTGACACGGAAATGTAGAAATTCGGATCCGTGTAGGGCTCAAGCGGAGCGCCAGCTGCGATAAAACCTAACACTGGTAATTCAAGAGTCGTCAGGTTACCGGCAGGGCGGTAATTTTCCTCGACGATCTCTAGACCCCGTGCTGTGCCGTCTAGCTTCCGTATAAATCCTTTCTGTCTGAGTTTATCCACGTGTTCATGAACAGTCGCCGGGGAATGGATATTGAGTGCTTCGCCGATTTCTTTCAGTGTCGGCGCGTACCCATAGCGGCTGATAAACTGCGTGATAAAATCAAGGAGCTGACGTTCTCTCGGGTATAATACTGCTGGCATACTTTTCTCCCTTTACAGGAACCGAAACTATGTTACGATATTTACAAGTATTCCAAAAAATACCCGAACTGTCAATACAATCAAATACGATAAATCTATATCAAAAATGAAAAGTACCCGAACGAAATCATTTGCGCTGACCTCCGAATACTCTCCCATGGGCGATCAACCACACGCAATCGAGACGCTTATCCAGAATGTGAGAAAGAACACACCGGAGCAAGTTCTTCTTGGTGTTACCGGGAGCGGCAAGACGTATACTATGGCACAGGTCATCGCTTCGCTTCATCGACCGACACTCATCATATCCCATAATAAGACGTTGGCCGCACAACTCTATCAGGAGTTTCGAGATTTTTTCCCCACGAACGCCGTTTCCTATTTCGTTTCGTACTATGACTATTACCAACCTGAGGCGTACATCCCACAAACGAATACGTACATAGAAAAAGAAACGCAAATCAACGACGATATAGATAAACTACGTCTTGCGGCAACGACAAATCTCCTTACGCGACCAGATACGATCATTGTTGCTTCGGTTTCCTGTATCTACAATATCGGTTCTCCCAAAGAATACGGGCATTTTATTCTCGAGTTACAACCAGGGGTCAAGATTTCCCGTGAGCAGATATTCGAACGCCTCATCGACCTCCAATATGAGCGGAACGACTACGGATTTAAGCGTGGGACGTTTCGCGTGCGGGGCGAATCGATTGATGTATTTCCTGCCTACGAAGATATGGCGCTTCGGTTTATTGCAACCGAACAGAGTATTACAAGCATAGAGCGTCGTGATCCGCTGACGGGGAAAAAAATTGAGGAACTTGCTGTTGCAGTTATCTATCCTGCCAAGCACTATATGACTGACCCCAGGCGGTACAAAAGTGTTTTTTCGTACATACGAAAAGACTTGGATGAGCGGGTGTCGTATTTTAAAAAAGCAGGAAAATTTATCGAAGCGCAGCGTATATCTGAACGTGTACATTATGACCTTGAAATGATCGCTGAACTCGGATTTGTCAACGGGATCGAAAATTACAGTCGGTATTTCGATGGAAGGAAGCCAGGCGAGCCACCATACTCGCTCCTGGATTACTTTGAAGAAGCAGCGGGTCATGATTGGCTTCTTTTCATCGATGAGTCTCATATGACCATTCCGCAGATTCGAGGCATGTACCAGGGAGATAGAAGCCGTAAACAGACGCTTATTGATTATGGGTTTAGACTCCCAGCGGCAATCGACAACCGGCCGTTACGATTTGAAGAATTCTTAAGACGTATACCGCAGACTATTTATGTCTCGGCAACACCGGATGAGTGGGAAATTCAGAGGGTACAGGGGACTGGGCACAGGGGACAGAATATCATTGAGCAGCTTATTCGACCCACAGGACTTGTAGATCCGGAAATTGAAATTCGCCCGACACAGGGCCAAATAGAGGACCTTATCGGGGAAATTCAAGCACGTGTTGCAAAGAAAGAACGCACGCTGGTAACGACGCTTACCAAGCGCATGGCAGAGGATTTGGCGAAATTTTTAGAAGATCGTGGCGTCAAAGTGCATTATCTCCATTCCGATGTACTGACGCTTGAGAGAAGTGATATATTGGCTGATTTGCGTGGCGGGAAATACGATGTGGTCGTAGGAATCAATTTGCTTCGTGAGGGTTTAGATCTTCCCGAGGTATCGCTTGTCGCTGTATTGGACGCCGACAAAGAAGGTTTTCTTCGAAGTAAAACAAGCCTTATTCAAACCATGGGAAGGGCGGCGCGTCACGTCAATGGTAATGTCATCCTCTATGCCGATACGGTGACTCGTTCAATGCATGCGGCGATTGAAGAAGTTCGGCGCCGGAGGCGCGTACAACTGGATTATAATACAAAACATCATATCACCCCGCGTTCCATATCCAAGCCCATACGACAGCGACTGGTCGAAAAAGTCGATCACGTGAATCTGGATGCAGCAGAAATTTCTTCAGAGGAGATAGAGTCCCTAACACCCCTGGACCGGAAGAAAAAAATAGCACTCCTTACCAAACTCATGCACCAGGCGAGCCGCGATCTGGATTTCGAATCTGCAGCTCGATTACGGGATCTCGTCATACGTTTAGAAGGCACACGGTAAGGATAGAGACGTACCCCCAGAATGGTATAATGCTTGTGCCACGGTGTATCGGTGGTCATTTTTTATATGGAAAAGATAGTTATCAAGGGTGCACGACAGCATAATTTGAAGAATATCAACCTCGAGATTCCCAAAAACAAACTCGTGGTATTTACGGGGCTTTCCGGATCGGGCAAATCATCACTCGCCTTTGATACCATCTACGCCGAAGGGCAAAGGCGGTATGTCGAATCCCTCTCGTCCTATGCGAGGCAATTTTTGGGTGTCATGGACAAGCCGGACGTCGACATGATCGAAGGCCTTTCCCCGGCTATTTCCATTGATCAAAAATCTACGTCACATAACCCCAGGTCTACCGTGGGGACAGTGACGGAAATTTACGACTACCTTCGGTTATTATTTGCCAGAATCGGCCATCCGCATTGCCCGAACTGTGGCCGGGAAATATCCAAAATGTCATCTGACCAAATTGTGAACGCAATACTTACTCTCGCGCAAGAAAAACTTGAGTTAGGAAAACAAGCGATACGGCTGTGTCTTTTGGCTCCCGTTGTTCGGGACCGAAAAGGTGAATTTAGCGGACTGTTTGGAAATCTCAAAGCAAAGGGTTTCCGTACGGCCCGCATCGACGGGCGGTTTGTCGATCTTGATGGCGATTTAACGCTCATCAAAACAAATAAGCATACGGTCGATGTAGTGATCGATAAAATCAGTATCGACAAGGCTAGTCTGAAACCATCGTTTGTTTCGTCGATCCGATCCCGACTCAACGACGCGGTAGAGCAGTCTCTGACGCTTGCGGATGGACTCGTCGTTGTCGGAGAAATCAAGGATAAGGGATTTACCATACCGGAGCATCCGAAAGAAGTGACGGACCACGTGTATTCGGAGAAATTTAGCTGTCCTCTATGCAATATCTCACTCCCCGAGATAGAGCCGAGGTCATTTTCCTTCAATTCTCCACACGGGGCATGTCCTGACTGTACGGGGATCGTAACTATACTGTCTGTAGACCCGGAGCTCGTCTTTAGCCCTGAGTTGTCGATTACCGAGGGTGGGGTATTACCGTTTGCCAAAACATTTTTCCATGATACGTGGTTTGCCAGAGTCGTCATGACCGTTGCCGCTTCCCATGGCATAAACCCACGAGCCCCACTCAAAACGCTCCCGGTAGATAAGCGTAAACTCCTGTTATTCGGAACCGGAGAAGAGCTCTATCACGTGAAGGGTACCAATAGATTTGGTGAGCAAACGTCGATCACGGAAACCTTTGAGGGCTTTGTGCCGCTCCTTCTTCGGCGTCATAAAGAAACAGAATCTGAGTTTATGAGAAATGAGATAGAGAAATATATGCGTCAGGAGCTTTGTAAATCATGTTTGGGCCGGAGATTGAAAAAGGAGAGTTTGACTATCACCGTGTTGGGTAAATCGATAAGTGATATCGCGGAGGTAAGTATCACCGAGGCTCACACGTGGACGATAGGGTTACTGGAAAAACTAAGCATTACGGAACAAAAAATAGCGACCCCAATACTCAAAGAGGTCGCAACCAGACTTGGATTCCTCATAAGTGTCGGGCTTACGTACTTGACACTTTCCCGCGGAGCGACGAGTTTGGCAGGCGGTGAAGCGCAGCGTATTCGTCTCGCATCACAAATAGGTTCAGGTCTTACGGGAGTTCTTTATGTATTAGACGAACCATCCATCGGACTACACCCCCGGGACAATCACCGGCTCATACGCACGCTTACGACGCTACGTGACTTAGGGAACAGCGTCATCGTCGTTGAGCATGATAGAGAAATGATAGAATCCGGGGATTTTATCGTAGACTTTGGACCGGGAGCAGGCAAATACGGAGGCAAAATCGTGGCCCAAGGAACAGCAGCAGAAATTTCAAAAAGCAAAGATTCAATAACAGGACAGTTTTTGTCAGGAAAACGCTCTATCCATATACAAAAGTCACACGTTGCGCCAACGCCGGAGCGGTATCTCACTATCTCCAACGTTTCCCATAACAACCTCAAAGGCATCGATGTTTCAGTGCCTCTTGGAAGGTTTGTGTGCATCACGGGCGTTTCCGGTTCGGGCAAATCTTCGTTGATTGTAGAAACGATGTACCCGGCGCTTGTTAAGCACTTTAACCCCTTTACCAAAGAACGTGCAGGGGTGTATCAAACGCTCAAAGGAATAGAGTCCATCGATAAAGTGATCCTCATAGATCAATCACCGATCGGCAGAACCCCCAGGAGTAACCCGGCGACGTATACCGGAGTATTTAGTTTCATCCGTGACCTGTATGCCAATCTATCAGAGTCGCGCCTCCGTGGATACAAAAGCGGACGGTTCTCCTTCAATGTAAAAGGCGGTCGGTGTGAGGCGTGTGAGGGAGAAGGACAACGCAAAATTGAAATGCAGTTTATGGCAGATGTCTATGTGACGTGCGAGGTGTGTGAGGGACGCCGGTATAACAGTGAAACACTTGAGGTGACGTATCATGACAAGGCTATAGCTGATGTATTGAACTTAAGTGTGTCTGATGCTATCGATTTCTTTCATACACACCCATCGGTGTTGTCGAAATTAACCACGATCCGTGATGTGGGTTTGGGGTATATCCATCTTGGACAAAGCGCGACAACGCTCTCCGGAGGGGAAGCCCAGCGGGTGAAACTCGCAACTGAGTTGTCACGAAAAACTACGGGTAATGCCGTATACATCCTTGATGAGCCAACTACCGGACTTCATTTTGCGGATTTGGAAAAACTCCTCACCGTGCTTCATAGATTGGTTGAACGCGGAAACACCGTCATCGTCATAGAACATAATCTCGACGTTATACGAAGTGCTGATTGGGTGATAGATTTGGGACCAGAAGGGGGAGAGGCTGGAGGCAGGATAGTTTCCGAAGGAAAACCTAAGGATATCGCGAAATCACCGTCTTCCTACACCGGACAATTCCTTCGGAAAGCATTACAATAAACGAATACGAAATGAAAATATCTCTACGTTCATTTGTTTATTTCATTATTGGATTATCTGTTTATTTGTTTATTCCGCTTACTGAAATTTCGGCAAGCGGTGAGTTCCTGGCAGATTACGAAGTCCAGTACGCCATTGCTCCGAGTGGAAAAACCATCGTTACACAACACGTCACGCTCACAAACCAACTCCCCAACTACTACCCTCAGGAATACTCGCTGCTTTTAGATAGCGACAAGATTAGTAACGTCATCGCCTACGATGATGGCGGCATTATCACGCCGTCGTTTTATGTGCGGGACGGCAAGACGGAGATTACACTCACATTTAACGTAAAGACCATAGGACTCGGCAAATCGTTCAAATTCTCTCTCCGATATGAGCATAGCGGTGTAGCAAGTAAAAACGGGAGCATTTGGGAAATTTACGTTCCTGGTGTCGTCAATGACCCGGATATAGGCAAGTACGACGTAACACTTTCGGTCCCCCCTACATTTGGTCCGGCTGCATATCTATCCCCAAAACCCGCCCAAAGGAATTCTTGGACGAAGGACCAAATGATACGAGGCGGTATCGCTGCCGCCTACGGAACCGCGCAACGATTTGATCTAACCCTCACCTACACCCTTGAGAACGGAAATCTCACATCACAAATACAAGAAATAGCTCTCCCCCCGAGCACCGCCTTTCAAAAAATAGGGATTCGATCGCTTGATCCGCAACCTCTGACCGTCGTCTCAGACGCCGATGGAAACTGGCTCGCGCGATACGAAATCGCACCGAGGCAACGTATCACCGTCACAGCAAAAGCTACAGCCTCCATCTTTTTGGCTCCGAGAAGGGAATTCGAAGGGAGCGTGATTCGGGAAGCGGAGTACTTGGGCGAGGAGCGCTATTGGGAAATCAAGAATGACGCGATCTCTCGTTTGGCATCTACCCTCAAAACTCCCAAACAAATTTATGATTACGTATCTTCCACCCTTACCTATAATTATGAAAAAGTCAATGGCGTACCAACACGCCTGGGGGCAGCAGCTTCGCTCAAATCACCAAAGGATGCTGTATGCATGGAATTTACCGATCTCTTTATCGCAATTGCGAGGGCAGCCGGGATCCCCGCGCGACGGGTTGTGGGATATGCATTCACCAATAACCCAAAGCTTCGGCCGCTTTCTCTCGTCAGCGACGTTTTACACGCCTGGCCGGAATATTATGATCGGGAGCTAAACGTTTGGATCCCGGTCGATCCAACATGGGCCAATACTACCGGGGGGGTTGACTATTTTACCAAGCTCGACTTTAACCATATCGTTTTTGCCATGAACGGGCTCGACAGCACGGCTCCCTACCCTGCAGGGTATTATCGTAGGGAAGGCAAAACCGGACGCGATGTAGTCGTTGAGTTTGCTCTATCTGCACAAGATTCGCCAGCAAACGTCACTGCGACGATAGAGTTTCCGGAGCGTGTAGGGGCAGGTACGAGAGCTGGTGGCGCCATTGTAGTCCGCAATAGCGGCGGAGATTCCGCATACAATATAAGCCTGAGCGCACTGTCGAAGGAAGCCGGTATACACGTAACAGACATGATACCAGAGCTTCTGCCCTACGCAGTCGTACGCGTACCGATAACCGGTGTCTTTGATCAAACGATAACGGGAAGATCCGGTCAGATACAGGCTCGAGTCAATGACGTGACTATCACGCAAGACTTTCGTATAGAGCCGTTGTATTGGCTTATGGTACTGGGCTCCATCACGTTTTTGCTCTCGCTCATCGTTGGACTGCTTCTGATCAAGCGATTTCTATGGAATCACCTCAAAAAGCATTAACACACATACCGCACGAGCCAGGAGTATACCTGTATCGAAACGCCGAAGGACAGGTTATCTACGTGGGTAAAGCGAGGGACCTTTTGAACCGCGTGAGGCAGTATTTCCGCAGAGATGACGCGCTAGGCTCGAAAACTAAAAATCTGGTGGCGGAAATCGCTTCTATAGAAACCATTCCAACAACGAGTGAGTTCGATGCATTGCTTCTCGAGGCAAAACTCATCCATACGTATCTGCCGAAATATAATGCTGCCGTACGCGATGACAAAAGCCCGCTCTATGCCGTCTTCACGCTTTCAGAAACATATCCTCGGTTGCTTTTGGTACGAAAGGGTGAAGTACCGTTGTATGAAAAAGGCAGGCGTAACGCTATATATGGGCCGTTCCAATCGGGATATACGCTGCGCATGACGCTGCGGCACCTTCGACATATTGTTCCCTATTGTACACAAAAGGAACGCCGTGGAACCTCGTGTTTCTATACGCACCTGGGGCTGTGTGATCCCTGTCCGTCGGTTATTGTGCATATGAACGAAGAGCCCAGGGTGCAGGCGACGAAACGTTATCGCATCAACATGCTTCGACTGAGAGCGTTGTTCGAGGGTAAAACACGTTGGCTC
>Ga0209542_10011025_pt1 | contig 16130 bp, 14 predicted proteins | sample RifCSPhighO2_01_FD_184028 | JGI IMG/M metagenome (GOLD analysis project Ga0209542, IMG submission 184028) | Soil microbial communities from Rifle, Colorado - Rifle CSP2_plank highO2_0.1 (SPAdes) (version 2) | ecosystem: Environmental > Terrestrial > Deep subsurface > Rock core/Sediment ... | reverse complement strand
GGTCTCGAACGCCATGTCGTTTTAAAACCGGCAGCTGAAAATCCCGCAACCGAGGAATAAATACTTAACAAGTCAAGCATTCTTTATACTTTTGTTCCGCCAAAAGTAGCAAAACCCCCGGGCGGCTGAAAAACGCCGAGCGTTATCACTTGCTGGCAAGCGGGCCAAGCCGAGCTCCTCGCCTTTCGCCTCGTCAAACATGCGTTTGGCCGCGTCTTGCCAGCTACGCTCAAACTTCTGTTTTTCAGATGCCCGGATTACTAAATCTTTTTTCTCGAGTCCGGAATAGAAAAAGCTATTAGCCGAGAGCTCTAAGCCGTGAGCTATTTTTTGAGGGCTTCATGGTAGATTTCGAGGGTTTGGGCGGCCATGCGGCGCCAGGAATATTTTTTGGCTCTATCATGGCCGTTGGCTATTAACTGATGGCGCAATGTGGGATCGCTTAGCACGTCGTTGATTTTTTCGACAATATCGTCGGAGCCCAGAGGGTTAAAATAATGTGCCGCCGGCCCATAAATTTCTGGCAGACAGGTAGCGTTGCTGGCCACTACCGGTGCACCGTGGGCCATAGCTTCCAGGCCGGGCAGCCCAAAACCTTCGGAGAGCGAGGGGAACACGTAGGCCGCGGTATTTTCATACAGCCAGCGTAACTGTCCTTCGCCGACATAGTCCGTAAAAAGTACTTGACTTGTTAAGTTCTCCTTTCTAGCGAAACTTCGGAGCTTTTCATAATTTTTGTCGGTCTTACCAGCCAGCACTAACACCAGTCCGGGGTGTTTCTCTATAAGGATTTTCATGGCTTCAAGCAGCCGTTCCAGGTTTTTGTGAGGCGTCGGACGCCCGACATAGAGTAAAAATTCCTTACCGCTCAAGTTTTTTAGGGAGGCGGCTGGCGCGGTAATTTTGTCGGCGGCTTCATAGGTAACGGTAATTTTATCCGGACTGATACCGGCAAACCTTGCGATGTCGGTTTTAACGAACTCAGAGGCCGTTATAATCAGTCGGGATTTGCGGGCAACGATTTTATTGACTCGACGATAAACCATTTGTTTAAAGTGAAAAGCCAGCCAATTTTTTGACGGGTTGTCAAAGCGGGTAGTTGTTAGGTCGTGCATGGTAGTAACCACTCGGCCACGGTATAAAATCGGCTGTTGGACAATAGTAAAATGTACCAGGTCCGGCTTTAGCTTGTTAATTTGGCGCAGCAGCCCCAGCTGTTCGGCGAACGTAAATTCCTTGTACGGGCAAACTACCTTGGTAAAATTCGGGTTTACAGGGCGCCACCCTGTAAAATCTTTCGGAGTTAGCAAAACGGTATATTTGTTGTTGTGGTCAATCTCTTGAAGATAATGCATTAAACGCTCTACGTACCGGCCGGTAGAAGTCCTAAGCTCCCTTGCATCGATAACTATTTTCATCTTGAGTCCTTCAGGGTCAGTTTGTGCCATTTGGAGCGGAGGGCTCGCAGCTTATGGGCGTTAGGTGGCAAGTCGTGGATCAGTATAGAATCAATATAACTGGCAGTAACCTTTCGATTTTTTTGGATTGCGTGCCTTTGCCATAGTTTTTTTGGCATCAGCAATAAAGAATATGCTAAACCTTTGGTCGCTGGCCAGCCCTGACGGCGCCTAATGGCGTTGGCAAAAAAAGCGAGATAGGCGAGGGTGAATCTGGGCAGCATTTTAGGGATTAGTTTTAAGGGTACGTTTTTCCAAAGCAGCCACGGCAGGTTCTTCATAGTTTGGTAGGTTGTAAAGCCTTTTATACTGCCGCTGGCGGCACCGATTTTATGGTAGGCTTTGGCGCTTGGCTCATAAATAACTTTCCAGCCGGCCAGCTGGGCCCGGAAAGAGATGTCCACATCTTCATAGTAGGCAAAAAAATCTTCATCGAACGACCCGATTTCTTTTATCATTTTGGAGCGGTAAAGACTGGCACCACCCGAAGCCCCGAATACCCATTTGTCGCTGTCGTATCGGTCCACATCTCTCTCGCCACGTCCCCGCGGGAAAGGCAAACCCCAGGTAGTGTAACTTTCACCAGTGCTATCCAGATGACTACCAACGCTATTCAGCAGTCTGCCGGTTGCTAAACCAGCTCCTTTATGTTTATTCAGGACTTCAACCAAACTCGTCAGCCAATTGTTGTCAGCGACGGCATCGTTGTTGAATAAGGCCACATAAGTCGCACCATTTTTCATCGCTCGGCGAATACCAGCATTGACGCCACCGGCGAAACCGGTGTTGGTGCTAAGCCGCCGCGTCTCAACTTGAAGATAATGATCGGCTAGTAGTTTTAAAGAACTGTCGGTCGAATTGTTGTCGACCACTATGATGTCGGCCGGAGTGGTTTGGGTCAGCAGAGAATCCAAGCATGCCGGTAAACTACCGGCTCCATTCCAGTTTGGAACAACCACACAAATCTTATCGGGTCTAACGGGATTCATCTGTTTCCTCTATAATACTGTATCAGTTACTCATGTTAAGACACGCTTTTTCCAAAAAAAACCGAACACTGTTGGCCGAACTGGTCCGCACCGACTTCAAGTTGCGCTACCAGGGTTCGGTGCTAGGGTACGCCTGGTCGCTGCTGAGACCACTGCTTCTTTTTCTGATTCTCTACGTGGTTTTTGTTAAATTTTTAAAACTTGGCAAAGGAATCCCGCACTTCCCGGTCTATCTTCTGTTGGGTATTGTGGTATGGAACTTTTTTAGCGAAATGACCAATCAGAGCCTGACCTCGATAGTCGGGCGAGGCTCTTTGATAAGAAAAATTCGCATACCACGCTGGATAATCATTCTCTCCAGTAGTATTTCATCCCTCATTAATCTATTTCTTAATCTGATTGTCGTAGGAATCTTTATGGTGATTAACCATGTTGAGCTTACCGGTACGGTAATCTGGCTACCTCTCATTTTGCTGGAGGTATATGTACTTGCTCTTGGACTGTCGCTTTTCTTATCGGCTCTTTATGTAAAATATCGAGACATTAGCTACATTTGGGAGGTAATTTTGCAAGCCGGGTTCTATCTAACACCGATTATCTATCCGCTGGCTCTTATTACCAACATAACGTTTCAAAAGCTGATAATGTTGAACCCCATGGCTCAGTCTATCCAAGGGGCTCGCTACTCGGTCATCAGCCACCAAACAATCACTGCATATCAAGTGTTCGGCGGCGGTTGGTATAGATTCATCCCATTCATTCTCGTTGGGTTAGCATTCTTGGGCGGCCTGCTCTACTTTAAGTCCCAAGCCAAATATTTTGCGGAGAATATATAAATGCCTAGTAACAAGCTACTAGAAAATAGCAATGAGGCGGCTATTAAAGTTGAAGGGTTGAGTAAAACGTTCAAGTTGCCCCACGAGAAGTACACTTCCGTAAAGTCCATCTTTGTTAATTTTTACAAAAGAAAACGGACTTATGAATTACAGCAGGCGCTGAAAGACATTTCGTTCGAAATAAAAAAAGGCGAGTTTTTTGGGATCATCGGCCGAAACGGCAGCGGTAAAAGCACCTTACTTAAATTAATAGCTGGTATTTATACACCAACCAAGGGCGATATTAAAATTAACGGCAGCTTGACCCCATTTATAGAGCTCGGGGTTGGTTTTAATGATCAACTGACTGGCAGAGAAAATGTTTACTTGAATGGTGCTCTGCTGGGGTTCAACCGCAAAGAGATGAACGCCATGTACAAAGATATCGTAGAATTTGCAGAACTAGAAAAATTCATGGACCAAAAACTAAAAAATTACTCATCCGGAATGCAAGTCCGTCTGGCTTTCTCAATAGCCATAAGGGCGCGTAGCGACATACTGTTACTTGACGAAGTGCTTGCTGTTGGCGATGCCGCTTTCCGCAAAAAATGTGTCGAGGTCTTCCACAACTTAAAAAAACAAGGTAGAACCATAGTGCTTGTAAGTCATGATACCGTGCAAATAGAAAGATTTTGCGATAAGGTGGCCGTGGTTGATAAGGGTAAAATTGTCCAAATAAGCCGTCCATCAAAAGCTATAGAAGTCTACGATGAGCTCAATAAAGACGAAGAAACTGACAGGAGCGAAAGCAGGATGCTGAAAATAACAAAATCTGATGAAGTGCTACCGCAGCCTGGCTACAAACCCGTTGCAATTGAGGTCACAGATAAAGATAAAGAAATAACAATCACCCTTCCTTTCAGACTTAACAGGGACTTACCTGAAGATACAGTTGCTGCCGTTACGATAGAGGATGAGGACGCCCACACTATTTATGCCTATGCCACTGATCATGATAACACCAAAATTGAGCTAAAGAATGCTGGTAAAAAGCAACTGGCTTTTACGATCTCAAATGTTTTCCCAGAGGGACGCTATTTTGTAGATGCTGGCATTTTCAGCAAAGATCGGGCCATAACTTACTTAAGGCTAGACAATTTGGCAAAGATAGGATGCAGAGGTCTACCCCAGAAGGAATGGCTCATAAGGGCACCAACAAAACTCGAGCTAAAGTAACTCTAGCTCAGTTTTAGTATTTTCCTAATTGGTCTGACAATATATCGCCAAGTCTTGGAGTAGGTTCTATCGATCTTAGCGTCGGCAATCTCCTTATTAGCCAACATTTTTTTGATTACTTTTCTTAAATCTTTTATATGATTGTCTTCCTTAGACGGCAAACAAAGTATATTGTAGAAAAAAGGTGTCGATTCTATCTCGTGCCAAACCGCTTTGCGATTTGTTATCTGCGAAATAATATTGTTGATATCATCAATTAGAAATAGTTCAAGTCCCAAATCTGTAAGCCTATCCAGAAATTTCAGTGGGTCATACTTGTTCCTTCTTAGGCATTTTGGATTAATTTCCACCAGCATCCTAAGTTGAGGATTATTTTTGAAAGTATTCACAGCACCATCTAAAATATAGGGCTCGTATCCGTCGGTGTCAATTTTAATAAGATCTAGTTTTGAGTTGCCGAAGTCGGTATCCAGCGTAGATGTCTTTACTGGAGTGGTCCTAAGCGTAGGGGAGTTTGGGTGCCCTTTAATATTGGCGTTATCTGATGCCTCAGTAATTTGTAAACAAACCTCTCCAACTTTATTCGACAAAGCAACATTGCGAGTGGTGATTTGTTTGTCCAATTTATTAAGCCTGGCATTGTTCTTTAAAATGGCGAGATTTTCTTTTACGGGCTCATACGCATAGACAGCCTTGGCTTTTCCGCTGTAAGCAGCTAATAAGCTATATATACCGTGGTGAGCGCCTACATCACATACAACATCGCCGCTGCGAATTAACTGTCCCCAAAGACCTAGACTCAAGGGTTCGTATGATTTTTCTGAACCATACTTTTTGGCAAACCTAGGGGGCTCGGCTAACTTTAAGCCTCTGACGTGAACGATTTTGCTGCTACGTAATGAATAGTCAGCCGCAAATAAATTATTTTGTTGCATTTCTTCTTACTCTAAGCTCGGAACAATCTAGTATATTATATAAGGTGTTAGGGAGATAGGCCGACACATTTTTATTTTAGAAAAGTATTATTCTATGACTAAGAGATTACTGTTTATTGCTCACACCGATAACTTAAAAGGCGGTGGGGAGCTTTCTTTGGTAGAGCTGATTAAATCTGCTAAAAAAAGGGGCTATCAACCTTATGCGGTGGCCCCTGGCCCGGGTGAATTTACCGAAAAACTTAAGCAGGCTGGAGTCAGTTGTACGCCAGTCAGGTACTATTACTGGGGTAGACCCTACTCAGTTCCCGAAAACACTGCCAACTTACTTGCTATAAAAAAAATTTCCGAACTAGTAGATGAACTAAAGATTGACTGCGTGGTTACAAACACCTTGATGATTCCGTGGGGGGCACTTGCAGCCTCAATAGCCAATATTCCCCACATCTGGATTACAAGGGAATTCTTGACTCACCACCACGGTCATTTACACAATAATTACGACTTTATAGGGGCTTATTCAAATATGGTATTTGCAAACTCCAGAGATAACGTCGACTATCTCCAAAAAGAAATAGGTATGAAAAATGCCAGGCAGTTTTACTCATATGTTGATGTAGTCAACCTCCGACTTAATAAACGACAGATAAAGCCCAGAGTAATTTATATAGCTGCCCGTATCCATCCTGATAAGGATCAACTCGAACTAGCAAAGGCACTAAGCATACTGGAAAAGCACTACCGGCTAAAAATCGAAGCGGTTTTTATAGGTAGTTATTCCGAGGACGATGAGTACTTTCAAAAACTAAAATCTTTTATTCGGCAGAATAACCTAGGCAAGAGAATTAAATTCACTGGATTTAAACCGAAACCTTTCGAACTGGTTGGCCCAAACGACATTTTTGTACGGAGCTCTAAGCATGAAAGTCTAGGTCGGGCAATAACTGAAGCGATGAAACTAGGACTTATATGTGTGGCTGCAGATATAGAAAGCTCAAAGGAAGCTTTCCGGTTAGGAGGAGGGGTGTTATATAAATCCGGCAACCCAAAGGGTTTGGCCAATGTCTTACGGAGGATCATAAAAAATCCTCAAGATTTTAGGGAACTAGCCCTACAAGCTAAAGCTAAATCGCTCAGTAATTTATCAGAAGAGAACTGCCACAAGCCATTTTTCGAAGGGCTCGAAAAAGTCTTCGGTCAAAAAAACCCAAGACGCGAGCTTCAATACATCTATCCTCAGTTTGCTAACATAATAAAGACCCTAGAAGGCCGGGAGGCGTTAGCCGCCCATTACAAAAGTTTGGCTGAGCGACGTCGACAAGCTATTGAAGACATAACTAATTCCAAAGGCTGGCGGGCGGTACTTTTTGTCAGAAGGGTTTTACGGAGGTAGAAATCGAGCATGTTTAGAAAATGATTAAAGTTTTAATTTTATCTCATAGCTCAGAGCTGGCTGGGGCGGAACGTTCTATGCTGGATCTGTTTGATTACTGGTCTAAGAAGAATTTGGTTAAGCCACACTTGATCATAAGAAGGCCTGTAAAAAATTTAGCTAAAGAGCTGCGTAAACGCGGTTGGAGTTACACCACCCTTTATTACACAAACTGGTCAGACCGCACGCCACTTGAAAAAAGAACCGCCGAGGCTATGTACAGAGACACGTTATATAACGGCAAAGCTATTCTTGACATAGAAGAACTTATACAAAAAATTAAGCCGGATGTGGTGATGACAAATACAATAGTGTCACCGTGGGCGGCCGTGGCGGCGTACTTTCAAAAAGTTCCACATATCTGGTTTGTGCGGGAGTACGGCGACATTGACCACCGACACATCTTTGAGCTTGGTCGTGAAAAAATGCTTGAAGACATCGATACTATGTCGAGCTTAGTCGTAACAAACTCGATGACCTTAGCTCATCACATCCAGCAGTATATGAGCGATAATAAAATAACTACTCTCTATACACCATTTGACCTGGAACTTCTTAGGCGCAAGAGTCTTCAAAAGGCAAAAAACCCTTTCATAGACCAGCAAAGTCTCAAGCTTATTATAACTGGTAGAATCGATCCCTCTAAAGGTCAAGCCGAAGCCGCAGAAGCAGCAGGACGGTTAATTCAGGCAGGACACGATGTCGAACTATGCGTCATTGGCAAACCAACGGACGCTGAGGACGCAAAATCATTGTACGAAATAATAAAACAATATGAGCTTCAAGACAGGGTGCATTTAGTAGGCCACCAGTCAAATCCACTAGCCATTCTTAAGTATGCCGATGTTGGGATTATGGCTTCAAAACAAGAAGCATTTGGCAGAGTAACATTTGAATATATGACGATAGGTCTCCCCGTTGTCGGCGCTGCCTCCGGAGCCACCCCCGAACTGATCGACGACGCTCGAAACGGCTATCTTTATGAGCCAGGCAGCATCGACAGTTTGGTTGAGAAGCTTATGAATTATGCCAAAGACCGGAGCTTAATTAAAAAACATGGCCAAGCCGCCCAAGCAAAAGCTGAAAAAATGATGAAGGGAAGCCACAACGCCGATACGCTATTTGATAAAATATCGGCCATTGTTAACAAGAAAGGCTTGTACTACCCGCAGACTTTAAACTTTGCCCATCGCTGGTTGGAGTATCCGACTATAGCAAGGAGGTACATTAAAGATTCAGGCGCAATTTCATTAAAACGTCTGGTTTATTCGCGCCTGAGGCATCGGGCGAAGTGGATGTATTTAACCACCTCAAGAGTTTATGATTTCATTCGTCGCGGATTTCGACGCTCGAGCAGTTTATGAAAACTGTAACCATAATTGTTCCGGTTTATGCCGATTGGCCGTCGCTTGCGGACTGCATAGAGTCACTTAAAAAATCTGTTGGCCCAAAACACTTGGTGATGTTGGTTAATGATTGCGGGCAAGAAGCCGACTCGCTAGAGGATAACATTAAAAAATCAATAAAAAACGACAAAAGATTCGTTTACTATAGAAATCCTAAGAATCTTGGGTTTGTCAAAACCTGCAACCGCGCCGTATTTGAACTCGATAAAACCAATAACGACATACTGCTGATAAACAGCGATACAAAAGTTACCAAGAACTTCCTTGAGGAAATGCTTGACTTGTTGAGTATAGACAATAAAATCGGCGCGGTCTCGCCGCGCAGTAATAATGCTACGATTGCCACAGTTCCTTTATCTGAAGCTTCTCAAAAAGGAATTGTACCTGAAGAATCTTACAAGATTTTTACGGAGTTAAAGAAACGGCTTCCAAGGTACAATGAAATACCGACAGCCCTAGGCTTTTGTATGCTGATTCGGCGGACGGTAATTGATAAGTTCGGCTTATTTGATGAGGTATTCGGGAAAGGCTACGGCGAAGAAAATGATTTTTCTATGAGGATTAAACAAGGCGGTTATATAAGCGTACTTTCCAACTGGTCATACGTTTTCCATCTGGAGGCTCGAAGCTTTACTATGAAGACCAAGCTCGAGCTTATAAAAAGTAATCGGGCAATTTTAGATAAACGTTACCCGGAATATACGAACCTAGTTAGGAGCTATATACAGGCAGCGTTAGTACGCGAAGAGGGTGGTAAATTAAAGCGCTTAGGCAAAAATCCGCTAAAATTGGTTAGAAGACTAGCGGGTATTAAATAAATTGAGATTTTTTAGATTCAAAAAGCAGATACCGAAAGCAACGATACTGGGCATACTAGCCGTTGTCTTACTTTATGTCAGTGCTGCCGGGTTTATCTCGGTTAGCTACCCTTGGCTACAGAACGACAACAGCGACCAGATAGCCCATGTCGATATGATCTATCGAGTTTATAATGGCGATCTGCCTCAGGCCAGCGACGGCGTGCGTTACCAGCCATTTATTGATAAGGGAGTCGGCAATGTATACCAGCGGGCAGCCGGCCACCCACCACTATTCCACATGATAATGGCACCTTTCATGGGGCCGCTGCTCAATGCAGGAGAATGGAAGAAGGCAATGGCCGTCGGCAGAGCCGTTAATATCTTCATCGGGATTTTAACTATTTTGGCCTTGGCTTGGACTGGCTGGCTCTTTGGTGGCAAGCGGAAGGCTCTTTTCGCGGTCGCGGTACCGGCTCTTGGAGTATTAACTTTTCGATTTTCCAGGGTCAATACTGATCTATCAATGGATGGGCTCCTGGTGTTATTGACAACTCTTACTTTAATTAATTCATATAAGATTATTCAAAATGGTCTTAAGACCAAGTATTTAATATTTCTTTCGCTTTTATCAGCGGCCGGCATGGCCACCAAGGCATCATACGGCGTTTTTCTAGGATTGAGCCTACTGGTTGTTATCGTTGCCAGCTATATCCATGGCGACAAGAGCAGACGTAGTATTATAAAGGGCTCGGTTATAGCCGCAGCGATTCTTGGTTTAGTGATAATCGCAACCGGGTGGTATTACTACTTCCGTAATTATAGAGTAAGCGGCAGCCTTCTAACGCCCATACAGGGTGAACTTGCCAGCGGCAGGCCTCATAATTCATACCTAGATATTTTTGCAGGGTCAAATTTTTGGGCGCTCTTTTATGCCCGCTACTCCGCCAATGTTGCCATTTCGGTTATTATTTCCATCTTTGCGCTCAGCGGCTATTTTGGTATGCAAAAAATCAACCTGATAAAACTAAAGAAAAACACAGCACTCCTATGGGCTATCGGCCTGTTGGCTCTAGCCTTTCTTGGCGTAGTGGCGACCCAATTGATGTTGGCTCATCCAAACGGCTCAATTAACTTTAGATACCTATTGCCCGCAACTTTACCCATCAGCTTATTTTTGGCTTATGGCCTGCTTGAATTTAAGTGGCTACGCGGCCAGTTGGTAGCTCTGGCTACAATTGCCATGGCCTGGACAACGATACTTTGGATTGGCCTAAAACCGTCGCCCGACGGTCTCTTGCAGGGTGTCGGCGAGTGGAGTGAGGGGATTGCTAAGATATATGCTACTTTGGCAAATAATGACGTTCCGTCATATGTGGCGGCAATGCTATTCCTATTTTTTATAGCCGGCGCATTACTGTTGTCTGTAGCGCTGTTCCAATTGAGTAAGATAAAGCGATCTCAGTAGCACATCTGATTAATCGAAGAAGTAAATCCTGTAGTCAGAACTTCCATCGAACCCGTTATTAATAAAGTACTTAATACCAATATTTAGCCCGGCGGTGTCATCACTGTCGCCGTCAAAGTTACCAACTATCGGCTCGTCGGTTGTGGACCCGTAAGCATAGGCGAAATCAGAGTAACTGTCGAAGAGATTATTGATGAAAAATTTCTGGTTGATTCTCAGTCCCACGGTATCCACACCGTTTCCGTCAAAATCGCCGACGATTGGCTTGTAGTCGAAGTAGCCGTAGCTGTAAGCAAACTCGGAGTACTCGTCTAGTTGATTGTTAATAAAAATCTTGTGCCCGGTTCGACGGCTGATAGTATCGGCACCATCGCCGTCCCAATCACCAACTAAGGGAATATCATCAGGCAAGCCATAAAAATATCTGAAAGCCGAGCTACCATCAAGTTCGTTATTAATGAAGTATTTAGTGCCAATTCTCAGCCCGATAGTATCATCACCATCGCCGTCCCAGTCACCAACTATAGGAATATCAGTCGAGCCGCCGTAATTGAACGTAACGTCAGCATAACCATCCGCATCATTATCCAGTAGATACAGACTTCCGCGCTTTACTCCGATAGTATCATCACCATCGCCGTCCCAGTCACCGACCAGGAATTGATCGGGAGGTGGATTTACCAATGTGCTGCCGAACCAGTCATTAAAGTACCTCCAGAAATTACGATTGCCATAAAAACTACAGCTGTTGCCCGTGCCATATAAATTGGTTAAAGCTGCCTGATTAGGTTGATAAGGAGTGTAGTTGTAAAGCGCAGCTGTTGCTCCGGTTTCCATTCGGACACCCGAGCTCGAGCAATCCGGGTAATTCCGCAAATTGCTCGTTTGGCCGACTCTGTGGTTAAAGAGCGTGGGCTGCTTTACATATCGTTGAAATTGCCTGGCAGCGTACCACACTTGATTAAAGAAACCTTCATACGCGTCATAACAGCCGTTGTTATTAGCATCGTCGCTTGCTGACAGATTAGAATCCGGACAGCCGTAACCAGTAGCCTTCGTGTACTGGATGGGCCATGGCCACTCGTCAGTTACCAATCCTTGCTCTTTTTGGAGTAACACGATGAGAACCCTTGGATTAACCCCGCAGGCCTTGGCGACATCATTAATAATCTGAGCGGCACTTTTTGTCCCGGCCGCCACGCCGTTTGAACAGTATGCATCGGCTACAGTACCGGGCACCGACACGGAATAGTTTTTGAGACATACGTAGGGCGGGGGATAACCGCGGGACGTGCTGTATTGAGCCCTCGTCGTAGAACCGCTGTATAATTCCGACCCGTCATTATCACACTCCGGCACTTTAGAGTTTAAGAAGGTCTGGATACTGTTGACTGTCATAGTGTTGGGGCTGAAGAACACGCCATCGCTGATAATTTTCCCAGCCTGCCACTGGCTGCCGGATAAGGCACCTGATTGCCGGATGCTGGATACGGCTACAGCCACTAGAGTACCTGCGATGAGTAGCGTCGAAATTAGAATGTATTTTTTATAACTTCTGATTCCCATATCAATTAACCACGAAGGCCTCCGAACTTCCTTTTGCGGTGCCAGAGCTATAGCTCACAACGACCGACCAACCGCCACTCGGTAATGACCAATTCATAGGCTCACACTGGGTGTCGCTGTAATTCGCGAATCCTGAAGAAGTAGCTGTCTCGGTCTGACTGCCATTAGTGGCGGTGGCCGTGCAGGTGCCGCCGTCTTCGAATATACCCGGCACATGGGCCCTAACCTCAAGACGGTCAGCTGAGATGATTTCCGGAGTAACTTGTTTTTTGCCATCGGAGGTCGGTGGCGCAGGGGTGCCTGGTTCTTCGACTAAAGCTTTTTTATTCTCTTCGGCGTCTTTTTTATCTTGCTCTGTTGGCGGGTTAAGGTTGACATAATCTCCACTACGGGGACTCTCCAAAGTATCGGCAATAGTTTCACTGGCGGGGCGACTTCCCTTAAGCTGTAGGTAGCCTAGCCCGGCGCCGATTAGCAGTATCCCCACTAAGGCAAAAATTGTAGGCCTTTTGGTTAGCCGCTTCAATAGCGGACGCTTGGTTTTTTTTGGTTTGGGCATCTTTTTATTTTACAATGCGCTTTGTACGCTCGATTATAGCTGCCTTTATCTTACAGGTCAATGGAACACTGAGCGGCTACTAACTGCTAGAATGTTATATGATGTATTGGGTTTAACGAATGAAGCTTATTGTTATTTCAATTTGTAAAGACGAGTCAGGTACTATTGGCGAGCTAGTTGATAGAATTCCGAAAAGGATTAATGGTATTTCTGAAATCGAGAAATGGGTAATTGATGACGGTAGTACTGATAATACGGCCGAAATAGCTACCAGGTATGGAGCCAAATTGGTTAGGGACGGAGATCAGAAGCGCCTGGCATTCCGTTTTCGCGAAGCCGTCGAAATAGCTTTGACTCGAGGGGCAGATATTATGGTTAATATCGACGGCGATATGCAGTTTGATCCCAAGGACATCCCTAAACTTACAAAACCGATAGTTGATAGTAAAGCAGATTTCGTTGCTGCCGATAGATTTACTAATGCGTCAACGGGAAAAATCCGCAGGCCGAAAAATATGCCCCTAGGTAAATATATTGGTAACCGTATCGGTTCAAAAGTGGTTAGCAAGCTAAGCAAACGGAAATTCCGGGACGTAACCTGTGGTTTCCGAGCCTATAATCGTAACGCCCTTTTTGCCCTAAACACTGACGGTACATATACATACACCCAAGAGTCATTCCAGGTATTGGCTATAAAAAAACTTCGCATCATGTCTGTTCCTGTAGAGGTTAGATACTTTTCAGAGAGAAAATCACGGGTTGTGAGTAATATATTTCATTTCATCGCTATCAGCGCCATAAGTATCTTACGTTCTTACCGGGATTTTGCTCCCTTGAGGTTTTTTGGTTGGCTAGGTCTAATCCCCTTTGTGTTTGGGGTAATAAGTCTAGCAGTTTTTCTGGGTCACTGGTTTTTAACGGGTAGCTTTAGCCCGTATAAATTCCTCGGATTTGTAGGTGTTTATCTTTTAACGATGGGAATTATATTCTGGGGACTTGGTTTGGTAGCTGACATGTTAAGCAGGATGCTAAATAATCAGGAAAAAATTCTTGAACGCCTCAAACGTATTGATATAGAAGGGAGTCAATATACTGGACAAAAAAAAGAAAAAAAGTAGACAAAGCTTCGATGATCAACAGTATTGGAAAAATCGTCACGCCAGGCAGCCTGATTTAAAAGCGTCTGGCCTTAAATCTGTCGGTTTAAAAAGCAACGAATACATATATAAAATATTGGCAGACCAATATCTCAAGCTCCTAAATAGCTTGGATCTGTCTGAAGTAGGGTCTGTGCTAGATTGTGGTTTTGGTGACGGCTATTTCCTTAAGTTTTACCAACAACATTTCCCGCACCTAGAAATCTTCGGCGTAGATATTAGTAAGGCCGCGAAGTCAAAAGTAAACTTTTTAGACAAAAGCAGGCTATATACGAGCGATCTAGCCACGTTTTCGCCGAAAAGAAAATTCGGTATTGTGCATAGCTTTGACGTCGTATATCACATTCTAAAAAGCGAAGATTACGTTAAAAGCCTTAGCAATCTAGCATCATTGTCTGACAAGTATGTAATTTTGCATGAAAGATTTTTTCAAAAGCCACCGTTAGTCAGCTCGAAGCACGTCAAGATGAGGCGTTCAGAGTTTACTAATCAAATTCTTAATTCAAAAGGGTTTTTTTTAACGGGGGAAATTCCGACGCATTTTATTGCGGCGAGATTGTTAACCTATAGGCTTAATAAGTTCATCCCAGGTTTTCTATACAAGGTTGATAGATATATCTCTGAGAAAGTTCATCCCTCAGCTCAGGAATTTTTGGCATCACATTATATTAGAGTTTATTCCAGGAGCGAGTGATGATTCACTTTGTTATTGGCACCAGAGCTCAACTCTTTAAAACGGCACCGGTAATGTTGGAATGCCAAAAAAGATCCCTGAAGTGGAGATGGATCTACACCGCTCAACATAAAGACACAATCAAGGAGAGTCTTAGGACATTCGGGCTGCCGGATCCCGACTATACGGTGGTAAGCTGGGACACCGAAGCCAAAACCATGGGTAAAATGTGGATATGGTTGCTACGGATGATGATATCACTGCCAAAAGGCCGAAAAATACTAGCCGGGCACACAGGCAAAAAGAATATTGTGGTAACCCACGGCGACACGATTACTACCTGGTGGGCAGCACTACTAGGTAAATTGTTTCGGTGTAAGGTTATGCATATCGAAGCGGGATTACGAAGCTTCAAGTTGTTTGATCCGTTCCCCGAGGAAATCAATCGAATTATCACTTCGCGTCTGGCCGACATATACATTTGCCCAGGCGAGTCCAGCCTTATGAATTTAAAAAAATATAGGGGCGAAAAGATAAACACTTCGTATAACACTCAGGCTGATACCATTGATTTCGGCCTAAAAAATTGCGACAAGGCTGAGCTAAAGCTCCCTGAAAAAAAATATGTTGTGGCCAGCATCCACCGTTATGAAAATATCTTTAATAAAGAACGACTGGAGCACATCGCCGGCTTACTCGAGAAAATAGCAAAAAAATTTATAGTCATTTTTGTACTCCACCCCGCCACTAGCGACCAGCTAGACAAACTCGGTTTGCGCAGTCGGTTCGAGAAAAACAAAAATTTCGAACTTGTTAAGCGCTTTGAATACCTGCCATTTATCAAGTTAATCAAACATGCTGAGTTTGTTGTGACGGATGGCGGCGGAAATCAGGAAGAGCTCTACTTTATGGGCAAACCAACCCTGCTATTTAGACATACGACCGAAAGGCCTGACGAACTAGGCAAGACGGCCGTTCTCTCCAAGCTTGAAGAGCCGATCGTCGAGAAGTTTATCCATCAATATAAAAACTACCAGCAGCCGCGAGTTCGAATTAGCACTTCGCCGTCTGCTATGATTGCCGATGTGCTTGCCAGGTTCTCATGAAGCTGATTAGCATAAGGATTTTTCATCTAACAATACCTCTGTTAATATGGGCAAGTAGTGATAAGGGAAGCAATCCAGCTATCTAAGCCGGTAATTGGGGATGACGAAAAGCAGGCAGTCTTGTCTGTCTTAGATTCGGGTATTGTCGCTCAAGGCCCTAAAGTTCGCGAGCTTGAAAACGCTTTTGCCCAATATTGTGGGACTGAACACGCTGTGGCCTTAAATAGTGGCACTGCAGCTATACATACAGCCCTGCATGCTGCCGAAATTGGGCCGGGCGATAGCGTCATAACCGCACCTTTCACTTTTATAGCCACCGCCAACCCAATATTGATGCAAGGGGGGAACATCAAATTTGCGGACATTGAGCCCGATACATTTAATATTGATGCGCAACTGCTTGAAGGGGCTTATGATCCGAGCGTCAAAGCAATTCTACCGGTTGATCTTTATGGGCAGCCATGTGACTACGATGCTATCAGCAACTTCGCCGAGCAATATGAGTTGACAGTTATCGAGGACGCCTGCCAGTCA
>Ga0209542_10011023_pt1 | contig 16132 bp, 17 predicted proteins | sample RifCSPhighO2_01_FD_184028 | JGI IMG/M metagenome (GOLD analysis project Ga0209542, IMG submission 184028) | Soil microbial communities from Rifle, Colorado - Rifle CSP2_plank highO2_0.1 (SPAdes) (version 2) | ecosystem: Environmental > Terrestrial > Deep subsurface > Rock core/Sediment ... | reverse complement strand
AATCGAGGCGACTTGATCAAAGTCGGCTAAAGTGACCAAGCGGTCACGGACTAAAGAAATGACGTTTGTCAAACGCTTTTCATTACCCGACATCTTCAAGGTGGTGCCTGGGAATTTTTTAATTTTCTCTACCAATTCTTCGGTGGAAAGCTTTTGTAAGTATTTTTTATTAAACCAATTAAGTTTCTCAATATTAAAAATTGGGCTGTTTTTGTTAATGCGCGTGACAGAGAATTCGTGGATCAGATCGGCAAGTGCAAAAATTTCTTGATCGCCCTTGGGTGCCCAGCCTAAAAGGGCCAGAAAATTGATTAGTGCCTGGGGCAAATATCCTTCATCAATATATTCCAAGACCGACTTTGCTCCGTCGCGCTTAGAGAGTTTTTTATGACTGGGGCCCAAAATCGGAGGCAAGTGAGCAAATGAGGGCGGCTGCCAGCCAAAGGCTTGGTATAAAAGCAGGTGTTTGGGGGTTGAGGAGATCCATTCATCGCCGCGCATCACATGAGTTATCTTCATTTCGTGATCATCAACAACTGAGGCTAAATGGTAAGTTGGGAAACCATCGGACTTGATGATTATGAAATCTTCAATGATTTTGGCGGGGAAACCAACCTGGCCATGCACCAGATCATTCCAGCTAATTTGATTTTTGTCAGTGTTTGCCTTAAATCGCCATGCCCCCTCCTCTTGGTATGTAAGTCTCTTTTTTGCAAGAATTTCAAGATGCTGGCGGTAGATAGCAAGTCTTTGAGATTGAAGATACTCACTATCCCAATTTAGGCCTAAAACTTCTAAACTTTCTTTAATTTTATCGACATGTTCAATTGTTGATCGCCTGCGATCCGTGTCCTCGATTCTTAAAATAAAATTGCCATTTTCCTTTTTTGCAAATAGATAATTAAAAAGTGCGGTTCTTATATTGCCGATATGGGGAACGCCCGTTGGAGATGGCGCATAACGAACTCGAACCTTTCGACCTCGCTCAGGGTCTTCGACTTCTTTCATGGTAAAATTGTATCAAAGATGTGATAAATTAAAAAATAATGGCCACATTGACTTCGGCTTCAACATTTTTCAGAAGGACATTTACCAAAATTATCTTGGCGGGTTTAGCAATTATCGTGTTTTTTATCGTAATTAATTTTGGCAAAAACTTAATAAATTCAATTTTTCCGCCACCGCCTGCTCCAACCACGGTCGCTTTCGGCAAATTACCTAAGCTTGATTTATCTAGCGGAATAACATATGCACCTAGTACTATCTTTAATGTTCAAACAATAAGTGGTAATATACCAAACCTTGCGACGACGGCAAAAGTATTTACGGTTAGAGGGCCTAGGTTTGCCTTTGGCGTTTTGGATCAGGCCCAGCAAAAAGCTAAAAATGCAGGTTTTGACGATCAATCGGTTGGAGTCATAGAAGGTAAGGCTAAATTCGTTGATCCTAAAGACAAAAACAGAGTACTAGTTATGGAAACCGCTACCGGCAATTTCGAACTACAAAGTGATTTTGCCAGCCAACAGGAAATTATTGCAACAAGACCAAAATCCCAAGAGGATGCTAAAAGACGGGCCATTGATTTTTTTAGAATTTTTGGAATATCGGAAAAAGATTTTCCCCAAGATAAAATTACATCTACATATTATAAAGTCGATGCGGGTAAATTGGTGGAGACCGCATCGCTCTCAGATGCAAATCTAGTGCAGATAATATTTAATCGGGCAGAAATTGATAGCTTGGCGGTAATTTATTTAAATGCCGCAAATCCTAGTGTCCGGGCGCTTGCAGCCGATCAAAAAATAGTAGCAGCTAATTATTCCCCGATAGATATCCAAAAACATAAATTCGCAACGTATCCACTTAAAAATGCATCGGCGGCATTTGAAGACCTAAAAAATGGCAGGGGGGTGTTTAATAAAAAAATTGATGGAAAGGTTTTTACTATAAGAAATGTGAGGCTAGGATATTTGCAGACCAACAAATTTCAATCATTTCTTATGCCAGTCTACATTTTTGAAAGTGACAATGGACTGGCCGCTTATGTGGGCGCAGTCAGCGACTTGTGGGTTCAGTAGTATTTACCCATTGATAGTTATTAAACACCCAATCAATCAATTGTTCGGTCTCGCCAAAGCGGTCACGGGAACCAAGAATAACAACAATTATTGAATTACCGTTTCTGGTGGTTTTAGTTATAAGATTTTCTAAGGAACCTTCTGTTTGGCCAGTTTTTATACCTTCGACTCCATCTATCCCTAAAAGTTTATTCACATTTTCTAAATAGTAAGTCTTATTACCACCAAAATCGGTTACAACCGTACTTTTGGTTGCAACTATTTGGGCAATTAGCGGGTTTGCAACAGCAACTTTGGCAAGTTTTGTCAAGTCCCAAGCTGTGGAATATTGGAAATTGTCGTCAAAACCTGCAGGGTTAACAATGTGGGTATTGGTCATTCCTAGATCTTTGGCTTTTTGATTCATAGACTGCATAAAGTGTTGATAGGAGTCAGAACAGGAATTGGCTAGTGCGTAGGCAGCGTCATTGCCCGAGGCAATAAGAAGACCATCGAGTAAATGCTCGACAGTGATCCTATCCCCCACGTCTAGACCCATTTGGGTTCCTTCTTTTTCGATTTGATCAACCGTGACCACCGTTTGGGGAGAGCAATTTTCAAGGGTTGTCAGCGCTGTCATAAGTTTTGTAGTGGAAGCCGGGAAATGTTTAAGATTAGGATTTTTTTCAAAAAGTGAGATATCGTTTCTGAAATCGATAACGAGAGCAGATGTGGCTGTAATTTCAGGTGCATCTTTGTAAGTGGTAGCGGGGACTGGGTACTTTTCTAAATGATGATTTGCAACACCTGTTTTTTTAAGATATTTTTTATAGATTGGGATTTGTGCGGGTAATTTGGGCAGCAGGAAAGCAGATACTGAAAGCACAATAATTAGAAGGATGACAATATAGCGGGCGATCACAGTTTTTTGAGCTTATATTCTTTTAGAACTTCTTCATCAATTTCCGACGGCGCATCCATAACCGATGTTTGTCCGGAACCGGAAACCGGAAAGGCGGTTACTTCTCTAGTATTTTCTTCACCAGTTGCTACCATTAGTAAGCGTTCTATGCCTGGTGCGATTCCTCCATGAGGTGGAACTCCATATTTAAAAGCAGTTAAAAGGTGTCCAAATTTTTCTTCTATTTCTTTGTCTTTATGACCTAGAATTTTAAAAATTTTTCTTTGGATATTAGGATCGGATATACGGATGCTGCCCCCTCCAACTTCAAGACCGTTACAAACTAAATCATGCTGGTAAGATCGAACTTTCATAGGGTTTTTAGCTAGCAACTCTATGTCTTCTTCTTTCGGTGCAGTAAAAGGGTGGTGGCTGGGAGATATAGCTTGCTCTTCAGTTTTTTCAAAAAGTGGAAAATCTACAACAAAAGCAAAAGCTAAAACATCGGGGGATTTTTCTGTTCTTAGATCGAACTTGTCAGCTCCATATTTTCGAATCGCCTCATCATGTGTAATTCTTGGGAAAGGAAATTTATAGACCTTTTTTTTGAAAACTTTTTCGGTTATCTCTTTAAAAAGCTGTTCGGTAATCGTAAGAATATCTTCTTGGGTAACATACGCCATCTCAATATCGAGTTGTGAGAATTCACCATAAGCGCGGTCTGATCTTGGATCTTCGTCACGAAAACATCTGGCTATCTGGAAATATTTTTCAAAATCGGCAACCATTAAAAGCTGCTTGTACTGTTGCGGCGACTGAGGTAGTGCATAGAACTTTCCCGGTTGAAGACGAGACGGTACAACAAAATCTCGGGCTCCTTCTGGTGTTGCCTTTGTAAGAATTGGTGTTTCTATTTCAATAAAGCCGCGACTTACCAAAAACTGCCGCATAAATATAAGCATTTTGTGACGAAGTTTTAAATTATTTTTTAGCCTTGGGCGGCGAAGATCTAAATATCTGTATTTAAGTCTTAAATCTTCATCGATATCCCGGCCATCACCCTCAAGGGGAATCGGAGAAGTTTGGCTTTTTGAAATAATTCTGAGGGATTTGACCTCAATTTCAATTTCGCCGGTTTTAATATCTTTGTTTACTAAATTTTCCGGTCTTTTTTTAACGACCCCTTCTATTTCCAAGATGTCTTGGGGGTTAACAGTAAATTTTTGACGAGAAACGGCTTGAACCACGGCAGTTTCGTCTGCAATATCAATAAACCAAACTTTGCCGTGATCACGCAGAGTTTGGATGCGACCAAAAATTTTGACGGATTTACCTACTTGATGTAGGGTTTGCGCAATGTAAGTTCTTTCCATTCTTTTGCTATCTCAAATTCTAAACTAATTGGGTTTGACAATCAAAGCAACGTGTGTGGTAATATGAAGGTTGCCATTTCTAGTTTCAAGATAAGAAGGTGTTTTTATTGGTAAAAGAAGCCGAAGGGACCGGATCAGATTCACGACCGGTTACCCCTGATCGAGATAGCCCAGATGATGTGGAGCGACGAATTACCGGCATGAATGCTGAGGACGGCCCGGTCAGCGCCAGACCACCGACTATTGGAGAAAGTCCTCAACGTAGCCGAGATAAACTTAGTGCTAAAGAAATATGTAAGCGTGGATACCCTGGTCCAGACTCGCATATGGGCGACTAAGAATCCGCTGTCTTCAGATCCTTAATCTTCATTTGAATTTGGCTTTGGCCGTTGAAGCGATTTTCATCCAAAGTATAAACAACATCCATTAAATATCCGGGCCGAAGTTTTACCCTTTGTCCACCCATGTTAAAGCCAATAGCACTTACGCCATCAAGTTGTAGGCGCAAATGTTTATTACCCTCCCCCACCCCTCTAACATCTTCAACCAGTATCTTTTCGGTTAAGAATATAGGTTGGGGATTGCCAACACCAAAGGGTTCGAATGCTTTAATAGTCTGCCATGTTTGTTTGTTGATATCATTGACCTCAAGCTTGCATTCTATATTAATAACCGGGGTTAACATATCATCTGTCAAAACTTGATTGGCATAAACATTGATTTTTTTAGAAAAATCCTCAATGTGGCGGGTTTCAATCGTAAAGCCGGCCGCCATCGGGTGGCCGCCCGCATCAACCAAATACTCACTTGACGCGCGAATTGCCTCAACAATGTTAAAACCGGCAATAGAGCGGGCAGAGCCTTTGGAGTAAATTTGGCCAATGGAGATGACGATCATTGGCCGGTGATGAGTTTCAACTAAGCGTGATGCAACCAACCCGATGACCCCTTCATGCCACTCGTGGTGGGCAACAACTCCTATCAACTGATCTTTATCAACCATATCGATGGCGCCGGCTACCGCAGAAACCGTAAGATCTTGCCGCCTAGTGTTGGTTTTAGAAAGCAGTTTTGCCAGTGTGTCTGCCTGTTTTTGGTTTTTGGCGCAAAGTAATCTCAAGGAATCAAGACCATGTTCGATTCTACCCATGGCGTTAATGCGGGGGGCTAAAATGTGACCGATTTCATAAGTACCGACAGGGCCACCGATACCGGAGTTATCAATTAAACTTTTAAGACCGGGTCTTTTTGTTTTGGTAAGATACTCAAGGCCAATTTTGACAATGGCGCGGTTGGCACCGATAAGCAACACTAAGTCGGCAATGGTGGCAACAGCTGCAAGTTCTAACTTTTCGATAAGTTTATTTTTGTATTGCGGGGCAAGTTTAGCAACAATCTCCCAGCAAAATCTCCAGGCCACCCCAGCTCCACAAAGCTCGAGGCTGTGGACTAGCGCATAAGGTTTTGGTGGGACTTTGGGTAGTATGTGGTGATCGGTGACTATGATATCAACACCCAATCTTTTGGCCGCTTCTATTTGTTTGGTGGCGGTGACACCATGATCAACAGTAATAATAAGTGTGACACCAGTTGCAGCCAGTTCCTTGATCGCATCAATTGAAAGACCATATCCTTCCTTTATTCTATGCGGGACATAGGGTAAAACATTGCTGCCTAAATCAAAAAAGGTTTCCCAAGAAATGGCAGTTGCGCAAATACCATCAGCATCGTAATCAGAATAGACAATCACTTTTTCTTTACTTTCGATCGCCTTTTTGACTCTTTGAACAGCTTTGTCGATATCTGTTAATTTCACACTTAAGATATCGCCAAGACTTGGATTTAGAAATTTATCCAGTTTTGCCTTGTTTGTTAATCCTCTATTTTTGGCTAAGATTTTGATTAGCCAATCCTTGCTTTTTTTGTCCATAGAGGTTGCTTTAAGCTTCCAAGTTTGGGTCACCACGGATTTATTTTAGCAGGAAATTTGAGTCTGTGTGTCTGCCGGCCCTTTTCTGAGATATAATTTGGTAAAGAGATGATTGATAAGAAGATAGAGGCGATTTTGAATAAATTCGAAGTGGCCCACTTTGAAGTGGCTGTGGTTGGTGGTGCAGTTCGCGACATTTTACAAAAAAAAGACGTTTCGGACTGGGATCTGGCGACTAGCGCCAAGCCGGAAGAGATTTTGAAGCTTTTTGCAAACAAGTCGTTCTACAATAACCGTTTTGGAACAGTTGGAATAAAGGTCGATGGTGAAGTGGTTGAGGTAACAACTTATCGTAAGGAGCAAAGGTATAAAGACTGGCGGCATCCTGATGTTGTTGTTTGGGGAAAATCACTGGACGAGGATTTGGCCAGACGTGATTTTACAATAAACGCAATAGCCCTGAAGTTAGGGGCCAGGGGCCAGGGTTCAGGGGTTGGAAAGAAACAAGATATCTATACCCTAGTCTCTATACCCAATACCCTAATTTTGGTTGATCCTTTCGATGGACAAAAAGATTTAAAAGATAAAATCATTAGAACAGTTGGAGACCCAAATAAGCGATTTGCCGAAGATGCACTTAGGCTTATTCGAGCGGTCAGACTAGCAATAACTCTTGGTTTTGAAATTGAGAAAAATACTCGCTTGGCAATTATCAAAAATGCCAAACTGATTGCTAAGATTTCCGGTGAGCGAGTCCGAGATGAACTATTCAAAATAATTGATGCGGAAAACGCATACGTGGGGATTTTGCTGCTTTGCGAGACAGGACTACTTACCCACATATTGCCTGAGCTTGATATCTGTTTTGATGTGCAGCAAAAAAGTCCCAAGCGTCATCATATATTTGACGTTGGAACACATTGCGTAATGAGTCTCAAGTTCTGTCCATCGAAAAAAACAATTGTCAGATTTGCAACTCTTCTTCATGATATTGGTAAAGCCAAGGTTGCCAATGTAACAGAAGATGGGATACGCACCTTTTATAACCACGAGGTTGTTGGTGGCAAACAAGCTCTGGTAATTTCCACAAGATTCAACTTTTCAAAGACTGCTCGGGAGAAATTATTCAGACTTGTACGCTGGCATCAATTTTCTGTTAATGAAAATCAAACAGACAAGGCACTTCGCCGGTTTATTAGAAATGTTGGTCTTGAGAATGTTAGCGATATGATGGATCTTAGGGTCGGCGACAGGCTTGGCGGAGGTTTGCAGCAACCAGAGTCGTGGCGGCTTAAACTTTTCAGAAAAAGATTAAGGGAGGTTATGGTGAAACCATTTACCGTTGCCGATCTTAAAGTGGACGGCCATGATGTTATGAAAATCTTGGGACTTGGGCCCGGGCCAAAAGTCGGCGAGGTCTTAAAAAGCCTTTTTGAGGAAGTAGCCGATGATGCAAACAAAAATAATCGTGAATATCTTCTTAGGAGAATCAGTCAATATAAATAACTGAAGAGGAATTCTATTTAAGCTTTTGGCTGTGCTTTTTGAGCCAGGCGGAAATATTTGTTAAATTAAGTTCTTTTGACTCTATCGCTAAAGTCAACTTAACCTTCTCTTTTTGAGTTGTAATAATTTCATAACTGTTGATGTTTAAAAATCTTTCGCACGTGGCTAGTGCAGTTCTTTTATTAGCATCATTGAAAGGATGGTTTAAAAGCAATGAGTGAGTTAACGCCGCTGCTTTTTCAAACAATGTTTTGTATAAATCTTCTCCCGCAAAAGATGCTTGGGGCCTGGCGGTTGCAGAATGAAACAGAGTAAAATCCCTTACGCCTTCTTTGCCGCCAGTTTCCTGAATGATCATCTCGTGGATTAGAAGAACATCCTCAAGAGGTACGTAATTTGTCTTCATGAAAGATTAAAGGTTTGCAAGATCCTCAAGGGCTTTGCGATTTTTTTCTATAAATTTTTTTGTCCAAGCTGCAATATCAGGAGAAACTCCTTTGTAAGGATTTTCCTTGGCTGAGATAATTACCGCACTGGTTGAGTGATCAAGCTCGACATAAACCTGATCACCTGCTTTAATTTTAAATTCTTCTAATATTTGCTTTGGCAGGGTGACAGCCGATGAATTACCTACTTTAATTACTTTTTGAAGCACTTTTCACCTCCTTAAAATTTTTCGTTATAACATAATTATAACAGAAGTTATAACTGGAGGCAATGTTACTTTATTTGCGGGATCTGGCTGTGATTTTATTCCAAACAACAAGAAGGGGTGCGGCATTAAAGATTGATGAGTAGGTTCCGGAAACTATACCAATCAAAAGTGCCAAGACAAAAACCTTAATACTTTCTCCACCAAACAAAAGAAGAGCCAGCAGTACAAAGACGACAGTTAGAGAAGTATTTAGGGACCGGGCAAAAGTCTGCAGGATCGAATGATTGACAATTTCTTCAAAACTAAAGCCGCTATGCGTTTTAAGATTCTCGCGGATTCTGTCAAAAACGACGATTGTATCGTGAACCGAAAAGCCGATTACTGTTAAAAGGGCAGTGATGAAAAGAGAGTCAACTTCAATCTTTGCAAAATGGCCAAGAATTGCAAAAATCCCGACAACAACTACAACATCGTGGATTAGGGCAAATATAGTGCAGAAGCCAAAGGCTATAGATGAGGCTGGTTCTGGCAGTTTGCGGAATGCCCAGGTAATATAAGCTACAATACCAATAATGGCCAGACCCACTGCCACTAGCGCTTTACTGGTCAATTCTTTGGAAATAGTTGGGCCAACAGTTTCAAGTCTTAGATCCTGGATTTGGCCTAGCGACGATTTAGCTTGGTCTCTAATTTCGGCAATTTTTGTCTCATCGGAAATTCTCATTCGAACTAAAATCGAGTCGTGCGAGGTAGCGGCAACTGAGGAAACTTGTGCGCCCTTTTGGTTTAAAAAGTCTTGGAACTGCCCTGGACTAACAGTCTTTTGTGCTTCAATAAATTTAACCTCCCAAAGAGTTCCACCAACAAAATCAATACCCATCGCAAGACCCCAAACGGCAAGCGCAATAAGGCCGGGAATAATAATTAAAAGAGACAGGGCAAAAAAGTAGTTTTTGTATTTGATTAAATTCATAATGTCCTAATATTTTCTTATCCAGAATGTTCTCAAAAATGTTCTGGTTACGGTAATTGCCGAAAACATGGAAACCAAAATGCCGATGGCAAGAGTTAGCGCAAAACCGCGAATTGGCCCGGTGCCGAAGTTAAATAAAATGGCAGTCGTTATAAGCGATGAGACGTTAGAGTCGCGAATTGATGGCCAAGCTCTCTCAAAACCGGCAAAGAAGGCTTCAAGTTTGGGCTTTCCCCAGCGCAGTTCTTCCTTTATCCTTTCGAAAATGAGAATGTTGGCATCAACGGCCATGCCAATAGAAAGTACGAAGCCGGCAATTCCGGCAAGAGTTAAGGTGACCGGTACCAGTTTAAAAATAGCAAAGACTAAAAGCGTATAGATAAAAAGAGCGGCGATGGCAAAAAGACCTAAAACTCGATAGTAGAAAATCATAAAGATAGCAACAGAGGTAAGACCGACAACGGTGGCAAAAATACTTTTTTGTATTGAGCTTTGGCCGATCGTTGGCCCGACTCGACTCTGGCTTTCGATTTTTAGAGGGGTCTTTAGTGCTCCGGAATTTAATTCTATCGCGATTTCCTTGGCTTGTTTTGAATCAAAGTTGCCGGTGATTATTGCCTTTCCGTCACTAATAACTGATTGAACTCTTGGTGCTTGTTTTAGCTCTCCATCAATAAAAATGGCTACTGGCCTCTCTAAGTTATTTTTTGTTATCTCTTCAAATTTTTTAGCACCCTCGCTGTTAAATTCAAGATTAACAACATAGCCGGGAGTTTGGGAATCTTGGCTGGGAGAAGCAGTTGCTCTTCTAAGGTCATTACCAGTTAAGCCAGTGCTGATAAAAACATCTGGACTGATTTCGATTTCTGCTGTTGCTTCTTTTGAAAAATCTTTGGGAAGTGTTTTAAATTCAAGAAAGGCTACCTTTTTAAGCGCAGCAATGACTTCATCTGCATTTGAGACACCTGGCATTTCTACAATTAGCCGATACTGTCCTCCTTTTTTCCCAGTTTGAATGACAGGTTCGGAAACACCATAAGCGTTAATTCTATTTTCTACGATATTTTTGGCAGACTCCAAGGCATCATCACGACTTGCGAAATCGATATTTGACATGTCGGCAGACATCGTAAGTTCGACTCCGCCAGCCAAGTCTAACCCTAGTTTTGGCTCCAGATCTCTTTTGATAACATTGGTTACAAATTTTGAGTGTGTGAAGTATTGGCCAAAAATCTTAAACTTTGGGAGATCAACGTAGAGGCTTAGTAGTGTTAGGGCAATAATTATTAAAACAATAAGCCTCGGCTTTTTTAACATGGGCAGTTAACTCTAAAGCTTAACCAATTCTTCTTCGTCACCGATTAACATGACTCTGGGTTTTGAAAGAATATTTAGAACGAAGGGGTCTCGGCGGTTTTTTCGAAAGTTAAATTCCTCATCTGTCATTGGCGTAAAATTTATTTCTCGACTGCGTCTTGCCTCCTCTTCTTTAATGATACTGGAGAGTTCGGGCAGAACAATAGTGCCCACAACGAACAGATCAATGTCGTTGGAGTTGTAGGGCTTACCTTTAACAAATGAGCCTGAAAGAATCGCATAGCTTATTTTGCCAAGCTTTGCTCTATTTTTAATAATGGCACCACCCAAGCCAATACTTTTGTTAACCATAGAAAGAAATTCAGGTAAAAAGATAAAGTCCCGTTTAACTGAATAATATCTGCGATTTGCCCGCCATTCACTTTGCAAAAATCCAGTCATTTCAAGTCTTGCCAATTCGCGCCTGACAGCATTAATCTCCTCGCCAACACGGCGGACAATTTCTCTGACATGATAGCTTTGTCCGGGATTACCCAAAAACAATTCAAGAATTTTAACTCTTACTTTGGAAATTAATATATCGATTAACATCGGTTTCTGTTTAAGAGACTTTTTTGGAACTTATAATTTTAAACTTATGGCAGATTTAATTTATTTTTCTGGCAGGACTTGTTTTAAGTTGGGCAAACTAATATTCTACTTTATTGCCAACCGGAATAGTTTGAATCCACACTAGACCGCGATTAAGCTCAATCTCTTTACCGCTACTATCTATAAACTTTGTCCTTGATGTTCTTGATCCTTTAACCCATTTGCCTTCTATCACTTTGCCATCTTGGAAAATCAAGGTCTTACCAGAGCCAATAGTCCCGTAGAGAAGGTGGCCATCAGGATAACCATCGTTTGCTATTCTTTCTGTTTCAAACTGGATAATGACATTTTTGGCACTCATCTGTTCTTTAGTGATGGGGTCTATCTGGGCTGTTTCCTGATGGAAACGTTGATATACGTTGGAGGTTTTGTCGTATTTCCAAGTCACCGTATAATCTGGCGCTTGGGGCCAAAATGGGACACTTATCGGTTTTTGGTCGCCTCGCCCGTTAATTGAGGCGTCATCTTTAAATTTCCAGATCACAAAATCTTTGTCCCAACGGACTCCTTTGTCGTTCTCCGGCCCAAATCCTCTGTCTTTGGCCGCATCCCAAAGTTTTTTGGTTGTTGAATGAACGTTGTGGGGAGCAAGTTTATCTGTGCCTCGCCAATAAGTCGGGAAGCCTAGACCAAACTGATCCATGTCGCGGATTTCATAATCCCTGATTTGGCCTAAAGCATCAGCCGGTCCGGGAGTATTGGCTCCCCCAACATGGGCATAAGCAGCATCATATTCGGCGACCCAATCAAGAAAATAGGTTCTAGCGGATCTTATAGAAGCGACGTCTCCAGCATCCTGACAAAGATAAAGTGCCAGAAAGCGAGTAATACCACCCTCGGCAACAGCCTCGTAAATGATATCTGCTCGAGAAAGACCTAAAGGCGGCCTGGCGTCTATGTGATTTTCCACCATGAAACCAAGAGGTCTTCTTTGCTTCCATTGTTCTTCTCTACTTTTTGTGTAGAGAACACCATTAAGTGGGCAGGGCTTATCCTTTGTACCTTCTTCGCTTCCTGAAGTTACATCAGTTAAGTTTCCAAATGGGGTCTTAATGTCAAACGGCTTTTTTAAAACGGCATTAAATACCATGTACGAAACGCCTGCTGCGGCAAGATATAAAATTATCGAACCAACCGCAATCTGTAATTTTTTACTTTTAAAAAAAGCTGGTACTCTCAATTTTAGTAAATTCCTGCGTTTATTTAAACTTAAACGCAAGGGGTCCGTCAAACGGACCGGGCAGCCTTTTCTACCGCCTCTTTCTCCTCCTTAGAAAATTGATGGGTTGCAGGTTTGGCACCTACAACCTGTTTTGCATAAACCCTAGTTCCACCTCTGGAATGTAATGACGAAACAACTATGCCGTTATTGTTACCATCCAAAAGAGCAATCACAAAGCTCTGATCACCACCCGCTTCTTCGAAAGGGTTAAACCTAATTAGCGCATGTTTTTGAAAATTTGCTAGTTCCCGTTTGTTCGATTTATCAAGCTCTTTTAAGATTTGTGTGATCTGCTTTGCCTGCAGATCACCCCTGGCAACAATTTTCTCCAAAACCTTGCCTAAATCTAGATTATTTTCTCCTTTTGTAAGCCTTCTGTAATGACCAATGGTCTTTGTTAGATAAATACTTAAAAGTGCAATCCAGATTACAAGCGCTACTATTATGTAAGTAGCGATTTGTAGACTATCCATCTCGAGCTTTGGATAAATTTAGTACTCCACCCTTTTACCATGCGTTAAAGTTGTTGTCAATGGTTCGACTTAGCTCACCATTGACTCTGAAACCTTTGAAGGGTCAATGGGTTTTTATGGTAAGATAACTGACAAAAGGAGAGAATAAATGCCTTTTAAGACAAAAAAACAAAAAATGCGTGCCGAAAAACGGCTTTTGGAGTTTGTTGAGGCTCAAGAGTTCAGCTACGTTTCCGGCAAGAAAACGGATAAAAGCCCCGCCAAAGGTGCGACAGAGCAAGAAACGGGCAAGATTAATGTTGGCGCTAGAGTAGCAATTGAAAAGAATTATTCATATGTAAGAAGCGAACTTGTCAAAATTGCTATCCTAGCTTCTATTATTATAGGTCTTCAAATTCTCCTAAGGCTAACAGATATCTCTCTTTAGAAAAATCTCCATCTTACCAGCAAGCTTCCAGGTAGTCTTGACGCGCACGTTGTGGCTGTGCTATGGTTGAAGCTAGTTGAAGCTAGATTAGCCTTAAAAAAGCTAAGAGAGACTGAATCTTCACTGCCTAAAGGAGGTGATAAAAGAATGACTCAAATGTACTGTGTTAAATGCCGCGCAAAAAGAGACGATCCCAACGCCCAAAAAGTGACAATGAAGAACGGCAAGCCAGCAATGAAAGGTAAGTGTCCAGTTTGTGGTACAACAATGTTTAAAATTGGTGGCTAGTCGAACTAGTCTACCACGTTTGACTGTGTTGGCCAGTAGCATTTAGAAAAAACCCTGCGACAGCATTAATTTGTCTTCGGGGTTTTTTCTGCTGAATTAGGAGCCGGATAGCAATAAAATCGTTGCTTTCTGGACAAAATAAAAAGATCTAAGAATTGGTTGAGGAAATTTATCGAGTTTGCCGTATAGATCTTGCGAGTTTTTTGCTAGTGTTGACCTGTCAAATTGCCATGTTATTTTAATTACTTGGGTGGAATTTTCGCTAAGGCGTGTTAATTCAATTTTCTCATATCCAATTTTATCATTTGGGCCTAAATTTGCATGCTCTAGGTCTTGGGCGGAGAATAATGCCTGCTCGTCGGCAACAACGGCTGGCATAACTTTAACAAACAGACTTGGGTCGGCACCTTGGGGCATTTCAAGCGTGGCAATCATCTTATTTTGATAGCGCGAAAACCCCGTATCGTGAGTGAATTTTACAGTAGTTACTTCTTTTTGATTTGTCACCATATCCCACGTATAACTAGTAACATAAAACCCTTTATATGACGGAGGAATCTCTGGGATACGAACAATTTCCTGGAATTTTTTATTTAGATTTGCATTAATTTTATCAGTATTTTGCTTAACCACCTTAAAGCTAATAACTAAGGCGATAATGAGTGTGACGATGACGACCAGAAAGACAGATACCAAGCCAATTTTGATTACTTTCTTCACAATACTATTGTAACACTCAATATTTTGTCAGAATGGGGAAATTAAGTAGATATCTATCTATAATCTGTACGAAGGGCTTCGAGAAACGATTCTCTAGTTGTTTGGCGCGAGAGGACCTTAATTGGGATTTTTTTGGCTTTAGACAGGATAATTCTGCAAATTTTTAACAACTTGATTCTTAGTCTTTTCTAATAATTTTTTATCGGTGGTAAAAAATGGGGCCTTTAAATATTCGGCTAAAACGACATAACTAGCGTCATAAGAGGAAATATCAAGGTTCACTGCTTTTTCTAGAGCTTTTTCCATTAATTCTTTTGATGAGTAAACAATAAAATCGAGTTCCAGGAATCCTTGATAAGCACTTATTGCTTTTCCCCTATCAATTCTTAAACTTTTAATTGCGGTCCTAAGTAAATTATTGACTTCGTAAAAAATAAGCAAAGGTAAGGATATTGATATTATTTTATTTGTAAAATCTTCCTTTACCTCTAAAGCTAAATCACCTTGATCTTCTTCTGGGAAAAACCACTTGGCAATTACTGAAGAATCAAGGACTATATTTCTCACTTGAGGTTTTTTCTGCTTCTCTCTAGGAGTTTTTGAAGGTTGATGTTTTTATCTTCAAGACCTTGGCGAAATTTATCTATCTTGGCCATAGCTTGCTTTTGGGAATATAAATCTGATATGTGGCCAAAACCTTTTGCCAGTGTACTGTTTATTACCTCCTGAAGATTAGTCCCTCGTTTGATCGCAAGCAGACGAGATTGATCTAGGAGATCTTTCCTTATTCTAATAGTTGTTCTGACTGCGTTTTGCATAGCCTAATGTTAGCATCTTGTCATCAAGATGTCAATTACTTTTATTTTTTAAAATTAAAATGCACCGAATTGATCCTACGACCTGTATAACAAGGCTTCTGTAACCCTTCGATTGAATTCAGGTCGTTCAGACTCTGAGAGTCTTCAGGCTCGATGAGGTCTCGAGGCACTTAATTTTCTGTGGACGGCCTATATTGTAGAGCCTCACTTCGTTTCACTCAGTGTAAACTGCTTTATGCTGTGATTAAAATTCTGTGCTGCTTGGTCTGTACTGTAATGCTTCGGCGACGTGGTTGGATTTGATTTTGACGGATTCCTCAAGATCGGCAATTGTTCTGGCGATTTTAATGACACGGTGGAAGGCTCTTGCCGAGAGACTGAGTTTCGTTATTACCTGTTTGAGTAAAAGTATCGACTGCTGATCTAAGTTACAGAACTGCTTTAACTGCTTATTGTTCATCTCAGCGTTTGATGTAATTTTTAGACCTTTGAATCTTTTAAGCTGAATATCTCTGGCTTTTTGGACTCGGGATTGTATTGATTTTGACGGCTCAGCCTTTATCTGTTTAGTCAATTTTTCGACTTTAACCGCCGGAACCGAAACGTGCATATCAGACCCTCTATCGCTTAAATTTTATGAGATAAAATAACGACACAATAATTAAGATAGAAGATATGGCAATAGGTGCGATAACAGGCCCGACCCACGGGGTTGGCAGTAAGAAGAATATATCAAGATCAGTAAAGCTTTTTGGCCAACCAATTGTTAACCTTAAAAAAATATAATAAAAAATATCCCAAACTCCAAAGCTTAAAAAGAA
>Ga0209542_10011022_pt1 | contig 16134 bp, 16 predicted proteins | sample RifCSPhighO2_01_FD_184028 | JGI IMG/M metagenome (GOLD analysis project Ga0209542, IMG submission 184028) | Soil microbial communities from Rifle, Colorado - Rifle CSP2_plank highO2_0.1 (SPAdes) (version 2) | ecosystem: Environmental > Terrestrial > Deep subsurface > Rock core/Sediment ... | reverse complement strand
AACCAAACCACTCTGCTCGCTTTCGTTTTTAAATGTTGTCTTATTTTTTATAAAAAAAAGCGCAACGACAAAAAGCACCGCAAAAACGATCCAAAGCACCTTTTTGTGTTTTTTCAACCAATCTATTTTGTTTATGCTTTAATTGTAACACTTTTTAAATAAGTAAACTACAATTTAGCTATAAATATCCAGTCTGAAAGCGACAAATCTTCGGCTCTTTTTCCCCCCAACTCTACTACCCCATAAGTCACCCCATAGGTCTTGCCTATGGGGTGTAGATTTTTTAGAGATTTCAAGTTACTAGAGAGCTTTTTTCTTTTATGCGCAAAGCCTGCTTTTACTATTTTCCAAAATTTGGCTTCATTTAAATTTACCCCCTCCAAACCTCCCCCAAAGGGGAAGGTCGTGAATTTTCCCCTCCCCTTCGGGGAGGGTCTGGGAGGGGTTTGAATCAAGAAGGGTGGGGTCTCAAAAATCTTGCGCGAAATATTTTTTATAGCAATTATTGCTGAGTCGACTTTGGGTTGCGGAGAGAAATACCTAGCTGGCACTTTCATTACGAGCTTTGGCTCTCCGTATGCCTTGACGGATATTGAAAGAATACTTTCTTTTTTATCTCTGGCCATTATTCTTTGGGCCACCTCGTGCTGAACCATCAAGATCATGCTCTCGGGTTGATTTTTTTCAGTCAAAAACTTTTTCAAAATCGCGCCGGTGATGTTGTATGGGATATTAGCGATGATTTTATAAGTCGTTAGGTCTTGCCTAACGATGTCAAATTTTAATATATCATCATGTACTAGTACAAGAGAACCGAGCTTTATCTGCTCGGAAAACTTTTCTTTTAAAATTTCTATGAGTTCGTGATCTTTTTCGACCGCTATCACCTTCCCTTGCCCGCCCAATAAATCGTTCGGGTGAACTTTTTCCAGGAGTTTTTCTGTCAACACTCCCTTGCCCGGACCGATTTCTAAAATAATATCATCGGATTTTATTTCACCCGCCTCAATAATTTTTTTAAGCGCCAGATTTGATTTCAAAAAATTCTGCCCTAGTGATTTTTTTGCTCTGTGTATTTTCATGATTTTAAAAAATAATATCTTTATCTCCTCCCGCCTGCCATCGCCTGAGGCCGAAGGCATTGGCGGGCAGGTCTTTTTCTAATAAGTCACTTGGGATATCGGAAATAAACTCTGACGAAGTATTTATCTGGCGTGCTCCGAAAATAGTGCGAAAATTTGCAAACGATAAAAATAATTTTTCCTTGGCGCGAGTGAGGGCCACATAAAAAAGCCGGCGCTCTTCTTCTTTGTCGCTTTCGTCTTCTCTTTCATTGTGCCTCTGATGTGGAAAAAGCCCGTCCTCCAGCCCTGCGATAAAAACATATTTAAATTCAAGTCCTTTGGCGGCGTGTACCGTCATCAGCTTTACGGCGTTTACTTCTTTTTTTTCTTTTGCTTTTTCTTGATTCACCATTATGCTGTCTTGGTCTGAAGCTAGCGCCGCGTCTTCCAAAAGCCTCTCCACACCACTAGCATTCTCTTTTGCATTTTCTAGGTTATCATACTTTAGTGCAAAAGTAACTAACTCTTTTATGTTTTCTAATCTTTCTATGTCTTCTTCAGTTCCATTTGATAAATAGTCCTGAATGCCGGATTTTTTGACCGTAAATTTTATAACTTCGCTAGTTTTTGAATTTTGTATTTTTTCTTTTATTGCTTCAAGAGTTTTGTAAAAATTATCAATCTTTATTTTCATTTTTATTGGCAGATTTTCTGTGTCCCCGGCGAAGAGTTTAGCCAAAGTAACTTTGCCGATGCCCCGCGCCGGAAAATTTATTATTCTTTTTATGTCTGATAAACTTTGTGGATTGAGCGCGGCGCGTAAATATGCCAAAGTGTCTTTGATTTCTTTTCTTTCGAAAAATTTAATACCCAAAACTTGATACGGAATGCTGTATCTTAGCATCGCTTCCTCTAGCGCTCGGGATTGAAAATTTGCACGGTATAGAACGGCTACTTGAGACAACGGAGAAAACTCTTTCATTGCGGGGTCGCTGTCTCCGCGTGCTCGCGGAGCGCTCCCTCTCGGCTCGTCAGCCTGCGAGAGACCCCGCCCTGAAAAGTTTTCTCCGTTGTCTAGTATCTCCAAAATTTTTGTCGCCACAAAATCCGCTTCGTCGGCCTCATCCAGCCCTTCATATAAGCCTATTTTACCTCCACTTTTATTTTTGGTGAATAAGTTTTTGTCTGGTCGATATTTATTTTTCTTGATTACTACGTTCGCAGCTTCCAAGATGTTTTGGGTGGAACGATAATTTTCTTCAAGCATTATTATCTTTGTATCGGGATAATCTTTTTCAAAATTTAGAATGTTTTTTATATTTGCTCCTCTCCATGAATATATATTTTGGTCCGCATCTCCCACCACGGCGATGTTCTGATTATTTTCTGAAAGTAATTTTGACATTAGATATTGGACTTCGTTGGTGTCCTGATACTCGTCAATATGGATGTACTCCCATTTTTCTTGATAGATTTTTCTGATTTCTAGATTTTCTTTTAGCAACTTCGTAGCTTTTAGAAGCAGGTCATCAAAGTCAAGCGCATTTTCTTTTGCTTTTTTTTCTTCATAAATTTTCCAAACATTTGCCACTAATTTTTGAAAAGAGCTTCTAGCATTTTCTCTATAATTCTCCAAGCCGACAAAGTTACCTTTTTCAACGCTTATTATCACTCTTATTTTGCCGGGCGAATATTCCTTCGGGTCAAAACCTAGCTCCTTCAAAGTTTCCTTGATAATAATTTTTGAGTCACCTTCGTCTAAAATAGTGAAATATCTGGTTAGCCCCAACAATCTGGCATTTTCTTTTATAATGTAAACTCCCAGAGAATGAAAAGTGCTGACAAATGGGATTTTATCCTGACCTTTAGCGTTTTTTTCAATTTCTGAAATAATGCGTTCACGCATTTCCTTGGCAGCTTTGTTGGTGAAAGTCACAGCTAGAATTCTATCGGGAGAGACTCCTTCTTTGATTAAATTCACGATTCTATGCGTTATAGTTTTGGTTTTTCCAGCGCCGGCACCCGCGACAATAAGAAGCGGACCCTTTATATGGGTTGCCGCTTCTCTCTGCTTTGGATTTAGTTTATCTAGGTGATTTGTCATCTCAATCCCGTACGAAATGGTACGGAAATCTAAAGATTTTCTATTTCGTACGGGACAAGTATAGCACAGAAGCTAGACTCCTATTTGACTCATTATGTGGTCTGTCTTGTTTTTAAATTTAGTGGCTTCTTCTTCAATTATTTTTTCAAAATCTTGCGCTTTGTCTTTTAGAAAAGAAAAAACTTCTTCTGGTTTTGCATTATTGTCTAGTAGTTTTTCAAACTCGTCTTGATCCGTTTCCGGCATTATTTCCATCACGCGCATCAAAACATTTTGGTAAATTATACCCCCCACCCGAAGAATAATATCCTCTTGCTCTTCGGGTGAAAGATTTTCTATTTCCAGCACACTTTTTATATTTTTTTGGATTGGATTCATATTTTTTTAGCTTGTCCCGTAGTGAGCTTTGCTCTACTACTGGGGTTAATAATAATTTAATTAAAGTTTTATTTGATTCAATGTTCCCTCTTTGGCAGCTTTTTGTAGCATTTTTACTAACCATTGCTCAACGCTTTGTTTTTTTGTAAATATAAAGCCCGAATTAGGCTTGACTCTCGTCACTTCATAAGCCCTATGAAGCAACTTTCCGACAGGGCTCTCTTCGTTGTAGTTATTTACAATATGGCTAAAACGGCCACCTCTATTGATCGACAAATTTTTAACGAACCCCCACTCGTATTCGTGTCCAGGGACACTAGCCATATGTTGCACGTGGCTTTCGTAAACTTGGGCAGCAGCGGCCAGCTGTTCTTTTGGAAGCTTAAAATAATTTTTTGCAAATTCAGGGTGTTTTTGTAATATTTCACTTGAAGATTGTGGTGGCGTGGTAGTTTTGTTTCTAAATTCATCAGAACTTTCAGTTTTATGTTCCACTGTTTCTCCTATTGTATGAGCTTTTTCTTTTTCGTAGGCTTTCAGCGCATTTGATTTTGCCTCCTCGACAGTTTTCGGTACAGTCGTTGGTTCTGTTGGTGTTTGAAGGGTAGACGTTTCTTGTTTTGCTGGGTCACTTGCAATACGTTCTCCTGTTTTTCCTCCTCCACCTGTTTCTGCCTGCGCCACGGCTTTTGCCCCAGTTGCGTGTTCCACCGCTCCAGTCTTAGGGCTTGTCACAGGTCTGTCTGCATCAAACATTTTTCCATGATATTTGTCTCCTAGTTCAGGAATTTTTCCGGAAGCATCTGGTTTTCCAAACAAAAGCTTACCTTGTTCATCAAATTTTAAAACCTGACCTTTTAAAATTAGCGCGCTTTCGTTTGGATTGTTTGGGTCATAAAATCCAAGCCTAATAGCCTCTTTGGTTGCGTCCGTTTTCATAAAATCTTGGACATTTTGTGGCGCTTTGGAGATGTCAGGATAAGCATTTCTGATCTGATTTTTCAAATCTAAGATTCCTTGTATTCCACCTTTGCCGTGGTCAAATTTCACACCCTCGTTAATGAAGTTGCTAACTGCTGGTGGCACGTTCTCTGTCGCAGGTTTTATGAGTTCTTCATGCCCATCGGCAAATACTTTACTATACGGTTTTCCATCTTTGTAGTTCGTGTAAAGTGATTCACTTTTGCCAGTTATGGGCACATCAGATTTTGCTACAGGTTCTACGTGATCTTGTGCTTCTTGTGGAGTTTTAACAAACCCTGGATCTGAGCTTCCTGTTGGTGGTGGCTGTGTAATTGGTGTAGGCGCAGACTGGTCTTCAATAGTAGGTTGTCCTTGCCCTTCCATTTCAGGAATGGTACTAATTTTTGGTGCTGATTCTGGCGGCGCATCTTTTGCTCCAGAAGTGCTTACCTCGCTTGGCGCAGTGGGTAAAACTTTTCCCAAGCCGACACCAGCTCCATAAGACGCTAGTCCTCCTGCTCCTATTGCCACCACGGCTTTGGTTATTATTCTTGCCCTTTTTGCTCTTTTTTCTTGCTCTAGTGTTTTAATGTATAATTTTTTTGTTTCCGAGAATGCTGCATCCTCCCAAAACACTTTAGCCAACTCTTCTTCCTGTTTCTTTTTTATTTCTTCCGGATTTCTTTTTAATAAATAATCATAGGCTTTTTCTCCATATTTCGCTACATTTAATCCAATAGCGCTTCCTGCAAATGCGCGTACTCCTCTTGAAGTAGCAAATCCAATAGATCCACCTGCAGCTACGACCGCACTTGGGAAAAGAAAAAGTACTACAGGTGTGGATAATGCCAAAGATACAGTAACCTTTTTCCAAGGAGGCTTTATGCCTATATACCATTCTAAGCTTTTTCTAAATACACCTTTTTCTTTCGGCGGCAGATTTTCTGCTTTGAGCGCATTTAACGTTTCCTGTTCTTGCACTATGACTCTCTTAAAGATTTCAATTGTTGTTTTCCCTTCTTTTAACATTTCTTGCCCAAGTACTATTGCCGCTTGGTCGTATGCCATTTCCAAGTCCATTAAATCCCGAGGGGTTTCTGAATTTTTAATTTTCACTCCAGTAACAAATTCTTTAGTGCGGGCGATTTTTCCCAGCCCTTTTTTTCTTTTAGCCAAAAAGTTTTTATATTCATCAGCATATTTTTCTCTAGCCTCTCTTAATTTTTCTTCCAAAAATCTTTCTTCAGCAGTCAGTGTTCTTTCTGGAGCCTGAGCTGGTTCTTCGGTATGTAAAAGATTACCACTACGATCATAAGTTTGAACTATTGACGGAGTCAAAGTATGCTTGTTGTCCTTTTCCGGTTTTTTCTTTACCTCTTTTTTATCTTCTTCAAGCAGGTTTACCTGCATTGTTGGTGAAAACGAACCGCCTTTTTTAGCTTTCTTTTCCTCCCGTTTTTTTGCCTCATTTTCTATTTTCTTTTGCCTCCTTTTTTCTCCCCAAGACAGTTCTGTAGCCTTGGGTTCTGCTTCTGGTTTTTTCACTGATAGCGCAGGTGGTGGCGGTGGAACGACTCTCGTTACCTGAGAGGGTATTTTATTTTCCGCAGAACTTTCATCAAACTTAGCCAAAGCCTCCATAGCCTGTTGCAAGTCTTTCCTCATTTGCGCGTCGCTTTCTTCTATCGCCCTAAGACTTTCTTCAATTTCCTTTGCTCTTACTTCTTCAGTTTTATTGTTTGATTCTTCCATAAAATTTTTAATTATTTTTACTCTTTAGGCTTTACAGCTTCTAACGCATCTATTACTCTTTGCCATTGCTCAACATCTTTCACCCAGCCAGCTTTGTATTCTGCTTTCTCTTTTGCCGTTGTTTCAGCAGTAAAATGGTCTGGGACAAATTCTAGCATTCTCTCACAATCATTTCGTTTTCTAGTAAAATATTTTATTGGATCAGATACTAGAGATTCTTTTCCAGCATTTGACCAGTCGATCATTTTTTGATTTTTTTCTTCTGTCCAATCTTGCAATCTGTTTTCCCAATAATTCAACTCTTTATCAATTAAATCTTTTACATATTCTGGTAATTGTTCCCTAATTTGTTCAAGAAAAGAGCCCCCATCTTTTGTTGCTAAAGGTTTTATTTCATTAGATCCTTCTCTAATTTTTGCCAATTCCGCAAGCAAAGCCTCTTTTTTCTTTTTATTTTCTTCAAGTTTTCCTTGGGCAGTTTCTATTGTTTTTCTAAGTGTTTCTATCGCCATTCGTTTTTCTCTTTGAGTTTTTGTTTCAAAAAATGCTTTAGGCTCAGGTTCAAAATTCATAGATTTTAATCTTTCTTCCGATATTGGTTCTGCTTTATGTTGTAAAAAAGTCGGTACATGTTTTTCAACCACAGGAATCTCAACAACTGGAGTGTGCTTTGCAAAATAACGATTTATAAATTTCAATATTGCTTGATTAAATGTTTCAGTAGCTGTCTCACTCTCGTCATTAGCATAGTTTTCTTTTGCAGCTCGGTATGCTGGGTCCTCGTTCCTAGCTTCAATAAATTTATCCTTTTCAGCTTGAGACATATTATTAAAGTGGTCATAAAATTTACCTAAGGTTGTGAATCGTGCCTTCTCTGCTGGAGCATTTGTAACTTCAAGAACAGGCTCACCAGACCCTGCTACTGGTCTTGCTTCCAAAATACGCACCTGCTTTAGTTTCTCTACTTCATATTTTTCTCTATCATCACCTTTTTCTAGATACTTTATTAACGACTCACGTCGCTCCTCTTCAGATGGTTCACGAGTAATTTCTACTGGATGTTCGAATTCTTCTTGCGGGGTATCAGTTCCGTTTTTAGTCAGAATTTCATCGAAGTAACCGTTGGCAAAAGCGACTTCGATATCATTTCTTGTCTGTAACATTGCTTTTTCTTCATTTTTTCCCGCATTTAAATAGTCGTCGTTTGCCTGTATAAATGTTGGTACGCGATCTCGGGCTTCCAAGTATGCTCCATCATGGACATAATTTGTCAACCTGAGGAATCTTTGTACATCCTCAATATTTTTGAAGTGGATGACTTCTATCTTTCTTATTTTATATTTTGGTCCTTCATCCATAGTGTTTATATTATATATCCTTTAGCTTTTAACTCTAAATTTCTAGGTGAGGAATTATTTTTGTGTGTTGAAGATTATTTTAGTTGGTTTCTATGGATAGGTTCCACTTGTTCAATTATAGGACTGTCGTCACTTTCACGCCTAGCTTGTACTTTAACATTTACTATTTCTTTGTTTACACTTTCTACTATGCCTATTCTTCCATCGGGTAGTTTCACTGTATCACCCTTTTTAAACCCTCTAGGGGATGCGTTTTCCCGAGTTTTTTTAAATTCTATTTTTCTATCTTCGCTTTGTTTTTCGTGCATGTTATACATTTTTATTAAAATTTGTCAATGGTTTATTCCCGCATTCAATACATTTATTTATTCTAAACTAAAATCAATTAATTTTTGTTTAATTATTTCATCTGTAACTTCAAAGCCGGGCATAAATTCTACCGGCTCGGCATAACTAATATCTTTAAAATAGGTTAACTGCACTCTGAATAATTTTTCATTAAACTGACCTTTGAAAAGCTCTGTGGCTTTTTGGGCTATTTCTCGCAAGTTGAAAAAGTCTTTCAAAATAAAATATAAATCAACGTAGTCTTTCCATTTTGCTCTGCCTCCTAACGCATGGGCTTTCATAGCGGCCAAAGTAAGCAGGTCTGGCATTTGAATTACATTCTCAAAACTTTCCTTATATTCTATGTTAAAGGGATATTGATAAAAAGTAAATTTGACTCCGGCACAAAGGAAAGTTAGCTCTCCGGGGCGATCAACTATTTCTTGATCGATTTTGGAAAATATTCCAATCTGTTTTCGCAGTTGATAGTTTTTGAATGGTTTACGGGAAAATAGGTCAAAGTCGATTGATCGGCGGTGACCTATATGGAAAGCGATAGCAGTGCCGCCGACTAACCTAAAATTCTTGTTAAAAGATTTTACCATCGGCAGAAACGCACGCTGTTCCGCTGTTAATATTTCTTCATGCATTTTGGAGAAGATGTTTGTTGAAGTATAAATTAAAATAGTTAATTATTTCCGGGCGATAATTTTGTCGTCCCATTTCTGAGGGTATTGATTTTTTTCGAAAAATATCAGCAACCCTAGAAAGTCCCAAAATCTTAATCATTTCTTGCACATCATCCCAATTACCATAATTTAAGACATGCTCCACTATTGATGACTCGTCGAGTTTGCCCAAGTCTTTCACATACCAAACAAGATAAGGTCTTTTTTTTATGAATTCGTGAATGGTCATAACTCTATTATTATAATAACACAAAACGAGATTTATTTCTATCTGGTTCCAATTAAATATTTCCTCGGATTTGCGGAGAGGTCTACGAAATCGGCCGCGACTTCACGCAATTTACCGGAAGTTGATTTACCGAAAGAAACCACTTCTACTTGAATTCCTGAATGCACTCTCAGATATTCTACCAGTGGTACAAAATCGCCGTCGCCTGAAACTAAGATAACCGCGTCTAGTTTAGGTGCCATGGTAATAGCGTCAACGGTTATACCCACATCCCAATCTCCTTTCTTGACACCGCCGGCGAATATTTGTAAGTCTTTTGTCTTGGTTTCAATGCCGAGCTTGCTCAAGGCTTCAAAAAAGTTTTTTTCATCTCCGGCTTCGGTGGTAATGACATAGGCGACCGCGCGCACGAGCTTCCTGCCCATTACGGCATCTTTCAAAACCGCGCCGAAATTCACCCGCGCCTTATAAAGGTTGCGAGCCGAGTGGTATAAGTTTTGAGTATCTATAAAAACCCCGACTCTTTGTTCTTTATGTTTAATTACAGTCATATAAAATAATAGGCTCTAGCTATTAGGCTTTAGGCCTTAGCTAATAATAACCTAGGTAATATTTAATTGCTAGTGCCTAGTGCTTAGTGCCTAACTGCTACGCCAGATCCATTTTCTTCATAAGAGCAGTATAGCGAGTTTTATTTTTGCGTTCTAAATATTTTAAATGCGTGCGCCTGTCTGCTACCATCTTGATGAGGCCACGACGGGAATGATTGTCCTTTTTGTGCTTTTTGAGGTGCTTTGCCAATTCATTAATCTGGGTAGACAAGATAGCCACCTGCACTTCCGGAGAACCCGTATCTTTATCGTGGATCTGACTTTTCTTTATAATTGCCTGCTTTTTCTTCGTAGCTAACATGTTTACATACTAGCACAAAATGCTTGAAAAAGCAACTCATTTAGAGCCAAGGTTGTGCGATATTTTAATGTTGCACAACCTTGGGATTTTATGCGACAAACTAGTTTTGTTGTATAAAATATATTGTGCGACGTGATATAATCATCTTATGGCATCCTTAAAACAGCTCAAAACTAGATTTTTAGAATACATTGAGATAGAAAAAGGCCGGTCACTCAAAACTGTTGAGAATTACGACCATTACCTCACTCGTTTTTTAGAATTTATAAAAAGTGACAGTCCAGAAAAAATAAATGACGCCGCAATAAGGGATTTTCGTCTTTGGCTCAACCGACAGTCAACCGGCAACAATAGAGCCGCCGGGGATACTTTATCCAAAAAAACTCAAAATTATTATTTGATTGCCATACGGGCATTTTTAAAATATCTAGCTAGAGAAAATATAAAATCAATTGCTCCGGAACGCATAGAGTTGGCAAAAATTAATGAAAGAGCTCTAGATTTGATAACCCCAATAGAGCTCGGGAGATTACTCAGCTCTCCAAGCGGAGGAGATATCAAAGATTTGAGAGATAAGGCGATTTTAGAACTTTTATTTTCCACTGGACTCCGCGTTTCGGAATTATGTTCCTTGACATCCGACCTTGACCTGTCTTCTCCTGAATTATCCATTCGTGGAAAGGGCGGAAAGGTGCGGGTGGTATTTATATCGGACGACGCCAAGAACGCGGTTAGGACATATCTGAAAGCTCGCAAAGATATAAGCGATGCCTTGTTTGTACAAGTTGGGAATCAAATAAAAGAAATAAAATCTCTAACCAAAAGATCAATTGAAAGAATTGTAAAACAACACGCCATCAAAGCAGGTATTTCAAAAAAAGTTACGCCACATATCATCAGACATTGCTTCGCAACCGACTTACTAAGTAACGGCGCCGACTTGCGTTCTGTTCAAGCCATCTTGGGTCATGCTAATATTGGTACGACGCAAATTTATACTCACGTCACCGATAAGCATTTAAGAGATATACATAAAAGGTTTCACAACAAAAAGTAAATAAATTTAGTTTAAAAAGTTAAGTTTTTAGAATACTGTATTTTCTACAAAATTTTTCTACATAACTTTTGTCTTTACACTTTTCCAAAATTTCGTAATTGTCTTTTAGTTCTACGATTTTATTTATAAAAATGCTATCTTGGTTTAATGCTTCTATAAGAATAGTTGGTATAAAATAAAGATTAAATTTATTTTCGTTTTTGTCAGGTTCAATTCCTATAACGACATCGGCCGTTTTAGTTGATTGTCTATAAACTTTAACATCCGATTTGTAAAATCTATCAGCACCTCCACGTGTTCCACCTGTAAATTTTACAGTCTTTTTTGCTGTTTTTACTTGAGCACGAATTATATCTTCTCCTTTGCCCCTTTTAAAAACTATTATTATATCGTATGGAGATAAAGGCAAATCAACCAAAGATACGTTCTTATATCTTTTCATCAAAATACCAGCAGTAATGTGTTCATTGGCAAAACCCTCAACAGATGCTTGTAGTCCTATTTCTACCCTATCGTTATTATTCATGGTTTCAATACTAATACTTTTTTCTCAAAATTACCAGTTGTTCTGTTAAAATTCGTTTATCTTTAAGGCCATTTGCTGGATTAATTTCTGATCTAAACAGCACCCTAGACACAATTGAGTCGCTGTAAGTTTTCTCATGAGTCCATCCTGAATTTTCAAAGTGTTCTATAAAAATTTTGTCTATGGGAATAGGAATGGAACGAACAGATGCTGACCCAACAAATAAAAATAAATAATCCGAAATATGATTAGACAACTGAGTTAACGTTCCCAGAACACCATGAAAATACTGTTCATACATTTTTTTTAGATGAGGTTCTTTTATTTTATCTCTATAACTAAAATACAAAGGCGAACAAATTTCGATTTCTTCCACCTTTCCATATGGCAATTCTTTTCTGGAAAGTTCTCTAACCTGATTTTCATTGTAACCAAGCCAGAATAAATCCATTTTTGAATTTCTTATATATTCTTGCGCTTGTAAGTAGGGAGGAGAAGTTATCAAAAAATTCCAACAATTATTTTTATTCAATGATAATTTTTTAGATTCATTGAAAGCGTCTATTCCGGCTTTAACGGTTCCTTTTGGTATTTTGGTTTTTTGTAATTCTCCGTATTCTTTAAATTTTTTATTAGCCGTATAGATTTCATTTAAAAGTGTTTTATAAAAGAATGATTGCCAATCTTGCTTTTCAACTAATTTATTTGCTTTTTTTATTGCCATTGATGACCTTGAAAGTTTTTGGCGTTGCTGGTCATTATAGGAGTACCTTCGTGTTAGTTTAAGAAGTGGTGTTAAAATTAGTTGTTTAAGTTTTTCATTACTATTGTTATGATAAAATCCCCAACAATTAGAGATTATAGGAATAACCTTCTCTGGATACCAGTAGGAAATTTTAGACCAATTTGGAATAAAAGGTTTATTAAAAGACATGATTTGATTGATAAGTTCTTCTGTGTCAATTCCCTGTGGAGACATTGTCGCGGCATTATGAAGCAGAGCTAACATGGGATTAAGATCCCAAACTTCATAATCAAAACCATATATTCTAGCAACCAACCCGGTTGTTCCACTACCTGCAAATGGATCAATTATTTTTATATTAGGGTAGCCGTATTCTTTCAAAATAAAAGCGATAATCTGAGGAATAAATTTGGCAGGATACCTATATAGTCCAAAAGTTCCATATGTTGTGGAAGGAATTTCCGGTATCATATTGCGGAAAGACACTTTTTCAATAGTAGGTGAAAGTTTAACAGCGGTTAGTTGGTTCATAATAATATTTTAGCATATTCGTGATATTATTAACAGTATAAAATTTAGATACATCTAATATGAAAATAATTTCTTGGAATGTAAATGGTATTCGGGCGTTGCACAAAAAAGGATTTTTCGTGCCATTTGTAAAAAAATATAAGCCAGACATTATTTGTTTGCAGGAAACCAAAGCAGAGAGACATCAGAGCGAAGTAGACTTGCCGGAATACGAAGAGTATTGGAACGTTGCTTCTCGCAAAGGATACAGTGGGACTGCCATTTTTACGAAGCAGAAGCCATTAGGAGTGATGCTTGATATATCTGAAAAGATTGCCAAAAAATACAAATTAAATAATGACGGATATGGAAACCCAAATACTGAAGGTCGGGTTATTGCGCTAGAGTTTAAAAAATTTTATATCGTAAGTGTGTATACTCCCAACGCCAAAGACGATCTTTCGCGCTTGTCCCTTCGTTATAAAAAATGGGACCCGGCGTTTTTAGAGTATATACGTGAGCTTGATAAAAAAAAGCCGGTAATATTTTGCGGAGACTTGAATGTTGCTCATACTGAAGACGACCTTGCCCGGCCGAAAGAAAATGCCGGCAGAAAAGGATTCACCAAAGAAGAACGCGAAGGTATTCAAAAAATGGTGAACGCTGACTTCATGGACACCTTTCGTATTTTTACCAAAGGCAATGGACACTATACTTGGTGGAGCCACTTCGCCAACGCGCGAGCGCGCAATGTCGGCTGGCGGATTGATTATATTTTTGCTAGCGGTAAGTTAGCAAAAAGAATTAAATCAGCTGAAATTCTACCGAAAGTTGTGGGTTCCGACCATTGCCCAGTTTCGGTTGAAATATAAACCCAAACTCTTTCTTGGTCTAAGTTTTTGACAGACACACATAATTTTCTGCTGAAAATTTGTTCTTGCTCGGCTACCCGCCTGCGCAAAGTCTATTAAAAACTATACCTGCGACGAGTTTGGTAAATTGTGAAGTTGTGCTATTATTTTTATATGAACCGGGCCAGGCTAGCTCAGCTTTCAGACGGAATCTTTGCCATCGTTATGACGATTCTAGTTTTTGAAATTAAAGTTCCGACTGTTTTTGGGCCAGTAGACAATGCGAGTCTTTGGCTGGCTATCAAAGAATTACTGCCACTTTTCTTGAGTTATGTTTTAAGTTTTGCTCTGCTTTTCACTTATTGGCGCGGGCAACACTTTTTCGTTTCAGTTTATGCCAAAACAGTGGACTCGGTACTCACCAATATCAATGCTCTATTTTTTATGTTAATAAGCTTAGTGCCGTTTTCTGCCAGCATTCTCGGGCAGTACAATCAAAATGAACTAGCGGTGGTGATTTTTGGCGTACATATAATTTTAATTGGCTTGGTCTTATATTGGATGCGCAGATATGTTTTGTATTCCAAACATATAAAAAATCCGGAAATAAGCAAAAGAGAAATTCGCGGCAGTACTATCCGCACTTTGTTTCCGGTAGTCTTTGCCTTCTTGGCCATACTTTTATCTTTTGGGAGTATTAAATTTTCCCTCAGCTTATTTACTTTAGCTGTTATATTTAATTTATTTTCTCACAGCACTCGTCTCTTTGAAACTATTCTAAAAAAACTTCACGGTTTCTTCTTCGGCGAAGATATTCACGGCCACTTCGCGGATTAATATTATTTAAAATATTATTTAAAAGCTAATTTAGCATTAGTACGCGACCGCTTCTTATTGCTAAAATTGGTAAAAGAGTCTTTGTTTATAGGCTTATTTTCTTACGCCGTGTTTCTGGTGGAGTTGGGCGACTTCTTTCTCTTCCAATTTTTCTTTTTTTTCTTTGCCGCGCTCACCTAGGGTTTTTAATTCAGGGTCGCCGAGCATATTAAGCGATTTTACAAGTTCTGAAAGATGCTCTGTCGTGTTTTTTAAAGGATCGTCCAACACTTCTTCCAAGAGCGCGTTTAGCATCCAGCCCATTCTAGGTCCGGGTTTAATGCCGAGCTCTTTAATCATAAATTCTCCGTTAATTTTAAGCTGACCAACGGATATTGGGTCTCGCAGAGCTTCTTCTATCATCGCAAAATATTTACGCAGTCTATAGGACGTCTCTTTTTTGTTAGTCCCCACCCTATCACATTCTCTAACCTTCATTAAATCCCAAATGGGGTGGTTTTCTTGCTTGCCCGCCAAAGCCTTGGCGTCGGCGGGTCCTATTTTGGCGATAATTCTCCGCACGGCCGAAAGGGTTATCAATTCTGTGTCAGAGAAAAACATATGATTGCGCACAAGCTTTTCAACAAATTTAATTTCCTTTTTAGGAAATTTTAACCGCTCCATTATTTTTTTTGTCATTCGGGCGCCTACTACTTCATGACCGTAGAAAGTGTACTTCTTTTTAGTCGGTTTCTTCCCGTCGGCTAATCTTCTAGATTTAGGTTTCCCAATATCGTGAAAAAGCGCAGCCAACCTTATTTCTAAAGGCCATCTACCAGCCGGTGGACATTTATCTGCCGCATGTTGTAGCGCGTAAAGTGAATGATTCCAAACATCATAAATATGTTCACCCGATTGGAAACAACCCATCCCCTCTTCCAATTCCGGAATAATATTTTTTAAGAGTCCCAATTTTTGAAGCATAACCACCCCCCCGCTCGGATTCTGGGACATAATTATTTTTACCAGCTCATCCCGAATACGTTCTGCGGAGATTTTTTTTAGCAAGTCCGCATTTTTTAAAATACTTTCCATAACTTCTGAAGCAATAGAAAAATTAAGTTGCACAGAAAAACGAACAGCACGTAACATTCTAAGCGGATCTTCCTTGAAGCGTTCATCTGGATTTCCTACTGTCCTTAATGTCTTACTCTCAATGTCCTTTAAGCCACCAAAGATGTCCGTTATCCCTGATTCACTATGTCCTTTTCTATAGGACATAGCACTTATAGTAAAGTCACGTCTTTTAAGGTCATCTTCTAGTGTTTCAGCGAATTTTACTTCATCTGGGTGTCTAAAATCAGTATATTTTCCCTCAAGTCTATAAGGCGTAACTTCTATAACAGTCTCATTCCCCGCCTTCTCCAAAGAAGAAGGGGCTCTTCCCTTTGAGGAGGATTTGGGAGAGGTTTCTCGTGAAACGACTACCGCAACAGTTCCAAAGGTATTTTCATATACTGTTTTTTCAAAAAGAGCCATAATTTGCTCTGGCTTGGCATTGGTGGTGATATCCCAATCTTTAGGCTCTTTCTCCATTATAAGATCGCGAACGCAGCCACCGACCAGGTAGGCCTCAAAACCGGCTTTTTCAAGAGTGTCTGTTACATATGAAACCTCTTTGGAGATTTTTAAGGCTAAGTTTTTAGTATTCATTTAGTTCGTTTGTGGTGTCTTTATTGTACCAAGCTCGAACCTATTTCCAAAATCGCTGATGTGCCACGCGCGGAGCACGTGGTGGCTTGAAATTAAGCCGTACGCTCCACGAAAGCCACGCCACCGCCTCGCTTCACTCG
>Ga0209542_10011021_pt1 | contig 16138 bp, 11 predicted proteins | sample RifCSPhighO2_01_FD_184028 | JGI IMG/M metagenome (GOLD analysis project Ga0209542, IMG submission 184028) | Soil microbial communities from Rifle, Colorado - Rifle CSP2_plank highO2_0.1 (SPAdes) (version 2) | ecosystem: Environmental > Terrestrial > Deep subsurface > Rock core/Sediment ... | reverse complement strand
GAGATTCATGCTAATATATGCCCCAAATTACCTTTTCCTGATACCCGGAGCAATATTCTTTGCAATTGGAGCAGCGATAATTTACTTGTTTTTGTCAGGACCTGTAAAAATCGGCGAAATAACACTCTACACCTATCCTGCATTGATAGGAAGTTTTATGGCAATCCTTGGCTATCAAATATTCATCCTTGGAATATTTGCAAAAACTTATGCGTTATCAAGCGGATTTGAGAAAAAAGACATATTAATCGGCTATTTAGCAAAAATAATCAATTTTGAATCAGGAATAATAATGGGAATGGGAATGCTCTTGCTAACTGCAGCGATTGGATCAATCGAGATAATAAGCTGGATTGGAAAGGGATACCCTTCGCTTCAAAACAATAATGTGATGATATTAATACTTACATTAGGCATATTAAGCATACAAACCTTGTTCTCAGCTTTATACATGAGCATATTATTGATAGAAAAAAATAAAAAGAGTTTATAAAATGAAAATAGCAATATTTCACAATTATATGGACAATATTGGTGGAGCAGAAAAGGTTGGGCTGCTTCTTGCACGAGAGATAAAAGCAGATATATATACCACAGTGACTAATAAGGAGTTCATAAAGAAGATGGGATTCAATATTCCTATAAAAACAATAGGATGGATTCCAGTAAATGCTCCTTTCAGGCAACAAATGGCACAAATTCGATTCAGAAATCTCAACCTGAAAAGAGAATATGACTATTATTTTATAGAAGGAGACTGGTCATTGTCAGGAGCTATAAACAATAAACCAAGCATATGGTATGTTCACAGCCCAATAAGAGAAATTTGGGACCTTTATGAATATACAAGGAAAAATAATGTACCTTATTATGCAAGGCAAATATTTGACATGTGGGTAAAATATAACCGAAGGGTAAACATAGCATATTCAAATCATGTGAGCAAGATTATATGCAATTCAGAGAACACGAAGAAAAGAGTAAAAAAATACCTCAATAAAGATGCAGAAGTCGTGTATCCACCAGTTGAAACCAATAAGTACAAGTATAAAAAAAATGGGGAATACTGGCTAAGTGTCAACAGATTAATAACACATAAGAGAATAGAGATGCAGATAAAAGCGTTCAGAGAATTGCCTAAAGAAAAACTTATTATAGTTGGAAGCTACGAAAAATCGAGACATTTCAGGGAATATGCAGATTACATCAACAAAATAAAACCAGATAATGTTGAGATAGTCAGCTGGATCTCATCTGAACAGCTAAATGAGCTTTACAGCAACTGTAAAGGCTTTATTACAACTGCACTAAATGAAGACTTTGGCCTAACGCCAGTTGAAGCAATGGCTTCAGGAAAAGCTGTAATTGCCCCAGAAGAAGGAGGATATAAAGAGACAATTATTAATGGAGTGACAGGAATATTAATAAAGGCTATCAATGCTGAAAAACTTATATCCGCAATAAAAATTGTTGGAAAAAATCCAGAAAGATACAGATTTGAATGCATCAAAAGAGCAAAGAATTTTGACTTAAATGTTTTTATGAAAAAAATCAGAGAAATCATGCATTAGAACAATGGGTGGACGAATGAAAAAGGTGATAGTCATCGGAGGAGGTTATGCAGGCTGTTCTACTGCAAGAATCCTTAAGGATATAAGACATGATACCATCATATTTGAGAGAAGTGATGGATCAAAAGAAATTATGAAACTGCCAACAAAAACTTATTCTAAAGAATATTCTGCACTTAATAATATAAAAACAGGACTCAACACATGAAAACCAAAGTATCAGTTATAATTCCAGTGTATAATGCACAAAAAGATATTGTGAAGTGTCTTGAATCTTTGAATAATCAGTCATACAGCAATTATGAAATCATTGTTGTAAATAATAACTCAAGCGACAGAACAAAAGAGATAATTTGTAAAATGAAGAATAAGAATAACAGGATAGTTGTGGTTTTTGAACCCAAAGTATCCAGAGGAGCAGCAAGAAATACCGGCGAAAAAAAGGCTAAGGGAGAAATCATCTGCATGACAGATGCTGATTGCATATTGCCTGCCAATTGGATAGAAGAAATAATAAAACCTATAAGAGAAAAAGGTTATGATGCTGCACAAGGGTTTGAAGATGAAAGCAACAAATGCTATTGGAGCCGGCAAACCCAGATTAGAAATCAGGAAAAATGGGAGTTAAATGACAAAAACGAGATTATTGGAATGATTGATACAAAAAATTTTGCTATTAGAAAGAAGGTGCTGCAAAAAATAGGCTATACCTCAAGAAGATATGGAAATTGTAATGACACTGAGCTATCAATAAGGATGCAAAAGAACAAAGTAAAAACCAAATTATTAAGAGAAGCTAATGTTTTGCACAGAAATGAAGAATCGATTGTTGGGGTTGCAAAAAAATATGTTAATCGCGGATACTGGACTGCCAAGGTTTCAAAAGATTACAAAAAAACATTGCAAGAAACTGATTTTTTTTATAAAACAAACCAGACTTTATGGAGTTTTATCAAAATAATTCCTGGAGCTTTAAAAAATTTGTTTGTTAAAGGCATAAAATATGCATATTTTGATACAGTAACAGGATTTTCTTGGAGAGTTGGTTTAGTTATAGGCTGGATAAAATGATATTTAAAAGTAAGTGTGTCTGAAAAAAAAAACAGAAAAATGAATTTTTATGACAATGAAAAAGGATTAGTCTAACAGTAAAATGGCAAGAAACTTGATAACAACGTTGGCAGATAATAATTTTATCGAACCGGCAAAACAGCTTTTTTCCAGCATCTTCCACAAGTCAGGATGGAATGGCGACTACATGCTATTATCATATAATATCCCTGAGAAAAAACTTGATTGGTTCAGGAACAAGGGCATATTAATAAAAAAGTGTCAACCGCTATACGCTAAAAGAATAGGTTTAAAGAATAGACCTCCAATAGTAATCAGCAAATTCTACTTATTCACAGAAGAATTCAAAAAATGGGATAATATTGTATATATTGATGCTGACGCTACAGTGCGGGCAGCTCTCAATGAATTAGCTGATGTTAAAGGATTTGCAGCAGTGCAGTCATCATCCAATCTCAGGCAGCAATTTGATTGCTCAAAAATGATTAAAAGTCTAAAAGTAGAGCAATCTTATCAAAAACTCAAAAAAAGATATAACCTAAATAGCAAAGCATTTAATTCGGGAGTCATGGCATTCAGCACTAAAATAATAAAAAAAGAGACTTTTTTCAAATTGCTTGCAACATTTCATGAATATAACACTATACATACACATGGAGACCAGCCAACACTCAATTTACACTTCTATAAAAAATGGAGAAAATTGCCTAACTTATATAATATTAGACCAGATAGAACAATAGAACATTCTAGAATAAAACCTCAAAATTTGAAGGGAATCATACTTCACTTCAGGCATTGGGCAACAAAAGACTATTTTTTAAATGAATGGAAACAAAACTTAGATGATGCAGAATTGATTGACCTTTCAAAAAGGAAGAAAGCTCTGAAAAGCTGGCGTAGGGAAGAGATAATCATATATTCCATGTATCTCAAAGGAACGCAATTAATCGATAGAACGGTTGGATTAATTGGCATTTGGCTTAGGTATATTTTTCCAGCAGCATACTTCAGGTTAAAATCCATGCTTAAGCCCCGTTAATGTTTTCTAATCAGTTAAAAAGTAAACCTTGACTTTTAGGGCAAAGTAGTGGACTTTGTCAGAACAAATGCTCCTTTCCCAAGTTTGTGGAATGAACAATCCAGTGTTTTGAATTCCATCAGCCACAAATCAACCATCGTTTTCTCATCAGACCTATATCCATCATCAAGAAGGATTACAGCATTGCTGCTCAGTTTGCTGAATAAAACAGGCAGAGCTGGATATCGTGACAATTTTTGAAGATATCCTGGAGGGCCGTCAATGACAAGCAGATCAATATCTCTGACCTTAATTTTATCCTGATCATACCAAAGCCATGACCTGCCGTTAAAGCTAATTTCTTTTAGAGGGGAATGAATAACTTCTGCATATTGCTGAAGACTATGCTTTTTGATATCATTATTTACAGAATCTGTAAACTGCTTTTGATGATCAATAGAAACTAATCTGCCTTTACCAACTTTTTTTAACGCATAGCCAGCCAGAATAGTTGAAAGGCCACTGCCAAGCTCCAGGACTGTGCCTGGCTTTTTTTCAAGTATAGTCGAGATTATCAGATGAGCAAATTCTGGAGAAACCTCATAGCCAGAATCAACCATTTTAACTGGATGATTTATGTCAAGCAGGGAAAAAATCGAGAAAAGTGAAGCTGTCTGCTTATAATGCCATTTCTGAAGATCTATTTGCCTTTGGAGATGCTCAAGAATAATCTGATTATGCTTTGGTATCAGGAGATAAACCTCGAAGACATGCAAGATAAGCAAAAAAATAAGAATCATCAAAAGTGAAAATTGTATTGGTGCTTCCAGGATAATAAATACATAATAAAATGTTCCAGTGATCATTAAAAAAATTATAATAGCAAAGAAAAGATCTCTTAATTTATAATGAATATTTGGATCCATGATACCAATTTAAATTGACAAAATTATATAAAGATAGTTGTAAAAAGGCGATATAAAGAGAACATAGACAATAGAGAATATAGACAAATTTCAAAATGTGTTGATCATCTAATTTTCTTAAACAAATAGCCACCTTTTTTAAGCACTTGCCTGTAATACGCGCTAAAATAAGACCTGTATTCTTTTGAATTGCCAATCTTAATGGATTCCGCAAGATGATCACCTTCCACAAGACGATCAAAAGAACCTGCCATTGAGTCAAACAATAAACCATCTTTCTTTAAAGAAACGGTTAGCATCTTGAGAAGACTAAACGGATCCCTTACATGCTCAAAAACCTCTATAATTATTACCAAATCATATCGGGATCTTTCGAGAATTGGTATGTCTGAAGGTTCTTTGATCGGAATAAATGTGAAAGGCAATTTTCTTTTTTCATAACGCCACTTTGCAAAATCAAATTTTTTGTTGTCAAGATCAGCAATTGTCACATTTGCCCCAAGTTTTGCAAAAAGCAGGCCGATATCGCTGATTCCGCATCCGTAATCCAAAACTTTCAAACTGGATATGGGTTTCTTGAGACTTGTTAATATAAAGTCAAGGTAAACAGATATTAAACTGTATTTCTGGTAAGCCAAGCACAGCCTTACTGAATAACAAAATGATGAGTTTTCATAAGCTTTTTTGAGAGATTTGTCGTCATTTGTCCGATCATGAAAAAATGAGTAAAGTTTTTTTTTAAATCTTGAAGTCTGAGGATAGCCATTTTTCATAAAATAATAGAATAGATAAAAGTTATTGACGCCAAAAAAAGAGGTTATTTCATACTGCCTGTCCAGGAAAATAGGAATTTTTTCATCCAGCTGAAGCTTTTTTATCTCAGAATAATGATGAAGCGACTTATAAATTGGCTTGTCATAAACAAGATTTGCATAATAGAGATATGGACTGAAAAAAAAATCATACACTCTCCGAAGTATATCTGATATTTTCAAAGTGAAAGCAAAGAGCTAATATGAATGATTTATTAAATTATCCCTATAATATAAGACATAAATAAATATATGCATACAAAACTGTCGGATTTATGAATGTATGAGTACGCAAGCCAAAACAATGCTGATGTTGCCTCCTGGATAAATACTCAAAAAAAGGTATGTATGCATCCTGCAAATAGGTCAGAAATTGAATATTTCTGAGCACACTCAAAAATCCTTGATTTTTAATGAATCAGGTAGTATCCCACTTTCGGTATAATAAATTAAGCCTGTTTCTTGTAAGTGTTAATCAACCCTGTTTTTCCATCAGCAACTAGGCTGCCTTGATCTATCCACAAAATCCTGCCACAATGTTTTTTAAGAAGATCCAAATCATGGCTGACCAATAGAATAATTGTTCCCTTTGAAACTAATTTCTTCAACTCCTTTTTGCTTTTTTCCCTAAAACGCTCGTCACCAATCTCAAATACCTCATCAATTAGGAGAATATCTGGCCTGCAATGAACTGCTATGGAAAAAGCAAGGCGCTGCTTCATGCCTGAAGAAAATTGATAGAGCTTTGTGTCCACAAAATCATCAAGTTCTGCATATTTAACAATTGATGAGAAGTTATCCCTGATTTCTTGCCTCATCATTCCAAAAAGGCAACCGCACAAATAAATATTATCTCTCATGGATAACCTGTCAATAAAGCCAAGATTCAAACTAATTAATGGAATTATTTTTCCATTAGCCTCAACTATGCCTGAATCAGAAGTGTAAATGCCTGCAATAACTCTTAACAAAGTGCTCTTGCCAGAGCCATTCTTGCCAATTATGCCAAGAATTTCTCCATTATTAGAGCTAAAGGAAATATCCTTAAGAACTTCAAACTGCCTTTTTGGAGCCCTGTCTGTGAAAAAGCCAATAATCTGTGAAAGAGCGCTTATTTTTCTGTTAGAGCTAATTACAAATTTCTTTGAAACATGTTTTACAGTTATGCTCATCTAGATCATCTCAGCAAATTTTGGCTTTAAATGCCTGAAAACAAGGTAACCAAATGCAAAAGATATTAGAGACATGAGGATGAAAGCGAGCAAGGAATAAATATCAGGAGATTTACCATAAACCAAGATGCTTCTTGACGATTCAATAAGATGATACATTGGATTAAATAAATTGAACAAATAGATAAAATTAGAGTTTGATGAGACTGAATAGAAAACAGGAGTTGCAAACCACCAAACTTTTGAAACAAAATTCCAAATGTTTTCCAGATCCCTAAAAAACAATAAGACAGAGGATAAAAAAAATGCAAGACCCAAAGCAAACAAGAATTGAAATATCAGAATCATAGGAAATAATAAAATCCAAAATGATGTTTCTACAGAAAAAATCAGGATGACAAAAAAAATCATCAACTCGATAATATTGGAGAGAAATGCCATAAGAACAATTGAGATTATCAAAGTTTCTCGCTTGAATGATAATGATTTAATGAGCAATGAATTAACCATAATGATTTTCATTGAACTTCCAGCAGCAAGGCTAAGAAAATTCCATTGGATGATGCCTAGCAATAAATAAAGAGCATAATTCTCTATATTTGAACCCAGGAGATTTACAAAAATAAAGTAAAGAAACAAAAAAGTCAATACTGGATTCAAAAGATACCAAAAAAATCCTAAAAAGCTGCCTTCATATCGCTGCTTAAAAGAGGTAATTGTAAGCTGAACAATCAAATCAATATTTTTTTTATATTTCAAACAATCGCCTAAACCATTTATAAATTAATTCCAAATAATGCCAATACCGAGCCTATTCTGAAGCTTGTCCCTAATAATATCCTTAGTTTTATGCTTTGTTTTTATTTCTTTCCAAAATAACTCAACTGTCACACCGCTATTTTTTTGGATGCTCCACTTTATCAGGTTATGAGGCCGCTTTTACAGATAAGCAGACTGTTAAGCATAAAATCTTTTTAGACGCCTTTTTAGCTATGACCTGTATTTATAAACAGCAACTAAACTTTATTACTGCGTATAATGGAGTTTACAGCTGCCAAAGTCTGCGTATTTTGAGAATCTTTCTTTAATAGATAAATTTTCTGGTTTGGAAGGGCGAGAAAGTATTGAAAAAAGGATTTCCAAGCAGGATAACCACCTACAAATGCAATTTGAGGCTTATAGAAATAGTATACTGTTATAAGTTTATAATGATGAGACTGAAAAAAAGATAATGCATAGCCTTATTTAACCATGATTAGCAGAGTGATGGGAAATTTAGATGCGATCTGCATGCAGCACCAGACAGATCAGGAAATAAAATAGTACTCGATTCAATTTCTGAAGGGGGAAGACAGATTTATGTTGCGGATATTACTGCAATAAAAGAAAAAATAAGCTGATTAACAGTTTAATTGAATGACTATGGCCTTGATAGAAAGTTTTATTAATCGTATGGCCAACTCTAAAAGAGCATGAGTGGAATAATCGTAAGTGTAAGAGCGAAGGGACTTGATTATTGTACTGCTATTAGGGATATTATTCCAGGTAACTCATGCCAAACTGGAAAGATTAAAATATGTAATGCAAGGATCAAAAGAGATTCTCATGTGTCTATTGATGAATTAACAGACGCACACCTAGATGAACTGAACCAAAATCATAGTGAGTTTGCCATTATTGTCGGAAAAACTTATGACATGGAGACAAAGAGTTATCTTTCAGATCTCGCACAGATATGGGGCGCAGGAACTGGCGGATTATTTAATTTGCTCTACAGGCAACAAGAAGACCCAGCAAAAATGATTGAAATCAATGTCCAGACAATACTGGAATTGGCTCGTGCTAATAGTGAAAGAGGCGGATTTAAGGATGATCCACAGGCAAAAAAACAGGAAGGATTCCAAGTTTATAATGAACAAATTGAGTTTAATGAAATGAACAAAGTCCCAATAATATTTAATGGAAATGATGGAATGTTATATGTTGCAAGATTGCCTGCAGGATATCAGGGCAGATTTCTTGATTTTTTGGCGTGAATAATTTTTGATATGTCTAACTGGTTTGAATATTTTTTGCATGGAATGAGTTTATGATGAATTAAGCCTGATATGAATATCTTTACTAAAACGGATTGTTATGCAAATCGGTGCTAGATTCTCAATGCAATCAAAAGATTTAATAATAAGTTAATACTTACAATGTAAGTATTGAAATTGGTTATTTCTTCCCAAAGGTTTAAATAGTAAATACCTACAATGTAAGTTTTAATTAATAGATATATGCCTTTTTTACTAAAAAGAGGAACTTAATTGAAATTTAAGCCTAAGAAAGATGAATCTAGGCTTAGAAATTACTTAAATAGAGCAAAAAAGCCTGGAAAGAAAGAGAATTCTACATATTTTGGTAGAGGAAAGGCTTATGGTGAAAGCAGATTGGATAATATCAGTCTTCCTTATTCTGTGCCATCAAAAATATTCCAAAACAGGTCATACTCAATCCTGGAAACACTGGCAGTTTATCTCAAAGATGAGATTAAATTAAATTATCATCAAATCGGAATTTTACTGAAAAGAAATGAAAGAACAATATGGACATGCTACAATAGGGCAAAACAAAAAAAGTTTGAAAAAAGCTTTGAATATCCTGAATCCATCCAAATCTCATTCAAGATCTTTCATAACAGAAAGATTTCGTTCTCTGAAGCATTGATCAGATACCTAAAAGACGAGATAAAGCTAAGCTATCACCAGATCGGCGTTCTAATCAACAGAAATGACCGGACAATCTGGACATTATACTCAAGAGTTCTTGAAAAAACAAGAGGTGAGGCTAAGTGATAAAAAATAAAGCCTCACTAATCAATGGAAAAATCCTGCCAATCATACTGCTGATAGCACTACTTGGCTCATTGTTTGCATATGCGTCTATTGAAAGCGGCAATGACACAAGCATGATCTATAAAGTAGATTCTGGAACAAGAAGAACATCATTGAACGAAACAAATGTACAGATGAATTATCAGACTAAAACATCTACGCAGCCACAAGTTATCACTGAATCCGGAGCAAGAATAGACTTAACACCTACACAATTGCCAGCAAGATTCATCGAAAGCCAGCACTTGTTTGACTTCAAGAATTTGACAACAGAAATTGTTTATTCAGCATTGTCTTTAGTGCTTGAGAACAGTTATGGAAAAGTTGACTTTGACCAAGTCTTGGACCTAAGCAAAAAAGAAGTGTTTGACCTAGATTCGTCAATAAACATAAGCTCAAACCATATAGAGATTGATGGAATAATGCTGCCTGAGTTCAACAAATCATCCAGAATAACAATCAAGGGGCTTAATTTCAACAACATAAGGATATTGAAAGATGGAACTGACTGCCTTGCATGCAATGTATTAAGCTTTGATGGAAGCAGTGCAGTATTTGATGCCCCTGGATTCACAATCTATTCAGCAGCTAATGGAAGTGTACTTCCTGGAATCAGGATTTCGACAAGAGTCAATATTACAAACGCATCAATGAATGTCTCGGGAGATCTCTATAACAACAGCTATCCAAGCAATGTGACAATAGCATTTGGATTTGATGCTGGTGTGCAATTCAACTACACTAATGAATTGAATACGACACTCAACTTCACTAATTTCACACAGAGACTTCAAACAGTATTGGACAATGGATGCAGCTGTTCAGGTTGCTCACTTGGCAATTTCAATTTAACATGCACAATAGCATTAAACATAACATCTGAAGCACAAGGAATAGTTTTGCTCAGTTACCTGAACATATCACAGGAGATAAGAAACGCATCATTCTCTGCAGGAATAAATTATACTTTGATCGATCTGGATGACTATTTCTATGACAGAGATGGAGATGTATTGAGTTATGGATTCAGCCAAATAAATAATGTTACTGTCACAATAATAGATGGGATCGTAAACTTAAGTTCAACATATCATTTCAGCTCAGGAGATACACAGATCAACAGGACAGTTGTCTTTAACGCTACCGATGGGACAAATTCGACACTTAGCAGCAATGTAACAATATGGATAAACGGCACTGCCGAAGAGCCAACACAGAGCTGCGGCAATAATGTCAGAGAAGGATCAGAAGTTTGTGACGGATCTGACAATAGCTGTTCAGGCGGACAGAGCTGTAAATCAGACTGCTCAGGATGTGAAGGTGGAGGAGAAGGAGAGGCAGAAGCAGAAAGTGAAGCAGAGGCAGAAGCGGAAGCAGAAGCGGAAAGTGAAGCAGAAGCAGAGGCAGAAGCGGAAGCGGAAAGTGAAGCAGAAGGTGAATCAGAGACTGAGATACCAGGAACAGGAAGAAGAGGATACATAAATTGCGTCAATATAACAAGGAAAACATCAGCAACTCCAATCGAGTTCATAGAAGGCAAATTAGGAATACTTGACTGGTTCAAGATACCATTCGGATATGAAGCTGCGATACCTCCATTCAATATTGACTGCAGCGGAGATTCTTTAGCAATAACTGTAAGTGTTCCAGAAGATTACACAGATCTGCAACTGCTAAAATGCGAAGCTGGCAAGTGCACTCCTAGAGAAATAAAGGAAGTCAAGGAGCTTTGGTGTGAAAGAGAGCTTGTAAATACCACATATGTAGGTTCGGAAATATTACAGGCAGAATCATTCAAGATTGAGATTGAACAATCTAACCTGACAATCGGAAAGATAAGAAAGACATTAGAAAGCGGCGACACAAAAGTTAGATTTATGGGAGAAGGATTAGAAAATATAACTGCTTCATTAAAAGCTGCAGATGAATCTGTTGAACAGCCAAAGAATCCAAGCTTCAGGATAATAGGAACACCAACAATACTGAGAATATCAGAAACACAAAGAAACATTTCTACAGCACTAACATTACCATATTATCCAAGCGATGAGACAGATGAAACAACTGCGGCAATATATGGAAGAAAAGCGAATAGCTGGATCTATATCGGAGGAATAGCAAATAGAAAAGCAGATACAATAACTGCCACAATAGAGAACCTGAAAGAGTATACAGATAAGGATGGAGAAGCAGAATTTGCTGTCATTGCAAACATCTGCATAGACTGCCTCAAAGCAAAACTTGTCAAAGTTTATGATCCAATAACAAGCAAGGGAACAATAGTCCTAGTGCATGGACTTGGAAGCTCACCAGCCACATTCAACCAAATCATAGATGACATTATAGCTAGCGACCAACAATTCCAAGTCTGGACATACGGATATCCATCAAGCAGATCTATTGAAGAGAACGCTCAAGATCTGGCAGACTTATTGGAAGCAAATTCAGGACAATTTGACAACCTATTCATCATAGCCCACTCACTTGGAGGATTAATAACAGAAAAAGCGACTTACAACAGCTATAACCAAAGTAAAGAGGGAATAAGGCATTATGGCTATATAAGCAAATTAAGGAAGATGATACTCGTTGGAGTTCCAAATGAAGGAACACCAGGAGCTGAATTCTACAAGAACCTATTCAAGAACATAATAAATGAAGAGACAAAAGCAAAATTCTTTGTCGACCCTGAAAGCCCTGTAATCGAAGAGCTGACCTATGGAATGATCACTCCACAGATACCAGGAGTTGACTATTTTGTATTGGCTGGAACAAAGCCATTTGAATTTAATCTGGTGCTGTTCACATTATCTACAGAGAAATTATTCAGGCCAAATGTGAAGAATGACGGCTTTGTAACTGTAATAAGTGCACAACATATCGGCGACGAATACATCAACAACCTGTGCACAAATTACTGGGAAGTAGACCTAAGCCATCTGGAACTTATAGATGATCCGCTTGCGGTGAAAATACTTGAGAAAATAATATCCAGAGAGATCATACAAGACCAAGGAGATGCACTAGGTGGACAGCAATTCTTTGAATTCAATATTGAGCAATGCTCTCCAAGAGACCAGTATATTATCATCGGAAAGAAATTGAGGCCGGAAATGGTCTATGATCCGACAGGATGCTCATGCGGCAATGGATACTGCGGAGCTGGAGAAGATGCTATCAACTGCCCAGTAGACTGCGCAAATAAGCTAAGCAGAGAGAATATCTGCAGAATAAGCCTGATACCATTGATGTTGCTAATACTAATTGTGCTTGCTGTTTATTCCTACTATGTATACAAGAAATATTACAAAAAAGAGTACATGAGCAAGAGATGGACATTATTTGTTGTGATGCTTAGTTTGCTTGCAATCATATTAGCATTCCAATACTTGTTAGTGTGCAAAACATTTGGGTTGTATATATTCCTGATAATATTGTTTTTAGTTTTATATTTCAGTATTATGCCCATGCTTAGAAAGAGCACAGATACTAAGCCAAACGAGAATTTAAGCAAATTACAGGAAAAACTCAAGATAGAAAAAGCTAAGATAGAGCTTGAAAGAAAACGGAAAATAATCGAATTGATGTCCAATAAGGACCTAAGCCTGGAAGAAATAAACAGGATAATAAAAGAAGAGGACAAAAAGCTTAGAAAATTAGAAAAAGAAATTGAGGAAATTGAGAAAGAGATTGAAAAGAATGGAGGAAAGGAAGATTCAAAGCAAAAATATCAAGGCAAAACAAAAGAAGTAAACAAAGAGATTAAAAAAGATGATACATCAATAGATAAACTGGGATTCACTATAAAAAAGCAAGATGAAAAATTAGTAATTCTAATCGATCAGCTTAAGGAACTGGAAAAATATGAAGCTGATAAAGACGATCAGAATATAAGAATAAAAGAAGATTATGAGGAGCCTTCGCAAAGAGAACCAGATGCTAAATATAAAGAATCTGAACGTGCGCAAAATAAGTTTAATGAGACAGCAGGCAAAAATGAAAGTTTGAAGAGATTATTATCCAATCTGACAAATGTCAATGACAAACTAGATGACCTGGACATCCAACTTCTAGGAGTTGAGACAAATATTGAGGAGTCTGGCATCGGTTTAGGAAAGATTGATGATGAACTTTTGAATAAAAAAATTAATGATATTAAGCGAAATGAAAAATTATCCCAAAGAAAGCATTTGTTATCTGTGTTTTCTAAGAATGTTAGAAACCTTATTATTAAAGCTAAGGAACAGGCAATAAGACAAAATATAAAACTGAAAAAACTGGCTGATCTGGACCAACAGTCAAAGAAAATAAAAGATGCTTCTTCAGAAATACATACAAAGGACAGATACCTTGCAGACTTAGAAACCAACCTGTCAGGAACAGATGAGAATATCAAAGAAGCAGACAAAACATTGGAGAATATAAATAAAAGAATAAAAGAAAGCATGAGAATAGCCCTGGAATTGAAAGAAAGTGCTGAAAATGATAATTATCAAAAAAATGCTGAAGAAGAAGCTGCTGTAGAAAAGCCCGATGATATTGAATTTTCAGAATATGAACAAATTAATGTAAAAGAAGATGAAACTGAAGAAAAAGCAGATGAGAAAAGCGAAAAAAAGCCTTATAAGATTAAACAGAGCCACATAATATCCAAAATAAGTGAGTCCTCAAAAAAGATTTTTGATTGGATTAATGATGCCAAAGAAAAAAGAAGAAAAATCAACCTGATTTTGCACAAAAAAGACTTGATGCTTGATAATTCCAACAAAAGAATCGCAAAAGCCGGATTAGATGTTACACAAAACGACCACAGATTGGACATTGTGGAAAAAAACATAAACCACTCTGACGATAATATTGAGAAGTCAAAAAACGCGATAGATCTGCTTAGCTCAAGAATAGCTGAACTTAAAAATGAGCCTAATGAAGAAATGGAAAAAGAGAAAGTATTGAAAAAACTTGATGACCAAGAGCTTCAAAATATAATTGAGAGCAAAGAAAAGTCTGCATTAAAGCTGGCAGAGATTTTGGAAAAAGCAGATATTAAAAGCAAAGATGATAAGATCAGAGACACAAAAGATGAGATAGACATAGCAAACAAGGTTACAAACAAATATGGCCTAGAATTGTCTGAAAGAGAAAAAGAAATAAGAATCAATAGCTACCTTATAAACAAGATAAACAATAGGCTAAATGAAGAGTTTAGAAAATCAAGTAGAAGAAAAGCAGACCTATTCACATTATTCTATAATAACCTAATTTTGCTCATCAAGAAGGCCAAATTAAAAATAATAAAACATAAACAAACCATTGATAGAATCAAAAAACTAAGAAGAGTACTGGAGAACATTGATTCAAGAATAAAAGACAAGGAATTTGATGTAAATATTGGAGATCAGCAGCTATGGAAATTAAAACAGAGCATCCTGAACAATGATAAAGAATCAAGAACAGCCGGAGAAAAGCTGAAGGAAATAAATCATAGTCTCATTTATTCCAAGGAGAATCAACTTGATTCACGGGATGCCTCCCATTATGCACAAAAAACTACGAAAAATCAAATAATAAATTTAAAAATACAAATTGATGAACATTCAGATATGACTGCAGATAAAGAGATTAACTTCATTATTGAAGATGATAAATTAAATGAAATCGGAAGGCATCTACATGGTGCAGAAAAAGGGATCAAAGAAATTGAGGAAACAATAGAAAGGCTAAATATTGATATTAAGAATTTACTGGATTTGAGCAGACAGATAGCAAACAAGCAGATAGCAGAAACAAATAAGATTCAATCCAAAAGGCAAGACAAGAAATATGCAAAAAAAAGTCCAGACAACAAGTTTCTGGAAAATATAAAATCAGATAATTTGAGATTAGAATCTAAAAGAAGAGATGGGATCAATAATATTCAACAGGATGAAAATCGGGAGAAGCTAAGAAAGATAAACAATGAGATTGATAAATTAGATGATGTATCAAGAAAGGCTGTTAAGCAACCTTACGTACCGGATACAGCCGAGTTATCCTTAAGATCCGTTTTCATTGAAAAAAAGCTAAGTGACAATAACAAAATGATAGAAAATATTAATAAACTATTGATGCATAAAATTAAATTTGAGATTAAAACAGAAAAGCCTAAAAACATCAAAAAGACAAGATCTAAAAAGAAAAACACCGGAAAATCAAAAAATCATAAAAAAAATGTTGGAAGGATGAACAGATTTAAAAAAGCAAGCAAGACTAATAGGAGATAATATGAAAATACTGATATTGTATATCGGAATAGGTTCAGGGCACAAAGTTGCAGCCATGAATATAAAAGAGGAGCTGGAGAGGCAAGATAAGCAGGCTACTGTGCAGTGCAGAGACATCATACAGGAAAAATATCCTATCATTTATGAGGCTGTAAACAGGTTATATCTCTTTATGCTAAATAACATCCCTTTATCCTGGAAATTTATTAGGGATTCACCAGGAATGGAAAAGACAAATAAAAAAATGCTGCTTGGCCTAATGAACATGCTTGATAAGGTGATTATTGATGAAGTAGAAAAATTCAAGCCAGATGCAATTGTGGTGACGCACGCGTTTTATGGCGGCCTTATTAGCAATTACAAGGAGAAACACAGAAGAAAGACTCCGCTATACGCAGTTGCTACTGATTTTCATCTACACGGATATTG
>Ga0209542_10011020_pt1 | contig 16138 bp, 23 predicted proteins | sample RifCSPhighO2_01_FD_184028 | JGI IMG/M metagenome (GOLD analysis project Ga0209542, IMG submission 184028) | Soil microbial communities from Rifle, Colorado - Rifle CSP2_plank highO2_0.1 (SPAdes) (version 2) | ecosystem: Environmental > Terrestrial > Deep subsurface > Rock core/Sediment ... | reverse complement strand
TTCGACCACTGGGACAACATCTACAAAAACCTAAGAAACAAAGTTTGACCATGAAAGAAGACCCAAGTCCGAAAAAGCCCTCTAGAAATAGGACAAGAAACATATCTGTCCGGCCGGGGCACTTATTTTTAGACCTTCTTTCTTAACTCTTCGTATTCTTCCCGACTGATTTTCGATTGTTTTAAGATTTCGTTGAGTAGACTAACGCCAATCTCTTCCCCCGCATGAACAGGAACAACCGTCCTTCTCCCATCCGCATGGCGAAAGCGCACGTGACTCCCTTTTCCGTAGACTTTCTCAAATCCTAACTTTTCAAGAATTTTACACAGTTTTTTGCCAGAAATGGGAATGAGCCTCATACTCGAACTTCAACCTGCTGAACCCCTATAAACTTCAACGGCGTAATCTCTTCTTGATCCCCTTCTAAGCAAACTTCAATCGCCTCTTTAATCCGCTCTAAAACTTGAGCGATGGTTTTTCCCTGCGTATGACAACCTGGAATGTCTGGAACCGAGGCTATATACCAACCACCTTCACCCTGCTCAATCAGAGTTGTGAAATTCATAACCTTCTTTTTCATACGAGAAAGAAAAGGTACAGAGCTATATAAACGTGTCGGAAAGCTCCAGTAAGACATTACATCGTCAAATCATATTGCTCGAGCTTATGGGTCTTAAGAATGAGCGTGGTTTCCCAATCTACGATGGCTTCTCGGTATTTGTTGCGAAACTCTGTTGATACTCTCTCGAATTCGTTGGCGTCCTTTGCCACAATCGTGCACAGGAAGTCGAACCGTCCGGTAATGGAAAGTAAGTTGATGATACGCGGATGCGCTGCGAGATGAGCGATGAACCTTTCCTTTTCTTCGACTGATATGTTTTGCAGCTTTATTTTTACATCCACGATTAAGGCAAAGCCGATGGCCCTTGGATCTATGAAAATCCCTGGCGTAAAGACTCCTTTCGAGATTAATGCTTTGAGGCGATTGTTGACTGAATCAATGGATAGATTGACCTTCTTTGCTATTTCAGTGAGGGTTTCTCTGCCATTCTCTTGTAAGAGCATGAGGATATCTCTGTCTTTTTTGTCCATTATTCTAGACTTTAATGGTTCTCCTAGAGGCATTATCTTATTAAATAACATTATATATATAAGTATATCGCATTTTATAAGATATTATTAGAGAAAGACTTAATAAAGTCTAATTACTCTTGTACCTATTAAGTGATAACACTTAAAGAGGAAATATGACACCAACTAAAGATATTCAACTGGAAACTGTCGGACAAGTAGTTGACTACTTAAGGACCAAGGAAGGATTGGAAGTAATAACAGATGAAGAGTTACCCAGACAAATCTCGAAATACTACATCGATTACAATATAGATAATGGCTGTTACTGCGCAACCGGACTAGGAACCGTTAGATTCGGACTTCCTATCCTCCCAGTAGATAGCGACACAAGAGAAGCAATCATTGATGGCCAAATTAATCTATCTGTTGCTAAAGTTCGGAAGACTCCTCTTCTTGGAACTATAGTTCAACGGCTCTCTCAAACGCCAGCTAACCTCTGCTGGTGGGTAAATATTGAAGACCCTATACAGGAAAATGTGGCTGACGATATCTTTTCAATAGAATCTGACAAAGGAATAATTACCTGGAAGATCCCTAACAAATACAGAATAGGACGCCCACAAGGTATGTGTTCAGGTTCAGAACAAAGACCTGGCACAATACCCCCACCCAGGAGATATATCGAAGGAGCCACCCCATTGAATTATAAAGGCATAGATGCTCTCTGTGAAGCAAGCAACACCTACAATCAAATGCTGAGCCGTACTGAAATCATACAGTTAAGAGATCGACACGCTTTCCTCTTACGTGAGAGTAGAAGACTAGATAGGGAAGCGAATGCATTGTCCTATGAAGTAAGAAAATACATAGAAAAAGCATTAGTTCCTCAACCCTAATGAAGAAAACAATTGATCAATTTCTTTATGGAACGCTTCTCTGGCGGTGTTATTGGTTAAGGTATGATTGCACTTCTTTAGCATGCCATCGATCTGGGATTCAGACTCTCGAGCTTCCGAGGTTTTGAAATCTTCTACGGTCTTAAAAGCAAAGTTAGCTTCACGATTCTGGACGCGGCTGAAACGAACCTCGAAGTCTGCGAGAATGCCGATGAAAACAACGTCTTTTCCTAATTCTTGACGCAAGAGATCCATTTCTTCATGGGCACGAGAGCCATTGACGATGTAGTTTTTTCCTTTTACTTTCTCTGCCATTCGTTTTACGTAGGAAATAGTGCCGTATTGTTTGCGGAGGATGGGACCCCAGAGCTGCTGTCTGACTTTTAGAGTGGGAGCGTCCACTTTGATGTCGAGCTCTTGCGCGACTTCAGCGATGACCGCACTGTATTTGACCGATGGGGTGTTGTATTTTTTTAATGCGTACTCGACCAAGGTATCTTTACCGCAGCCGGTGCGACCGATGATAACCAGACAAACTGACATCATCGCTTGAGATTAGGGGGACTATTTAAGCTTTTTGTAACGATCGTTAACTTTATAAAGCTCTGAGATTACCTCTAACGTATGCTCCAAACTCCTCAAGAGATTGAAGTCTGGTATGTATTGCCTGCCTTACGCAGAGAATTCGCCCTTGAATTCCAAAAACAAGGCCTCAACCAGACTCAAATTGCCGGAATCTTACAAATCACCAAACCAGCCATTAGCCAATACCTACACAATAAACGTGCGAGCGAAGTCAAGTTTGATGGGAAAGTCCAAGTTATGATTCAAGAAGCTTCCAAAGACATCCTCAAAACCAAGAACTGGATGGGAGCGATTCAGAAGATTTTGCGACACTTAGAAAAAGAAAAAATCATTTGCGACATCCATCGTGGAAGATGCAAGGAACTTGCTGACTGCGAAGTATGCTATATATAGGAGGTAACTATGAAACAAGACACGTTAACGGAAAATCTCATTGTTGTCACCGATAGTGCCATCATCAAGATCAAAGAATTGATCAGCAAAGAACCCAATGCTGACAAACTCCTCTTACGATTCCAAGCCCAACCCGGCGGCTGTTCAGGTTACCAATATGGACTCGGCTTTGACGATGCTGCTACTGCGGAAGATCAGTGCTTTATGATTCAAGGTGTTAACATAGCCATTGACAAGCAAAGCCTGCAACACTTGAAAGGCACTCATTTAGACTACGTGGACGGACTCCAAGGAAGCGGTTTCAAATTTACCAATCCCAACGCCAAGAGTACATGCGGCTGTGGAAAAAGCTTTTGTTAAGTATAAATAAGGAAAAAGATTGAACGAGGCGAGACTATGGGCATTATGAACTGGTTCAAGAAAAAAGACAAAGTAGAAGCTACCTTTGAAGAAGCAGAGCAAGAACTCCAATCCTACAGCGGGCAAGAGACGGTATCTCAAGCGAACCCTTTTCAAGTCATTAAAGAAGAAAGCGGTTGTGGTAGTGGAGGCTGTGGAAGCGAAACGAAAACCACGAATAGTGGCGGATGCTGCAGCACCGAAAGTCCTTCAGTACTGATGCATGTGACTACTCAAACCACCCTACGAGAAGCTGGGCAAAACCCCATTGCCCTTGAAATCATGCTCAAAAGCGGGTTGCCTTTCGGATGCGGAATGAAACATTTAAGCATACAAGAAGCAGGAAAGTCTTCCGGATTGGGTGCTCCAAAAATCAAGAAGATTGTGGATGAGATTAATGAGAAAATAGGAAATAAAGACGGGAAACAAAGTAAGTCCGTGGCGCCCTTGGAGGGCGGAAAAATATCCGGGAAAAAGACCAAAGAAAGACCAGTAAAAGCACCTGGAAAAAAGGGAGGGAAAACAAAAAAATGAACCAAAAAAGCGTATTCCTAGACATCGACCGAGACCGATTTGACCACGCAGACCCAGAAAATAACATCCTCGATGCAGGATGCGGCCTTACTGAAGAGATTGTCCGGATGATCTCCAAAGAAAAGAAAGAGCCTGAATGGATGCTTCAAAAACGACTCCAAGGCTATGCGTTATGGAAAAGTAGACCCATGCCTACCTGGGGACCTAATTTAGATAAACTCGATGTTGACAAAATACGATACTACGTCAAACCAGACGCTAAACCGAGCCAAAAATGGGAAGATGTCCCAGCTGACATGAAGAAAACGTTTGAGCGCATCGGCATCCCTGAAGCCGAACAGAAGTTCCTTGCTGGAGTTGGAGCGCAGTATGACTCTGAAGTGGTCTATCACAAATTAAAGAAAGAATGGGAAGACAAAGGCGTCTTGTTTGAAGACATGGATGTGGCCCTCCAAAAATACCCTGACCTTGTCAAAAAATACTTCATGACCCAATGCGTACCGGTAACGACTCATAAATTTATTCACCTGCACGCTGCTGTCTGGAGCGGAGGAACGTTTATCTACATCCCCGCTGGTGTAAAATTAAGCATGCCTTTACAAGCCTACTTTAGAATGAACGCAAAAAAAGGCGGACAATTTGAACACACCTTAATTATAGTTGATAAAGATGCTGAACTGCATTATATTGAAGGATGCTCAGCCCCCCAATACAGCGACATGAGCTTGCACGCAGGCTGTGTAGAAATCTTTGTCATGGATGGCGCACGCTGCCGATACAGTTCGGTAGAAAACTGGAGCCGAAACACCTACAACTTGAACACCAAACGAGCCATTGTTGCTCGAGATGGCATCATTGAATGGGTCGGCGGGAACTTAGGAAGCGGCATAACCATGCTCTACCCCTGCAGTATTCTCAAAGGAGATAACTCTAAGAGTGACCATTTAGGCATTGCCTTTGCCAACACCGGACAAGACCAAGACGTTGGAAGCAAAGTCATCCACATCGGCCGCAATACCAGCAGCACGATCCGAAGCAAAAGCATCAGCAAAGGCGGCGGCATCAACACTTTTAGAGGCCTAGTCACCATCAAAAAGGGAGCGAGCGGATCTAAATCCCATATGCAATGCGATGGCCTCATCTTTGGCGCCGGCAGCGTCAACAACACCATTCCTAGCTTAAACATTGATGAGGAAGACTGCAACTGCGGACACGAAGCCACCGTCGGACGGATTAGTGAAGAACACATCTTCTACTTGATGAGCCGCGGACTCACTGAACAAGAAGCTAAGCAACTCATTGTGGGGGGCTTTATCGAGCCTATTGTGAAGGAATTACCTCTAGAATACGCCGTTGAATTGAATAAACTCATCGCCATGGAGATGGAGAATAGCATCGGGTGAATCATCATGAAAGGACTCGATGTACGCAAAGATTTTCCTATTCTAAAAATAAAGGTACACGGCAAACCCTTGATCTACCTAGACAATGCAGCGACCAGCCAGAAACCTAAGACTGTGATTGATGCCATCTCTACCTATTACAAAGAAAACAATAGCAATGTACATAGAGGCTTGCATACATTAAGCGAAGTAGCTACGCAGCAGTACGAGGAAAGCCGCTCTATTGTGGCCAAGTTTATTCATGCCCAACCGGAAGAGATTGTTTTTACACACAATACTACGGAAAGCCTCAACCTGGTTGCACGCGGCTTTTTATCTAGCTATGTACCTGGCAGCGAGATGGTTTTAACGCCCATGGAGCACCACAGCAATTTGGTCCCGTGGATTACCCTAGCTAAGAAACATCATCTGGTTGTTCGGTATGTACCTATGCACCCTGATGGAACATTGGACTTGAAAACCTTCCAACATATGCTTAGTAGCAAAACCAAACTTGTTGCTGTGACTCACGTGAGCAATGTACTTGGCACTATCAACCCTGTCGAAGAGATTGCACGACTGGCACACCGGCACGATACGCTTGTGGTTGTGGACGGCGCTCAAAGCGTTCCCCACCTGCCTGTGGATGTGCAAAAAATGGGTTGTGATTTTTTAGCGTTTTCTTCTCATAAGATGTTAGGACCGACTGGAGTGGGAGTGCTGTACGGACGAAAAGCCTTACTTGAGAAGATGGAGCCTTTCTTGTATGGCGGCGGCATGATCAACGAAGTGACGTATGAGAACGCAACGTGGGCAGAATTGCCTAACAAGTTTGAAGCGGGGACACCCAATATTGCCGATGTGATCGCGTTTGGAACCGCCGTGAAGTACTTACAGAAAATTGGAATGGGAAGAATTCAGAAACATGAACAATTATTGACTCAGTATGTGATGCAAAAACTAGGGCAGATGGAAGGCGTAACGATCTACGGGCCTAGTGCTGAGAAGCGCATTGGAGTTGTGAGTTTTAATTTGACTGGTGTGCATCCCCACGATGTGGCAACCTTACTTGATAAACAAGGCATTGCCATTCGCGCTGGACACCACTGTACGATGCCCCTACATAAAAATTATGGTATGCAAAGCAGCTGCCGGGTTAGTTTCTATTTGTATAATACGATGAAAGAAATTGATGCATTGTGTGAAGCGCTTGAAAAAGTGAAGAAAGTGTTTGAAAAGAAAGCGACGATCAAAAACGAAGGAGGACAGGACCTAAAGGGGTGAGCCCCTTTGGAACCCCCTAACATGAGATACCCGACTGGAGAAGATCCCCTCGCTGACGCGGATGAAATGTATCGAGAGCACATCCTGGATCATTACCAAAGTCCTAGATATGCTGGACGGATTGCAAAGCCAGATATGTATCATAAAGAATTGAATCCGAGCTGCGGAGATGAGATTGAGCTGAGCGTACGGCTGAGTGGCGGAAAAATAAAAGAAGCGAAGTTTGCCGGGCACGGTTGTGCGATCAGCCAAGCTGCGGCTTCGATGCTGATGGAAAAGATTCAAGGGAAACCATTGAAGGAAGCGGCTAAGATGACCAAAGAAGAAATGCTGGAGTTACTAGCAATACCTATCGGGGTTGTACGGATGAAATGCGCGCTGCTGGCTTTGCGGACATTGGAGCGAGCGATCCTAATCCATGAAGCAAAGGTGGCACGATGAAAGGACTTGAAGTCAAAAAGTTAAAGGTAAGTGTCGATGGTAAAATGATCCTCAATGGAATTAACTTAACCGTGAAACAAGGCGAGGTTATTGCTCTGATGGGAAGGAATGGTTCGGGGAAGAGCACCCTTGCTAATACCTTAATGGGACACCCTAAATATAAAGTAGAAGAAGGAAGTGTTAAACTAAACGGCGAAGATATTTTGAGCTTACCTGCGTACGAACGAAGCAAAAAGGGATTGTTTTTATCATTTCAGTACCCGGCTGAAATCCAAGGCGTCACCTTAAGCAACTTCTTACGTGCCACGATGAATGCTAGGCGCAAAGAAAAGATCCCTGTTCTTGAATTTGTTAAACTATTGAAGAAGAAGATGGCTGAACTCAGCATTGACCCCAAGTTTGCTTCTCGGTACTTGAACCATGGGTTTAGCGGCGGAGAGAAGAAGAGAAGCGAGATACTGCAATTGGCGTTGTTGGAGCCCAAGATTGCTGTTTTGGACGAGACGGATTCAGGGTTGGATATTGATGCTCTGAAGACCGTGGCGCAAGGAGTAAAGAAGCTGGTTAGTCCGAAGATGGGTGTATTGATCATCACACACTATCAAAGGATATTGAATTACTTGAAGCCAGACCGCGTTCATGTCATGATGGACGGCAAGATTGTGAAAAGTGGTGGGAAGGAATTGGTGAAGTTATTGGAAAAGAAGGGGTATGAAGGGATTGAGAAGTAAAAGATTACTCCCTATATCTGTGGCCTAAAATAATCTTTTCCAGGTATAACTCCTTTTTTTCCAAATCATAAGAGAAAACAATCCTAAGCTTACCAATCCACAGCCTACAGCTTCCCTTCAGATCGTAATGCAGATGCTTATATAGTGAAAATGGTAAATTTTTGTATATTTTGTACCATTTTCACATATAGTAAATGTGAATATAAGGTTCGACTATTTATCACATTTACTATACCTTAAAGGGTCTTGGGCGACTTCCTCCATTTTGTCCTTAACCCTTGCTTGCAGAGACGGATCAAGCTTTTTTAAATCCTTAGCAAACTCTTTCGTCGGAAGAATCCTATAACTCATCCCAACTCACAAATTCCCGCTTCTTAACCTGGCCTTTTGCTTTCTTATAAGAACGCATAAATTTCTTATCCCCCATCAGCTGCAAAGACTCGACAATGCTATTAAACTCGTCCTTCACTTTCACCAAATCTGCGATTGCTTGCTTATGCACAACTAAAGTAGATACCATACCCACAACTAATATTTCTTCATTTATAAGGTTTTCCGCCCAAACCCGGAAATATTTCGGGAGGATTAGATGATACGGAACATGGATTCTGTATTGGCACAATCGGTTTCATACTGTTTCCCGTCTGCAGATGGTAATTTCAGTTGTCGACAAAATGTCGATAACTCAATTTTCGAGGTTTCAGCCTCTCTTTTCTTAACCCTATACTAGTAATCTTTGGCATCCGTGCTTTCCGTAAGTACCTCGACGACAAAAACCCAAAACCTTAAAAAGGATTCATCCCTAATACCTACTCATGACTGAAGAAAAAGCGGAAGAAAAGGCTCCTGTACTGGAACCTGTACCGGGCTATGATGAAGATGAATTTGGTGAGAAGAAAAACCAGAAAGCCAAGGGAAGCTATTCCGTTTACAAACGAGGCGGCGGACGGAGGAGCGCGAAATGACTAAAACAGTTTTGATGCTACTCGCACCTACTAATTTCAGAGATGAAGAGTATTATGAGACTCGGGAAGTACTGGAAAAGAAAAAGATCAAAATCGTTACTGCAAGTGTCAGCCAGATTGCCGAGAGCAAACAAGGCAAACATGAGGAAGTGGACTTGATTATCCATGAATTGGAAGATGTATATGATGCCTTGATTCTTGTTGGTGGCGGAGGAAGTCGAGATTACTATGAAGATACAGATGTACTGGAATTAGCTAAGAAATATGTGGCTGAGAAAAAGATTGTGGCGGCCATTTGTGCTGCACCAGGCATACTTGCGCATGCTGGATTATTAGAAGGGAAAAAAGCCATTTCTACTATGGATGATCAGGCACTGCTGGAAAGCAAAGGCGCCAAACTTGTACAAGAAGATGTGGTGGTGGATGGTAATATCATCACGGCTTCTGGACCTCCTGCTTCTAAGGCATTTGGCGAAGCCATTGCGAAGAAACTCAAAGCCTAAAACTATATATAATAGGTTCTAAACAGCAAGCTTTAAATATTTAAACGTATTTACGTATTTTTATGGTAAGTGTCACCTTGTCTGTACCTCCAGAAATCAAGAAGAAAATGGAGAGATACGATGAAATCAACTGGTCAGGATATGTTAGAAAAGAGATTCTCAAGAAAATTGATGAACTAGAAAGAATAGAAAAGATACGTAAAAAACTAGACGGATAAGAACTCCTCCAGCTATCCCTATTACCAAAAAAACTTACTATGAAATTCACCAAACTCCTCTTTGGATCGGCTGGGATTCCTCACTCTACGCCGAAGCCGGTTGGCACAGAGAATGGTATCAAAACGATTCGAAAACTTGGCTTAGATGCCATGGAATTTTCCTTTGGACCTGGCGTTTACCTGAAAGAAGAAAGTTGTGCGGCAATAAAAGAGACGGCGAAAAAGAACCAAGTCGTTTTGAGTGCGCATGGACCCTATTACATCAACTTCAATGCCATCGAGAAGAAGAAACTCTATGCGAGCCATGGCTACATTCATCGAGCGGCTAAAATTGTAGACTTATGTGGTGGGCACTCTGTTGCGTTCCACGCTGCTTACTACATGAAGATGCCTTCCTCTAAGGTATTTGACAACGTGAAGAAACAACTTAAGGAGCTGGTTAAGAAACTAAAAGATGAAGGCAATAAGGTATTGTTAAGGCCTGAGTTGACTGGAAAACCCACCCAATGGGGGGATTTGAACGAGATCATTAAGATTGGACAGGAGCTGGACCAAGTACTACCCTGCATTGACTTTGGGCACTTACATGCGCGAGAGGGACGCTATAACACATATCCGGAAGTTCGGGGTGCCTTGGAGGCGCTGGAAAAGGGACTCGGGCGAGAGATCCTAGATAACATGCACATCCAGATTGCCGGGATTGAATACACTGAAAAAGGAGAGCGTAGACACCTGAACCTGGATGACTCAGGCTCTGATTTAAACTATAAAGACATTGTTCGTGTGTGGAAAGAGTTCAAGATCAAAGGGGTTGTTATAACTGAGACACCTAATCAGGAAGACGATGCGCTGAAATTGAAGAAGATGTGGGAGAAAAAATAATTACCACTCTTCTATTTGAAGTCCTGGGATCTTATCGAAGTGCTTCTTGTTGCGTGTGATGAGAACATCGTTTCCCGCCAAGACAATGGAAGCGATGAATACATCAACCGTCCCTATCATAGCACCTCGTTTCTTCAATTCATAAAATATCCTTGCAGCAATCTGCGGAGCAGTATCCTCAAAAGGAATTCTAGGAATATCCTGCAACAAAGTCAGCACTTCTGCCCATGTTTTTTCACGATCATTAGAACCATAAACTCCCTCAAAAAGCTCTGCCTCGGAAAAAACAGTTGTTGCTAACGAATCATTTCGCTTTTCTAACTCTTTGATCTTCCTTAAAGCATCCTGATTTTTACGACCCAAAGCAATCAAGATATCTGAATCCAAAAGAACCAATTTACCTAAACCTCCGATCCACATCGTGCCGCCGCTCAAAAATCTCCTTAAAAATACGATCACACTCCTCATCCGAACCATGCCACCAGCCGGCGTGTTTCAATAAAGAATCCTTCTTGCCACCATGCGTTCTTCTAACTACCATTGAAAAAGACTCTCCTGGACGCTTTTCTCTCTTTAAAAGGAGATAGGCGTCGTCGGATAATGAGATGATCTTGACCATAAGATATATGTATGCATGCATGTATATAAAGGTTACGGTATCGATGAGGAACTAAATTAACGCTCAAAACGGCGTACAAAGTGTCGATGTTGCCGGAACCATTAAAAATGAGGGCTTCAAGAAACTAGCTTAATCAAGTGAAAACATGAACAAGACCTACATGGCCCTTGCTTTTCTTACCCTCCTTGTCCTTGCCGGATGCACTAGCCAAAAGCCTGCTGAAAATGCTTATAAATTCGGTGCCGTCTTCCCCCTCACCGGCGACAACATTCTATGGCGAATTTGCCATCACTCGGTACGAAAATGGGAAATGGGTGAAGACGTGAAGAATTTACACACGGACGACTTGAATACTATCTTTTTCCTCCAGCAAGAAAACCTTATTGCCGGCGCCGAACTTGTATTTTTCTGCGAGTTCCTTTGGAATTCGAAGACCGATGCTCTTTCCCCATCTCGACAACGTAGCTTGATGCAATTTAAGTTTCCTGAATTTCTCTGCGACTTCATGCAACTGATCCATCCCCAACCAAGATTCTCCACAGGAAGAGCACTTGAAATAGCGATGTTCAATGTTCTCCGGAGGCAAGCGCAATGACTCCTCAAACGCCTTACCCCCACATTCCATGCAACGCTTTGATTTTTTCATTTTCTTCTCTTCACCTCGATTGTGACTATTTTGATTTTTGTACCGATGATTTCATCCACGCAAATGACCGTAAACCCCTTGTATTCCTTAATAAATTTGACATTGTTCTTGCCAAACTTTATGACTTGGCCACCCTTCAACGTGGCCTCGACCATATCCGGCGTAACGCCTCGCTTCTTCGCCCTCAGATAAGCATGCCATTTGACTATAAATTCGTACTGGCTTATATCAACCATATCTTGAGATATCTTGGACTATTTAAATCTTTTTCCTTTCAGGTGGGAGAATGAAACGACCCCACTTACGTAAAACCCTTACCTCCTTTATTGTGGCCTGTGCCCAAAATAGCCCCCCTGTAGAAAAAACATAAAAAGCCCTTTAGAAACCTAGAGGAATAACGAGGTGGAAGACATGAATAAGACCCTGATTGGCAGCTTGATCGGACTAATCCTCCTATTAATAGGATGCACTGCCAATCAACAAATTCATTCTAGCGACCTCATTAAAATAGGCTTTATCGGTGCGTTGACCGGAGACGCTGCGGATTATGGCACTACTTCTCGAGATGCCCTTGAGATTGCCCTTTCTGAGATTAATGGTGCGGGTGGAGTGAATGGAAGGCTTATCCAAATATTATGGCAAGATGGCAAGTGTAATGGCAAAGAAGCCAATAGTGCCGCACAAAAACTCATTTTTGAAGACAAAGTCAAAATCATCATCTATGGAAGTTGCAGCGGAGAACTCCTTGGCAGTGCACCCATCCTTGAAGAAAATAAAGTCATTGGTTTTGCCACCTATCCCAGCAGCCCAGACATCACAAAAGCAGGCGACTACATATTCAGAAATGTTTACAGCGATGCAGACACCGGAAAAGCGACTGCTCAAGACATGATCAAAAAATATAAAACCGTCAGCATCCTCAGCGAACTGAGCGACTACTGCCAAGCCCTCAAACGAGTCTTTGTCGAAGAATACATCCGATTAGGCGGGAAGGTTTTGACGGATGAAGACTATGAGCAAAATAATCGCGACTTCCGCACTCCCCTACTCAAAATCATAGAAGCCGGTCCTGAAATCATCTTCCTCAACCCCCAATCCTCTTCTACTGGCGCCGCTCTCTTTAAACAACTCAAAGAGCTGGACAATAAAATTCCATTATATACTAACTTTATTCTAAGTGGACAAAGCGCTATTGACACTGCAGGATCTGCTGCAGAAGGAGTCGTCTTTGTATCAGACCCTGAACCCAACGGAAAGCAAAAAGACGAACTCTTTGCCAAGTACGAACAGAAATACGGCAAAAAACCAGCCTACAACTACCCTGTAGCCAGCACGTACGACGCACTTTATATATTGGCTCAGGCTCTGAGAGAAATAGGTTATGATGCAGACAAACTTAAGGAATGGTTGTATAAAATGCCAGAATATGATGGAACCTTAGGAAAATATCATTTTGATGAAAACGGCGATGTGGTTGGCATTAAGCCCTTAGTCATGATTGTGAAAAATGGAAAAGCGGAGAGAACGGAGGGATAAAATGAAGAAAACACTCATTGGATTGATTGGTGTATTACTATTACTCGTTGCCTGTGGACAACAACCTGGTAGCAACTCCAGCGAACCGATTAAATTAGGAGTCATTGGACCCCTTACTGGCGACGTGGCTTCTATCGGACAAAGCATGCAACGTGCCTACCAACTTGCGGCTGAGGAAGTCAATGTAGAAGGCGGCATCCATGGCCGACAGGTCCAACTCATCTTTGAAGATGGACGATGCAATGGCAAAGATGGTAGTAACGCTGCCAATAAACTTGCCAACATCGATAAAGTATCTGTTATCCTAGGAGCTGGATGCTCCCCTGAAACCCTTGCTGCAGCCCCCATCACGGAGGCGGCAAAAATCATATTGCTTTCCAGCATTTCTTCCAATCCCGATGTCAGTAAAGCCGGGGACTATGTCTTCCGAGACTACCCTTCGGATGCTTACATGGGAAAATTTGCTGCTGAATATGCTTATACTCAACTTGGAAAGCGAAAGGTAGCGACGCTCTACTGCCTGAATGACTTCTGCACGGCCATCAAAAAAGTATTCAAGAACCGATTTGAAGAACTTGGCGGAAAGGTTATTACCGAAGAAAGCTTCGAACCAGATAGCAAAGACCTACGAACCCAACTCACTAAAATCAAAGAAACTCAACCCGACATAATTTATTTCCTTGCCTTCACCGACGCCAGTGTCATTGGAATTGTACAAGCCAAAGAACTGGGCATTGACGTACCCTTACTTGGTGGAGATCCCTGGAGCGACCCAGACATCCACAAGAAAACAGGAGACGCTGCAGAAGGTATTCTCTGGGCAGAACCTTATACTCCCCTTAGCGAGGAGTTCAAAAACAAGATCTACGCTAAATTCGGCCAAGTTGACCTCACTACCGGAACTGGCCAAGCCTACGATGCCTTACACATCATTGCCAAGATTATGAGAAAAGTAGGAACTGACTCCACAAAAATAAAGGATGAATTGTATCAAGTCAAAGACTACCCTGGTGTCAGCGGAACCATTGGTTTTGACGAAAACGGTGACTTACTTGAAGCCCGATACATCATTCACACCTTGAAAAATGGAAAGGTAGAAGATGCTTATAAATAAGGAAGAAACTGTTTCTTTCCTTTTTTATTTTTGTATAAAAGCATAAAAGGCATAAAAGATTTATAAACAAGGGAAAAACAAAGAGACCATGGAAGTCGTATCCCAGCTCATCATGAACGGCATTATTGCCGGTGGCATCTACAGTTTGATTGCTCTGGGATTGACCATGGTCTATGGCATCTTGAAGTTCATCAACTTTGCCCATGGAGAAATTTTCATGATTGGGGCGTACATTGCATGGACCTTGAACATTGGAATTAGACTGCCTTTCTGGCTGAGTTTTATCCTAGCTATGGTTGCTACGGGCATCGTGGGCTATATCATTGAGAAAGTAGGCTATAAGCCTCTGCGTAATGCACCTAGCTGGGCCCCCCTTATTATTAGTATCGCGATCAGCATTTTCTTTCAAGCTTTAGCCATTATGATCTGGGGCGCCCAGATCAAGACGTTTAGAACGGGGGAGATTCAACAAGGCATCCCCATCTTAGGAGCCATCATCACCCCGATTCAAATCACCATCTTAATTACTAGTCTTGTATTGATGGTAGCCTTGTACTTCTTCATTATGAAAACAAAAACCGGGAAAGCTATGCGAGCCGTTGCCGATAATAAAGATGTCGCGGCGAGTATTGGAATTAATGTAAATAAGACTATTAGTACTATATTCGTTATAGGGAGCGCGCTTGCGGGCGCGGGGGGCGTATTGGTTGGGATTGAACAAAATCTGACTCCGATGATGGGCGTACCTATGACCGTTAAAGGATTTACTGCTGCGATTGTGGGAGGCATCGGAAACATCTGGGGGGCTGTGATTGGCGGATTTGCCATTGGCTTTATCGAGAACATTGGAATCTTTTTCATCCCTTCAGGCTATAAAGACGCCATTAGCTTCTTTGTACTGCTGTTGATGCTCATCTTTAGGCCGCGAGGGATTGTTGGCGTGAAAAAAGAAGAAGAGGTGCGCGGCTAAATGGCGTACTTTGAACACATTGCCATCTTGGTAGGCATTTACACGATCTTGACGATTTCGCTGAATTTGAATATTGGATTTACTGGACTGATCAATTTAGGACATGCCGCATTCTACGGTATTGGGGCTTATACTTCTGCTTTGCTGACGATGGCCGGCATTCCTTGGTTTATCAGCTTCCTCCTTGCCGGAATTGTGGCAAGTATCTTTGGATTCCTCATCAGCGTACCTTGCTTACGACTCCGAGGCGATTATCTGGCTATTGCCACTCTTGGATTCGGCGAGATCATCCGAGCGGTTATGAAAAATTGGGTTGGACTCACTCGAGGACCTCTTGGTATTCCAGGCATTCCCAAAGCCAGTATTTTTGGTATGAGTTTTAGCGATCCTATCCACTTCTTGATCTTGGTTGCGATTATTGCCGCCCTTACCTTGTTTATTATCAATCGCATCACGAAGAGTCCCTTTGGACGTGTCTTGCGAGCGATCCGCGAAGACGACGTTGCTGCCCAAGCACTGGGCAAGAACCTTACTTATTACAAAGTTTGTACCGTTTGTGTCGGGGCGTTCTTTGCTGGACTTGCCGGAAGCTTGTATGCTCACTACATTACCTTCATTGATCCTACCACATTTACTTTGCAAGAGACGATTTTAATGATCAGCATGGTCGTCCTTGGAGGCATGGGCAGTGTGAGCGGCAGCGTTCTTGGAGCGGCCATACTGGTTATACTGCCAGAGCCCCTGCGATTCCTGAATTTGCCTAGTAGCATTGCAGCGGCCATGCGACAGATGATTTACGCATTAATCCTAATCTTATTGATGCTGTACAAACCTGAAGGAATCCTTGGAGAGAAAACATTCAAAGTACGAAGAAAAGGAATATGGAACCCTTTCAAAGCACTGAAAGAAAAAATGTACTTGCTTAGCATCTTCTCGATCCTTACTACTAGAAAGGATCGAGAAGAT
>Ga0209542_10011018_pt1 | contig 16140 bp, 18 predicted proteins | sample RifCSPhighO2_01_FD_184028 | JGI IMG/M metagenome (GOLD analysis project Ga0209542, IMG submission 184028) | Soil microbial communities from Rifle, Colorado - Rifle CSP2_plank highO2_0.1 (SPAdes) (version 2) | ecosystem: Environmental > Terrestrial > Deep subsurface > Rock core/Sediment ... | reverse complement strand
TTTTACTTATCGAGAACCCAGTAATTCTAATAACGAAACTAAATCGTTTGTTACCAATTCCATATCTGACAATCTAACTGTTTCTTCGGTCGAATGTTCATTGAAAACCCCGGTCGAAACCGTAAATACATGCAATCCTCTCTCCCCTCGCAACGCATTTGCGTCACTTGCAACGAAAGTTTCTTTCATTTCAAATTTTCCACCTCGTCTTTCGACAACTTCCCTATACGCCTTCAATAAAGGTTCCTCTGGATCAACACTGTATGCAACTGCCAATTTCTTGGTGGTAAAAGTGACTGTTCCGCCGACTTTCTCGGCTGCCTGTGCAAAGGATCTTTGGAATCGATCTACAGTTTGAGCAAGAGCCGATTCATCCAAAAAGCTCCTTATTTCGGATTGAGCAGTTAATTTGTCAGGAACTGCATTTCGAGCAGTTCCTGAATTTAAAGTGCCCATGTTAATTCTTGTTTGCCCGCTATCTGTTTCGCCTATTGGAAAATCTGCTTTTCTAAAAATCTCAATTACATTTACTCCCGCACTCAAGTCTTTTCCAGGATGAATCGATTTACCTTTTAGTTCCAGATCCACTGCAACATATGCTGCGCCGCGAGAAACAACTGTCCCTGCTTCAAATGCGTTATCATAGACAATTCCTCTCTGGACTTCGTGTCTGGTCAAATCCAATGCTTTTGCACCCCAAAGGCCTATTTCTTCCTCCACCGTAAATGCAATTACCAATGGTGGATGTGTTATTTTTTCACTCTGTACTTTTGAAAGTGCCTCTAAAATAATTGTGACTCCTGCGGTGTCGTCAGACCCTAAATTAGTTGTCCCGTCACTTTTCACTACATCCCCGTCAATTATTGGCATGTGGCCTTTTCCCGGTAGAACTCTATCTAGGTGAGCGTTTAGTAAAATTGATTCACCCACACCTGGTAAAAAACCAAGAACATTTCCTTTTTGGTCTTTTGAAACTTCCAGACCAAGTTTTTCAAGCCTGTCTGTTACATATGCTGAAATTGCTCCTTCATTTTTGGAGGGAGCATCAATGGTAGTCAGATCAATAAAAGTGGATTGTATCTGTTCTTTCATGGACTCGATTATATCAAAATTAACCTGTATTATGCTATAAAAATGTTGATACACCCGTTTGTAGTTTTAGAAGTTCTTTAAAATTTTTTCGTTTTTCTCTTTCTTTTTTTACTGCGTCGCCTGTCGGCAACCCTCGATTTTCCCTTTGCAGCGCTGTCTGCGGAGGGGGGCGCAGCCAGCGATGCCCCCACTTCTGACTCGATTTCGAAAATGGTGAGCCCGGAAGGATTCGAACCTTCGACGCACAGCTTAAAAGGCTGTCGCTCTACCCCTGAGCTACGGGCCCTCGCTTAGCGGGAGCTTTTCAAAATTCCGTAGGGGATTTTGTTATTACAAAGAATCATCATAGCATCTCGTATTTTAGCTGATGCTCTTTAAAAATTCTACTTAAGAACCGGGTGGCAAACAAATTGAGAAATTTCCTGGATAAAGATATGATTTAGCAGCTATCTAATAATTTTGGTTTTACTTAGGTGATAGTGATGCTGGAAATCAGGTTTGTTGACGAAGAAACGGTGGAAAAGTGTGGCAATTGCCCAGCTCTGTCTAGTGATGTATTGGGCAAGTATTGTCAGGCGGCCAGTTGGTTAAATATGTACAATCTAGATAAGGCCGGAGAAAGTTTAAGGTGGCAATCGCCGGTTGATTGTCCTAAAGATATAGAAGTGGTGGGAAGGTGGGTGAGAAGCAATAATGCCTAGGAGCAGTGATTTTTTCAGCAGCGACGAAGTGATGGTTTTATTTACTACCTCTCCGGCCGGACTGGGTCATATCCGGGTGACTGAGGCCTTGCGGGAGGGGCTGCCAGAAACGGTGCGGCCAGAGGTCATGGGGATTGACGACAAAAGCATTAAATTTATCCACCGGGTAGGCAGCCGGAACCGAACTCTAAAGATGATGATGGAGCTTGCTCAAAATAATCCTTTGGTGGAGAACTATTATGTAGCTTGGTTTAGAAAAAAACTTCGGAGAGAAACCCAAGAAGTATATGAAAGAGTAGCAGATTTAGTGGCAAGAAGGCGGCCAAAACCTAAAATACTGGTGATTATTGCCACCCATCACAGCTTGGCCCATAAGATGGCGGCTATTAAAGGCAGATTAGCCAGGAGTTTGGGTGTGGACGTGGTGTTGGCGGTGGTGGTGACCGACGATACTTATCAGAAAATTTGGGGAGTGTACGGCGCTGATTATATATTCTTACCCAGTGACTGGACCAGAGAATGCTTGGAACAATACTTGCGCCAATTAGGCTGGGAACTACCGAAGCTTGTAGTGTCGGCTTACCCGGTGTCGCCTAAACTGGCCAGATATTTAGACGCTCAAGAGTTTAAAACGAGGCAAGAGCAGGTTAAAGCCGGCGGCAAAGAGAAACTGGCGATAATCATGCCTATTTCCGGGGCAGCGGTGCAGCTAGCTTATTTTGAGAAATTAATAGTTGAACTGAGCATAAAACCAGCAGTTAGAGTGACTATGGTATCGAGAGAGTCGAGTTACACCAAGGAGTTTTTGGACTGGTGTCAAAACGTGCCGGCAGTGGAAGTGGTCGCAGATAGAGAGGACAGGGAAGTGGTACTAAGCTATGAAAAAGAGTTAACTACCAAAGTGTTTGCGGTGGAAATTACCAAGCCTTCAGAGCAAACTTTTAAAACCTTGTTGTCGCCAAAACAACGAGGCGGGGTGGTGTTACTTTTTTCCGAACCAGTAGGGAGACAAGAGTACGATAATTTGGCGTTTTTACTAAGACATGGCCTCATACCTAATGAGGCCCACGAATTAAGACTCAACCGGTTTTTTATTGAGAACGATAAGCCTCAATTTGAGGAAGAGTTTTTGAAAATGGCTCAGGAATGGAGGGGGTTGAAGTTGCCTAACGACGGGGAAATGGCGGGGAGGGCAATTGACAGGCTTAAGGAGAGCGGAATTTTAGCCAGGATGGTAGATTACTCCGGTGACAGGCGGAACAAGGAGTTGGACAGTCAGGGAGTAGATAAATTTTGGCAGACGTTGGCTCAGTTGGTGTCTAAACAGTACCCAGTTTATAAGGGCTCGTTGAGCCGCTGATAACTGAATTTGATTGAGAAAAGATGAAACATCAACCCGAGTTGACTTGAGTTAAAAAGGATGTAAAGATGATGCATGCTTGCTATCCGAAGCTTTAGCGTAGGATAGTGCCGCCAGCGGGAATCGAACCCGCATTTCCACCTTGAAAGGGTGATGTCCTGACCGGTAGACGATGGCGGCTCGGCTAGATTATCCCAGAGATTGAGACTGTTTTCAATTAGAGCTAGTCTGGCTTGCGAAATGGTTTTGATACGTATAAAATATGTATGAATTTCTTTGACGCGCTGGCAGCTTATTTTTAACCAGGTTTGACAAGAGAAATTTATCCATGATACGCTGCAAGTGTTGGCAAAGGTTGGTGATGGCGAGCGAACTGCACATATCGATTTCAGCTGAACCTGTTTTTCACATCGGGAAATTGGCGATCACTAATTCAATGCTGACCGGTTGGTTAATTACCGGACTATTAATATTATTTTCCCTTTGGTTTTATCAGCGGTTAACCCGCGTTTCCTACAGAACCAAGCCCAAGCGTCTTCAAAGTTTTGTCGAACTTATTATTGAGGGATTGTATAACTTGGTGCAAAGCATTGCGGGCAGTAACCACAAGGCCCGCATTTTTTTACCGATTTTTGCCACGTTTTTCTTGTACATCTTATTGTCTAACTGGAGTGGATTGCTGCCGGGGGTTGGATCGGTGGGGTTTAGAGAAAGAGAAGTAGCGAATGTATCAAAAGTAGAAAAAGTGGAGCGCGGAGAGACAGAGGATAAATTTGTGCCGTATTTTAGGGGGCCGACGGCTGATATCAATACTACTTTAGCATTGGCGATCTTTTCGGTAGGAACCATTCAAGTTGTCGGTTTTAAATTTTTGGGTTTTCATTACCCGACCAAATTTTTCAATTTTTCCGATCCCATCAAATTCTTTGTTGGGTTTTTGGAACTGTTTCTGGAATTTGCTAAGATATTTTCTTTTGCCTTTCGGTTATTTGGCAATATTTTTGCCGGGGAGGTGTTGTTAACGGTGATCGCCTTTTTGATGCCCGTTTTGGCGCCGCTGCCTTTTTTGGGGTTGGAAATCTTTGTGGGTTTTATTCAAGCCTTGGTGTTTTCAATGCTGACGTTGGTCTTTTTGAATTTGGCGACGATGGGTCATGGAAGCGAAGCAGTGGAAGGAGTGCCTGATCACTAACCATTAGTAATTAATAAAAGGAGAGCCATGTCTGATAACCTAGTGGTAGGATTGACAATAGCCCTGGGGGGGATTGCCCCAGCCTTGGCAATTGGATTGATCGCTTCCAAAGCGATGGAGGCGATTGGTCGCAACCCCGAAGCGGCCAGTAAGGTGCAGAGCAGCCTCATTTTAGCGGCGGCTTTTGCAGAGGCGATTGCCATCTATTCTTTGGTGGTGGCGCTCATTCTCAAATTCACCTAACTTTTAGAAAGGAGGCCTCGTGGAAGTTCATGTCGAACAAATCCTCCTCCAAATTGTCAATTTTGGGATACTCTTTTTCGTTCTAATTAAGTTTTTGTTTAAACCAATTTTGAAAATTTTGGATGAAAGGTCGGAACGGATTAAGGAGGGGTTAGAGGCGGCGGAAAAAACTTTGGCGGAGCAGGCAAAGCTTGAAGAAAAGCGGCAGGAGCAGTTGACCAAAGCGCAACAAGAAGCAGCAAAAATCTTAGCTGATGCTAAAAAGGAGGCAGAGCGGCAGGGTAAGGCAATGGTTGATGAGGCTCGTAAAGAAACCGCGGCGATGATAGAAAGAGAAGAAGAATTATTCAAAACCAAGTTGGCTAAAGAGGAATTGCGTTTGAAAGGTAAAATTGCCAAGCTGGTGTCTTTAACGACGACGACGGTGCTAAAAGAGGCGTTAACTTCCCAACATCAAGAAGAGATTATTCGGCGGCAGATTGTTCAACTAAAGAAACTAAGGGTTAAATAGCATGGCGGATACTTCGACGCAGTCAGTCCGGCGACTGACCAAAGGTCTACTGGCATACTTAGCCAAAAATAGGCAGCTTAATCTGTTGCCGGAATTGGTGGCGGAGGCAGTCAGGACTACCCAGAAAGAACGGGATAGTAAGACAGCTGTAGTGTGGTCGGTCAGGCCGCTTGAGGAGCCAACACCAACTGAACTAAAGAAAGTTTTATCGGAAGTATTTGGACGAACACTTGAGGTTTCGAATCGAGTTGATAAGACTATGATAGGCGGTTTGATTGTTAAGGTAGCCGATACCGTAATTGATCTTTCCATACGGGGACAACTGGAACAGTTGGAAGAAAGTATTGTTCATTCGTTATGAGACCGAAACAGGAAACTATTGATATCGTCAAAGCCTTAGAGCAGGAAATTATTAGCTTTTCTCCTAGAATGGGAGCGGAAACAGTGGGCGAAATAATGCAGGTGGGGGATGGCATTGCGGTCGTCAGCGGGTTATCTAAAGTGAGAATGGGCGAATTGGTGCTACTGCCAAAAAAGCTAGTCGGTTTGGCATTGAATCTTAATTCAGACAGTGTCGGAGTAATCGTTTTAGGCGACGATTCTCAATTGAAAGAAGGGGACGTAGTTAAAACTACCGGTCGGTTATTATCAGTGGGAGTAGGTGAAGCATTATTAGGCCGAGTGGTTAACCCTTTAGGTGAAGCGCTTGATGGTAAGGGTGACATTGGCTATAAAAAGTTTTTTCCTTTAGAGCGATTGGCTCCAGGAGTGGTGGAGCGCGAACCAGTGATTACCCCGCTTCAGACCGGCATTATCAGTATTGATAGCACGATACCGATTGGTCGGGGACAAAGGGAACTTATAATCGGAGATAGGGGGACGGGTAAATCGGCTATTGCTCTGACAACGATAATTAACCAAAGAAAATCTGGAGTCAAATGCATCTATGTGGTAATTGGACAGAAGCGGTCATTTGTGGCGCAAATTTTAGTAACTCTGGAAAAGTTTAAAGCCTTAGACCACACTATCCTCGTGGCGGCGACGGCTTCGGACCCGGCCTCGTTTCAATATTTAGCGCCTTATGCGGGTTGCGCTATTGGCGAATACTTTGCTCAAAAAGGTGAAGACGCTTTGATAATATATGACGATTTAACCAAACACGCTTGGGCGTATCGACAGATTTCGCTGCTAATTAGGCGTCCGTCCGGACGAGAAGCTTATCCTGGAGATGTGTTTTACCTTCACTCACGCTTATTAGAACGGGCGGTGAAATTTAACAAAAAAAATGGTGGGGGGTCGTTGACGGCCTTGCCCATTATCGAGACGCAAGCAGGAGATTTATCTAGCTATATTCCTACCAATGTTATTTCCATTACTGACGGGCAAATTTACCTGGAGACGGACTTGTTCAATGCCGGAATTCGGCCGGCTATAAATGTAGGGGCGTCAGTTTCCAGAGTGGGCAGCAGTGCCCAAATTAAGGCCATGAAGCAGGTGGCGGGAACGTTGAGGTTGGATTTAGCCCAGTACCGAGAACTGGCGGCTTTTGCTCAATTTAGTACCGATTTAGACAAAGCCACGAAGGCTAGGCTCGATCGAGGTAGACGAATCAGCGAAATTTTAAAACAAGGCTGGGATAAGCCGATGGCAGTAGCCGAACAAGTGATGATTATGTGGGCGGTTAACCATGGTTATATCGATCAGGTAGCGGTGGAAAATGTTAAAGGTTGGCAGGAAGAATATTTGCGTTTTTTGACTACTTCCCATGTCAAAATCGGCCAAGACATAGTCAAAGAGCAAAAGATTACTGACCAGATAGAAAAAGATTTAATCAAAGTGACCGAAAACTTTAATAGGCAACATCAGGCATTTCTTACCAAAGAGTTAGCTGAAGTGACGGGATAAATTTATGTTGGGGACTAGGTCTATTAAAAGACGGATAAAAACGACGCAGAGTATTCGTCAAATTACCAAAGCGATGGAAATGGTGTCGGCGAGTAAAATGCGGCGGGCTCAACTTTCGGCTTTGCGGAGTAAACCCTATGCAAAAAAACTTCAGGAGATATTGCGGCGACTGGCGATTCATACCGATTTAACCCAGCTGCCATTGTTTGCCGTTAACCGGAAAGGAAAGACGGTGATTGTTCTTGTCAGTTCTGATCGGGGTCTGACTGGTGGTTTAGCGACGACGTTGTTTCGAGGTTTGGAGGATTTTTTGTCCCAACTGAAACTGACTGACGATCAACTTGATTTTATAGTTGTCGGCAAAAAATCCCGAGATTATCTCAAGAAGACGGCATATTCGGTATTGGCTGATTTTTCCGATCTCCCAGATAGATTGACGTTTGAGGAGACGTTGCCGCTTTCAAAACTTTTGGTGGACGGCTATCAAGAGCGACGCTTTAAAAAGATTTACCTAATTCACATGGATTTTGTCAGTACTCTGATTCAGAGGGTGAGCATTAACCAACTGCTGCCAATTCTTTTGGAAACTCTTTCTTTACCGGCTACGCCACAAGAGATGATTGAGTTGGATGTAACGGCTCGTTATGAATACATTTTTGAACCTAATCCCCAGGAGCTGTTAGCGGGTCTTGTTCCTTATTACCTCGAGATACAAGTGTATCAAATTTTATTAGACGCCAGAGCCAGTGAACATTCGGCGCGAATGGTAGCGATGAAGAACGCCAGCGATAATGCCAGTGATATTATTTACGATCTGACGCTTGAGTATAATAAGTCCCGCCAGGCGGCGATTACCAATGAGTTGCTGGATATAGTAACGGCGACGGCTACCAGTAAAAGTTAACTATGAATAAGGGAACCATTAGTCGGATTTTAGGACCGGTTGTCGATGTGGTTTTTGATAAAGAGCTGCCGGCAATTTTAACAGCGCTTACCTTAGAACGGAGTCTAGACCGGGATAAAGAGGTGTTAACGCTTGAGGTTTCGCAACAACTCGGTAACCACGAAGTCAGAAGCATTGCTTTAGGCAGTACTGATGGTTTGACGCGAGGTCTACCAGTGTTAGATACCGGTCAACCAATAACCGTTCCCATTGGCCCGGAGACGCTCGGTAGACTATTTAATGTCGTTGGGGAGCCGATTGATGGTTTGGGTCCAGTTTCGGCAAAGCAACGGCAGTCAATTCACAAGCAGGCTCCAACCTTAACTGATCAAGAAACTAAACTCGAAATGTTGGAAACTGGTATTAAAGTGATCGATCTGGTCGCTCCATTTGCCAGAGGCGGTAAAGTGGGTGCTTTTGGCGGGGCGGGGGTGGGGAAGACAGTTATTATCCAAGAACTTATCCGTAACATTGCCGAAGAGCATTCCGGACACTCGGTATTTGCAGGTGTCGGAGAGAGAACTAGGGAGGGCAACGATTTGTATTTAGATATGAAAGAATCGGGAGTGCTTAAGAATACGGTGATGGCCTTCGGCCAAATGAACGAACCTCCCGGTAATCGGTTGCGGATAGCCTTAACCGCCTTGACTTTTGCTGAATACTTTAGGGATGTAAAGGGTGAAGACGTGTTACTTTTTATAGACAATATTTTTCGGTTTAGTCAGGCGGGGTCGGAGGTGTCGGCGCTTTTAGGGCGGATTCCATCGGCTGTAGGTTATCAACCAACTTTGGCCACGGAAATGGCGGCGCTTCAGGAACGAATTACTTCGACGAAGAAGGGTTCAATTACCTCATTTCAAGCTGTCTACGTGCCGGCTGATGACTATACTGATCCGGCGCCGGCGACGACCTTTGCTCATCTGGATTCGACGATTGCCCTGGAGCGGTCGCTAGCAGACCAAGCGTTGTACCCGGCGGTTGATCCGCTGGCGAGCAGTTCAAAGATTTTGACGTCAGAAATTGTCGGCGAGGAACACTACAAAGTAGCGCGGGGTGTTCAACGAATCCTGCAGCGTTATAAAGACTTGCAGGATATTATCGCCATCTTAGGAATTGATGAATTGTCTGACGAAGATAAGCTGACGGTGTCCCGGGCCAGAAAAATACAGAGGTTTCTGACTCAACCCTTTTTTGTGGCAGAGCAGTTCACTTCTTTTCCCGGTGAGTACGTGCCGATTAAGGAAACCATCAGGGGTTTTAAGGAGATTATTGAGGGTAAACACGATGAGTTGTCCGAACAAGCCTTCTATATGGTAGGAACGATTGATCAAGCAGTGAAAAAAGCAAAGGAATAGTGAAGAGTGAATAGTGAAGAGAAAAAGGGTTTATGGATCAATTGATCTTGGATATTGTTACTCAAGAAAAACATTTGTTGACAGAAACAGTGGATTTTGTGTCGGCGCCAACGGTTTTGGGAGAAGTAACGATTTTGCCCCATCATTTGTCGTTATTTACCAAGCTTGACGCCGGTGAAATCAAGTACCATAAAGCTGGTAAATTAACCTCGTTTGTTATTTCTGGTGGTTTTATGGACGTATCCGGAGGAAAGAAAGTGGTGGTTTTGGCAGACTCGGCGATCCGTTCGGATTTGGTCACCGAAGCTCAAGCCCAAGAGGCAATTGTCAGAGCCAAACAAACGATGAAAGAAAAGCGCTCCCAACAGGAATTTCTGCAAGCGGAGGCGCAACTTCGGCGATCGCTGATGGAACTTAGAGTTGCCCGGAGACGTAAAGAGCGGCAAGTGCCGATGGCACAATAAGTTAAGAGTTTTTCATTACTCATTATTTTCTACTAATTATTCACTGTCCTTTGCTCTTTTTTCGGATACCTGATATTGTTAAGGTATGATTGTATTGGGTATTGATCCGGGAACAGCCAATGTGGGCGTGGGAGTGGTTGAAAAAAACGGCAAAGGGTATCAGTTGATCCACCACACGTGTATTACCACCGAACCGAGCGAGGCGACCGCCGATAGACTCCGATTTATTTATGAATCTTTAACAAAGATTATCTCCCAATATCAACCAAAGATGGTTATCTTAGAGAGTCTTTTTTTTGCCATCAATGCCCGGTCGGCGATGGCTGTCGGTAAGGCCATGGGAGCAATCACCCTAGCTAGCTCCAATTTGGATATTCCGGTGGTGGAATACACGCCCTTGCAGATAAAAAAATATTTATGCGGGTATGGGCGGGCTAAGAAACCTGAAATTCAAAAGAAAGTGATGGAGTTACTCAAATTGCCCAAAATTCCCCGGCCCCAACATGCAGCTGATGCCCTGGCAGTGGCTTTGACTTTCTTTGAGAATAAGAGTAAGAATACGGCGAAAACGTAAAGGCCATTAGCCAATAGCCAATTAAAACTTCTTGCTAAAGCCGTTTAGGATGGCTTGTTTTAAATTTTTTCCGGTTAGAGAAGCGGGGCGAAGAGTGAAGACGCCATAGCGGTCACTGATTTTGTCCCAGGCGGTGGCGATTTGGGCTTGTTTTTGTTCCCAAGGGTCTAGAGGAAGGGTGATGTTTTTCGATGAAGTGAGATGGCCGGCGCCGACTGCGGCAAAACGAATAGGACCGTCCCATTTCAGTTTTTGCTGATAGATATAGCAGGTAGTACGATAGAGGTCGTAGGCGGTGGTGGCTGACGGGGTGGCTTTTTGCGCGCCTGCCCAAGAATCGGCGTGACGTAGTCCCAGCCAAACTACCCGGGCGCTAGCGCCGTGACTTCGTAAACGGGCGGCGACTTGCCAACAGAGCCAAAGGAGAATGGTTTTGGTTTCGGACTCACTTTTGGTGTCAGCGGGTAGGGTCATTTGATTGCCGTATGATTTGTCAGGTGGAACTTCGCCGGCTTTGGCCACCGGGTCATAGTCCTCTCCCCACCCCCACTGCCAATAGACTCGGCCTAGGACTCCAAACTCCCGTTCTAAGGCGGCTACCGGGGCTTGGCGCAATTGTTTGATGGTGTAGATACCCAGGCGATGGAGGCGGGCTTCAATTCGGGAGCCAATGCCACAAATATGCCATAAAGGGTGGATGTCTAAGAATTCAAGGCGTTTTTTAGGATCAACGACGACGAGGCCATCGGGTTTTTGAGAACCGGAGGCAAGTTTGGCCAGCATTTTGTTGGGAGCAATGCCAATGCTGACTCTTAACCAGTCACCAACTTCAATCCTCAAGCGGTATTTTAACTCGTAGGCGATGTGGATGGGACCGCCGAAGAGGTGGTGGGTATCAGTGATATCAATAAATAATTCATCGATGCTAAAAACTTCTACTTGATCGCTATAGTGGTGACAGATTTGTCTGAATAAGCGGGAGTAGTGAGCGTAGCGAGCGAAGCGAGCGGGAGTCAGAATAATAGAGGGACAGAGGCGTTTGGCTTCCCAGATAGGGCAGCCGGTTGCCACTCCCATCATTTTGGCTTCAATTGATGAGCTGATGATGACTGAGCGTTTACCACTGTCTTGGACCACTCCTAACGGCTTACCCCGCCAATCAGGGTGATCTTGTTGCTCACAGGAAGCGAAACAGGAGTTGATATCGAGGTGAATGATGGTTCTCATATTTGTTGTAAGATGGCTCATCAGGTACTCTGGTTCGTTCAATGATGACCGGTGTGTAGATTGGATAGCCTTGCTTGAATAGTTATTGGTAGTGAAAAATTGATTGCCCTTCAGATGAATTAACTGAGTAACACTTGTCGATGTAGTTTCACTATATCTAAGCTTCTCCGCCAACTGGCGGATCAACCGATGTAGTTCACTCACGTTCACTATATCTACTCTCGCTTCGCTCAGCGATGTAGTTTCACTATACCCGAATAAATACCGAACATGCAAGAGGCAATTTATGCTTGAGAAGTGAACTTATCTATGCTAGGGTGAGGAGGCGATGGAGATTGAACGGGCGGGCGATATTGATACTAAGATAAGGTATTTGGTGCGCCATTTAAATTTGCCTCATATTGATGCCAGTAGGATAATTGCTTTTCGGTCGTATGGAAGTGAAGCCAGAGCGAGAGCAAGGATTTGGAGTTTACCCCGAATTTGGCAAGAAGCTCTTAAAGTTAAGGCACATTACGTGATCGAGGTGCTCTCCCATCATTTTGATCACCTTTCCGAAGAAGAAAAACTAAAAGTGCTTATCCATGAGTTGTTGCATATCCCCAAAACTTTTTCCGGGGCTTTAGTGCCGCATCGGGGGGCATATCGGCGTTATCATATTCACCGCGGCTTGGTAGAACAATTATTTAAACGATTGAAAAAGAGATGAATTCTCCGATAACTATATTTCATGGCGATGATCCGGTGGCGTCACGTCAGGCGCTACGGGAGACGTTAGAGGCGGAAGAGAAGCGTCGACAGCTCGAGGTAATTCGTTTTGATAGGAATTTTGATTTAACAGACATTATTCAGGCGGTAGAGGCCCCGGCGATGTTAATTAACGAGCGGTTAATCATCATTGAACGGTTATTCAGCTTGCGTTCCAACCAGAATGGAATGGCGATACAAAAATATCTAGCCGCTCAAAAATTTTCTGAACCGGTCTATCTATGGGAAGAAAATCAGCTTCAACAGAAACAGTTGGCAGTATTCCCTAGAGCAACTATTAAGTTATTTAAATTACCAGTTGTGGTTTTTAAGTGGTTAGATTCAATTTTACCGGGCAATGAACCGGAAAGTGCGCGTTTATTGACGGAGTGTTTAAAGACAGAAGCGGCAGAAAAAGTTTTTTTTCTCTTAGCCCGACAGGTACGACTCTTACTAACACTTGATGATGAGAAGCTGCCAATTCCCCAGTGGCAACGCCAGAAGTTAGGGCAACAACGGCAGAGATGGGGATGGTCGAGGATTATTTGGTTACACCGACGGCTGACAGAGATTGATGAAGCCACTAAGACCGGTCAAAACATTTTAACTCTAAAGGATGAATTAGTACGGTTAGTCGCTCAGCTAACCGGCTATACTTTTACGGCAAAAACCGATACAATTTTCTCATCTCAAGCAGCGCTGGTACTATGAAAATTGGTATTCTAGCCGACAGTCACGATCATGTGGTTAACCTTAAAAAAGCAATAACGTTTTTTAATGCCGAGAAGGTGGAATTGATTTATCATTGCGGTGATTGGGTGTCGCCGTTTGTTTTTGAGTTTTTGTACTGGGAATGTAAACCCGAGGCACCGGTAAAGGGAGTGTTTGGCAATAACGAAGGGGACCGGTTTCGGATTGTGGAGCGGATTTCGACTCACAAGTTACCAGTAGTTATCCGCCAACACACCTTAGCTGAAGAAGTGGATGACAAGCGGATTATTATTTACCACGGCCAAGACAAAGCCATTACATCAACGCTTATTAATAGCGGTACTTACGATTTGGTGTTAACCGGACACACTCATCTACCGTTAACAGAAATGGTGGGTAAGACGCTACACATTAACCCAGGAACAACCTGTGATGCTGCTCAATCAAAAATAATTGAGACGCCAACGGTAGCCATTTACGATTCTAATTTGAATGAGGCGCGGATTGTAGAATTCTTAAAAGAAGTGAAATGAAGGCAAAGTTTACCGATAATATTTTTAGAGGCTACGATATCCGGGGTAAAGTTCCAGAAGAACTAAACGAGCCAGGAGCTTATGTTTTGGGTCGAGCCTATGGCACGTTTTTGGCGCAAAGGCGAATCAACGAAGCGGTGGCGGTCGGCGACAATCGACTGACTATGGAAATGATTAAAACCGCTTTCCTTAAGGGTTTAACCGACTCGGGGATTAACGTCATCGATCACGGTTTGGGGATGTGCTATCTTATGTACTTTTCCCAATATTTTCATCAGTCAAAGGGAGGGGTGTCGGTTAGTGCTTCGCATAACCCTAAGGAATATAACGGTTTTAAGCTGGCGGTTGGGTTTTCCGATACCATGATTACTGAAGAGATTTTAGAGATGCGGGAACTGGCAAAAAAGGGAGTATTTACCAAGCCGGCTAAAAAAGGCGTGGTAAAAAAAGAACCAATATTTGATCAATACGTCAACGATTTGAAGAAACGAGTGCCGATGAAGTTCAATCTCAAGCTGGTGTTTGATGGTGGTAACTGCACACCGGGAAAGTTTCTGCCAGAGCTTTTCCGTGATTTCGGCTGTACGGTAATTGAACAGAATACTAAGCTTGATGGTAATTTTCCTTTAGGTACGCCGGATCCGACCGAGCGCGAGTATTTAGAGAGACTAGCTAAAGGCGTGAAGCAACATCAGGCCGATTTGGGTGTATGTTATGATCCTGATGGTGACCGGATCGGGATTGTAGATGAAGACGGCGAGTTAGTGTGGAATGACGTGTTAGTAGCCTTGTTTGCCCAAGATATTTTGTATTATCTTCCAGGTGCACCGATTGTGTTTAACACTTTTTGCTCTAAAGTCGTTAGCGACACGATTCAATCCCATAGGGGGAAACCTGTCATGTGGATAACTGGACACTCGTTCATAAAAGCCAAAGTTAAGGAAACCCGGGCGCCGTTTGGCGGAGAACTGTCTGGTCATTTTTTCTTTATGGATAATTTTTATGGCCATGACGACGGGGCGTTTACTGCTTTACGCCTGTTTCAATATTTGGAACGAACCGGTAGGTCTCTCAAGGAGGCAGTGGCAGAATTGCCCCATTACGTTTCCAGCCCAGAGATAAAACTCGGACTAGCGGATGAAATTAAGTTTAAGTTCGTTCGAGAAGTAATTGGACCAGAGCTAAAGAAACTTTATCCCAAAGCCGAGTACCTCGAAATTGATGGGGTGCGAATGGATACGTTGGAAACTATGGCCATTGTCAGAGCTAGTCAAAACGGACCCTATATTGGTATCAAATACGAAGGAAAAACTCAACGGCAATATGATGAGCTTAAGGAGCAGTTACGAACAATTCTTAAGGCTCACAAAGAAATCGACTGGAGTTATGGGGTTAATACTGATGCGTTTGATTAGCCTGCCTTTAAACTATGGTTGATTTGGTTGCGGCACAACGAGTGGCAGAAGAGGCAGCGGTGGCAGCAGGCGAAATACTTCTGAAAAATCGCCATAAAATCAGGGTAAAAAGATTTAAAGACCAACAAGATATCGTTACTAATGTCGACTTGAAAGCGGAGAAAAAGGTTCTTCAAATCCTTAGCAAAAATTTTCCGGGACACAGCGTTTTTTCAGAGGAAGCCGGCCTCATCGATCATAACTCCCCCTATCGGTGGGTGGTTGATCCCTTAGATGGAACGAAAGAGTATTTCCGCGGTGTGCCCTGGTTTGGTACGTGTTTGTCGTTGGAAACAAAAAAGGAGATTTTGGTCGGCTGTGTGTACAATCCTACCACCGATGAACTTTATTCAGCGGCAAAGGGTCAAGGTTCGCTGGAGAACGGCAAGAGAATTATGGTTTCCAGACAGGCAGAATTGAAAGACGCTTTTGTTTACACCCACCCACCAACGTACAAAACACCTAAGCCAGAATTCTCTCTAATTATGAAAAGGATTTCTCGGCTCATTCAGCACAGTTACCGGTTGCGAACGTCGGCCAATGACGCCTTTGTCCTTTCCTGGCTGGCTAAAGGCGGGGTTGATGCCTACTGTCTATTGGGACCTTTAACTTCGTGGCACGATGTGTCAGCGGGCATTATTATCGCTCAAGAGGCCGGCGCAAGGATTACTGATATCAAGGGTAAGTCTTTGCGGCATGACGATCTGTCGCACGGAATAGTGGCTACTAATGGAAAAGTTCATGAAGAAATCATACAATTACTTAATCGGTAAACCTATGATTAATCTTGATTCCCGTGACGAAATTCGACAGATTGATTCCCAAAACGTGCTGGGTTCGGTGGAAAAGTTGGCTGACCAGTGTGAACAAGCCTGGCGAGAAGTTTCAGCCACGCCTCTGCCACGGCAGTATAGTCAAGCGCGAAATATCGTGGTCTGCGGAATGGGAGGGTCACGGTTTACTCCGCTGGCCATCCGAGAACTATTTAGAGATAGGATAAGCGTTCCTTACGATATAGTGGACGGCTATCAGTTGCCTGGCTACGTTAACTCAGACACGCTGGTAATTTTGTCATCTTATTCAGGGACGACCGAGGAAGTGTTGGTTTGTGCAGAGGAAGCGTTTAAG
>Ga0209542_10011017_pt1 | contig 16140 bp, 17 predicted proteins | sample RifCSPhighO2_01_FD_184028 | JGI IMG/M metagenome (GOLD analysis project Ga0209542, IMG submission 184028) | Soil microbial communities from Rifle, Colorado - Rifle CSP2_plank highO2_0.1 (SPAdes) (version 2) | ecosystem: Environmental > Terrestrial > Deep subsurface > Rock core/Sediment ... | reverse complement strand
TTTAGATACTTCTTTTTGGGTTAGACCTTCTTTAACAAGCTTCAAAACTTCAATTTCTTTTTCAGTTAGCATAATAATAAATATAAGTTATATTGGTTATATTACTATTTAAACGTTTTGAATCTTAAAAAGCACCTATTTAGTAAGTTTTATAAATAATCATCCAAACAATGTATTTGGCATTCCATCTGTACAGCGGGATCTTGTTCAGGTAAATCTTAACAAGTCGTAATAGGACAGTTAGGAGTGTCCGTTGAGTTTTTCCAAAAACGCGGAAGGCTCATAAACATGTCTTAGACACCCAAAGTAATCTAATTGCGGGTTTAGGTCCGTGGTTCAAATGAAAGTAGGAGAATTACTTTCTGAATTTCCACGTCCCGCTATTTTTTAATATTCATTCTTCACACTATTTTTCTTTGTTTTATTAGTAGAAACAGCTTGTGCTTACGCCACTAGTCAAAGACTAGTGGTAATCCTGATATATAACCCTACAAAAAGAAATATTTATATATATGTAGGGTTACAAACTATTATGGTATTCATCAGTAAAAAACAGATAAACGGGAAAATAAGATATTATCTTGAAAAATCTATAAGATTACCTGGTGGAAAAATAAAAAAATTTTCGGCCTATCTAAAAAATTATAAAAAAGGTAAAAGGCCTGATATTACGTCATTTAATAAATTACACAACAGTATAATAAACTCAATCTCAATTTTATATAAAAAATCCAGCATATTTGATGAAACCACAATTAAAAAATTAGAACGAATAAAGCTTGAATATGCAGAAATAAAAAAGAATCTGAATAGAAAACAATTACAGGATATAATAGACAGGTTTACAGTTAATTTTACTTATGAGTCAAACGCAATAGAAGGTAATTCGCTTACCTTAAAAAATGTCTCATTAATCTTTCATGAAAATAAAGCTTTAAAAGATAAGGATCTAAGGGAAGTTTATGAAACATTGAATACAAGAGAAGCTATCAAATTAATATTTAACAACAAATTAAGGGTAAATGAAAAGGACATTATTAGATTACATAAAATTTTAATGGAGAACAGTGGTGTTTTAAAAGGATATAAGAAATTTCCAAATTTCATATTAGGAAGAAATACGCCTACCGTGCCACCTGAAAAGGTTAAACATGAGATGGACAAACTTATAGAATGGTACGCTACAAATAATGATATGCATCCATTGCAGAAGGCAGTAGTATTTCATGGGAAATTCGAGAAAATACACCCTTTTGAAGATGGCAACGGGAGAGTTGGCAGATTATTAATTGATATAATCTTGTTAAACAATAGTTATCCGCCATTAATTATAAGAAAAACGGATAGACTATCATACTTTAGCGCTTTGGAATCTTTTGATTGCGGACATGAAGACAGGTTAAGTAGATTCTTAATAGATAAGTACAAAAATACATTTAAAAATTTCTTCCAGATTTATATGAAATATATAAAATAACAGTCAAAACATTTATGGCTGGTTTATATCAAAAACCTTCTTGGATTGATGTCAAGATCATAAAAATTGTCTACATGTTCAATTAATTTTGAGCTTGAGCTTTTTCCAAATGCAATAACTTCAACCTTGCAGCCTTCAACTCTTTGTAAATGCTCAACTAAAGGAGTAAAATCACCATCACCAGATACTAAGACCACAACATCAAGCTTTGGGGCTAATTCTATGGCATCTGTGGCAATACCCACATCCCAGTCACCCTTTTTCATTCCACCATAGAAAACTTGGAGGTCCTTTGATTTTATCTCAAAACCAATGTTTTCAAGAGCTTCAAAAAATGTTTTTTCCTTTAGCTCGTCTGTTTTGATTACATAAGCAAATGCCCTTATCAGTTTCCTGTTGCCTACTGCAATTTTTAGTATCTCATTAAAATTAACCTTTGCCTTGTATAAATTTTTGGCAGAATAATACAGGTTCTGGACATCTATAAAAATCCCAACTCTCTGATCCTTGTACATTGCCTGCTGTTTCTTGTTTAACATTGTGAAAGATAAAATAATGATTAGTATAAATATTTATCGTTTTGATATATTTTGTTACTATTTTGTTTTGATAATATCAGTTTAGTGACATGTAATGTAGGATACCACAGAGATTGTATGTTCTTATTGCAGGATTTATATTTATCATTGTATACCACAAAGACAGTTTAGTCATTGTCCATAATATGGTTTTATTGCCATCATGCATCACATCTGTCAATGCAACATAAGATTTATCTCCATTATTGATATAAAAATCCAAAGACATGTGTGCTTTATACTTTTGGTTCTTGTCTATTCCTGTTGTTATCAATATGCAATGATATTCTATTATTCTATACAAATCATCATCTTTTAATGTCAATAATGCCAGAGGTTTGCTTGTTAATACCATTTTGTTAATATCTCTGATAAGGATTATAAACAAACAACAAACTGAAAGTATAAAAACATATTTATCTGCTAGAATCAGCTTGCTTTTCTAGTTCAAGCTTTTTTGCTATTGCGGCACTACCTTGGTCAATGTTATATGCCTTTATTATTTCATCAGCCAATGCCTCTTCTATCTTTATCTTTTTCCCAAAAGATCTTTGATAAGAACCTTGTGTAAACATCCTCAATGCTACATCTACTCTTCTTTGAGGAGCACATTCAACAGCTTGCGGATATCTGGCGCCACCATATTCGATTGCTGTTATCTCTTCTCTAGGCGCTGCATTCTCTAACGCTCTCACAAAAATTTCAACAGGGTTCTGTTTTGTTCTCTGCTCTATTATTTCAAAAGTTTTTTCTACTATACTAAAAACATGATAGCTTTTTCCGGTATTATGCCCAGAAGTCAACTTATGTTTTTTTCCCCTATGGCCCGGCACCATCAGCTTGTTCATGAACCTTTCTATTATGTTGTTTTTAGATTTCCAGAACCTTACCCTGACATTTTTTCCGCCTGTTCTAGGCACCATTATATTTGATAAATTTATATATCTCTTCAATCCAGGGTCTTTTACCTCTATATTTGAGATATCCCATCTGTTATATATCTTATAAATAGTCATTTTATCTTCTACCTTTTTCAATTATTCCCTTAAGCAATGCATCAAGGCTTTGGTCATTTATTTTGATGACCTGCCATCTTATCCCAGACAAATCACCTTTAGCTCTGCCCATCTTTCCTCCTATGCATTCTATGATGACCTCATCATGTTCATTTATTAATTTGATAGCTCCATCTCCAGGAGCAAACGCTGTTACTTTTCTTCCGTTTTTTATTAATTGAACCTTAACGCATTTTCTCATTGCTGAGTTTGGCTGTTTTGCCTCAATTTGGGTCTTCTCAAGAACAATACCCTTAGCCTGAGGTGCACCTTCTAATGGATCTGATTTTGCTTTTAGATTTAGCATACGCCTGGTGTACCATTTCTTATGCCATCTATAGCTTTTCCTTCTGTCCTTCAGCCTTTTACCGGCATTTAAACCTCGGGCTTTGTTTGCCATTTTTATCTAACTTTTATAATAAGATTAAAATAATTCTTAATAATATCATTCAAATAAGACAGATTTTGGCTGTTTCTTCCTATTAATAAAGCTTTTGTATTAATGTCAGCATGTATCTCTATCATGTCATTGTTAAGCCTGATGTCCTTTATTTTCAATGGATATATCAGGTTTTTTGTAAACTCCAAAGGATCTTGATTGTATTCGACAATTTTAATTTTCTTATTCACAAGTTTTTCAAATTTTTTTACATTTATTCCGCCTTTGCCAATGGCTTTGCTGGCATTTCCCTCTGCTACTATGAATGTCAGCTGGGAACTGATAAAGCATGATTTGACATGTGAACCAGTTATCTTTTCAAATAGATTTATGTATTGAATAATCTCTTGCGTTAATTTCATGTTTTTATATTCCCAATACAGATATGAAAAATGATTTCTTACATAGAATTCCTAGTTCTTCATTGTTCTCTTTTATGTTGATTACTGGAATGTCATTCATTTTTGCATAATGCCTAACATCATCCACTGTTTCTTTTGGACAGTTTACGGCTAGGTAAATCTTTTTTAATTTGCCTAATTTAAGTAATTTTAAAGTTCTTTGAGTACCTATAATCAATTTATTGTCTTTTAATGCTTTTTTTAAGTCTTCCATCTTAATTCCTGTTAATAGATACTAATAGAATTGTTTTTAAAGATTTTGATTTCTGGTTTTTATTGCTAATCCTAGAAAATTACAAAATTTTTATATATGTTTTGTTCAATATTATATTTATGGATCTTGATGATTATATTAAAATTTCTCATGGTAAAATTATAGAAGGATCGCTTCTTCTCTTGGCAGTCATAGAATTAGAAAAATAACCATTAGTTATCTTTAATTGTATTAACTTTTTAATGGTAATAACAAAAAGATTTATAAATCTGCATTGTAATAAATACTTATGACAGATCTAACATATGTTGTAAGAATCTATCACAAAGAGAAAGGCTTGGGATTTAGTGCAAAGGCTGCTTTGCAAAACGCTCAAAAGCGGGAGCACAGTGTTGTTAAGCAGGCCAAGTTCTTAGGACAACCAACTGGAAGCAAGACAGAAATTGAAGTAATAATTGATGATAGCCCTATGCATAAGATGATTATTGGTATTATTGATACAAGTGGCCAAATGACTCGAAAAGATGGATTTTATTCTATTGATGACATTACACTAGTAATAAAAGAAAGAGAACATATAAAAGATCTGCAGCAACAATGCAGCAGCCTTGAACAACAATTAAGTTTAGTAAGGGAAGAAAATACGGGCTTACATTATGAGATTGATACAAACAGGATGGAAGTAAACACAGCACTGAAAGGTTTGCTTGCTTATTTTAAAACAACAGGTTATGTGCCGGAAACACTTCTTGAAGATGAAGTTGATTTGGGTTTTGCCCGTATAATGTTTAATACTAAAACCGAAAATAAATTTGTTAATTATGTAAACTATATACTTAATACAAATTTATCTGAAGGGGATATTGAAGGCATTTTTGCCTATGAGATCAAGAGTGAAAATGAGATGGATGAATTACGCTTAAAATATGAAACAGCCAAAGCGGAATTGGACTTTCTTGATAAACTGAGGTTTGGGAAATCTGATATCCCTAGAACTTTAGTCCCAGATTACATTAAGATTATTGAAGGAAAAGAATATAACAAAAATATTCAAGAATACAAAACACAGATAGAGGAACAAGAAAAGATGAGATCTGAACAGCTGCAGTTAACACAATTAAAAGGAAGATATAGTTTATTTTCTGAAAAAATAAGTTTAGTAATTAACGCTGGTGAAGAAATTCCGATTATATTTAACTTTAAAGAAAATAGCTTGGAGTTGTACTTTCCATTTGATATTAAAAATATAAATGGAAGATTTATCGGAGATTTAAAGAAAGAAATAGAAACTTATTTTGAAAATGGTATTGTTGAGCCTTTGGACAATGAATTTGTAGCATACGAAGTATATAGCGAACATGGATTTAGAGATAGTATAGAACATATGACCAAAGATATTCCAGTAACATTAATAACAGCAGGATTTAACAAGATTGTTCCATATAGATTGGAGTGATAAAATAAAAAGGGGGAATATATTTATAAGACAATATAAAAATATATTATTAATATAAAGAAATAAAAAATTTATGTTTATACAATAAAACACCATATCGAAATATTTATAAGTGAGTATTTATTCTTGAGTGGTTACTTAAAATGATAGATATAGCTCAATATTTAACATTAAAATCCTCAATAAGATCTGTTGACAGAATTATTGATGCGATTGATAAGAGTATAGATTACCCTGAGATTTATACTTCTGTCTCTAATGTAAGGAAAAATTTAATTAAACAGAAAACACAATTAATTGGTAATATCAGAGGATTTGAGAAACAATGTGGAATAGAGCTAAAATTACATGATCCAGAATTAGCAAATCTTACTTATGTTAGACATGGTCACTATATTATTTTTGATGCTCCTATTGGGGAATTCATTAGAGTTATTGGTTTCGACTGTAGAGGATGGCATGTCAGCCTACCACGTGAATTGGAGTCATATCTGGAAAATAAAAAAGATGCTCTTGGGGAATTTGGGGTAATAGACTTTAATGGAAAAACTGTAGTAGGTTGTGATAATGCTAATGCAGCCAATGTAGTAATAGAAATGTATTTTGAAAGAAAAAAGATAAACAGAGACTAATATTCATTTTCTTCCTGTTTTTTGTTTTTGAAGTTCAATGAAAGAAAAACTATTAAACTGTTAATTACTTTTTACATATCTGTCAATCATTTTATCAACTAACGCATCAGTATCAATTATATTCAAAGGTTCATCAAACCATCTGCTTTCGATAATCTTCAGTTTTCCATCTGATGTTATGCTTTCATGGATCAATGAATCAAATTCATTTCTTCTACTTGCTGTGTAGTATATATATTTTGGATAACTATTATCTTTAACAGTCAGTATAATCCCATGATATTTTTTCTCTCTTATAGTGTCATCAAGAGTAAGCTTACCCATATAAAAACCCCTCTCTATGATTTTTCCAGTAAATCATTTATTTTATTTTATTGAAATTTATCTCAGGTAAATCTGTGATAATATCCATGCAACCAAGTTTATACATTAATGCTTCTGTTTCCTCTTGGGTTAACTGTTTTAAGCTTGGCACTTTCTATAAATTGATATCCCTTTATTGTACTATCCCTTTATATAAACCTTTTTGAATAAGAGAGTTTGCGTAATTTATCAGATTTCTTAGGTTTTCACAAATCCTTCTAAGAACATTATAACTTACACTATCATGGGAAAACTTATACATTTTTCCAAAGCAAATTAAAGCATTCTTCTTGACCGTTCTTGAATAAATTATTTTTTATTCTTATGGCATAATAAGGATTTGTCCATATTAAGAAAATAACTATATCTTTGTATATTATAGTTGTAACCGGTGCTGAAAGTTTTTTTACTATTTTATAAGTTCCACTCTTTATTTTTTTAAATTTAATGCCTTTCTCGACTATTGCTGTTTCCTTTATTTTTGCCTGATTAACTTTTAAGATTCCTTGCTCATGAAAAAAGTTAAGAATGTCTTCATATTCTTTTTTTATTCCAATGACTTTGTAATCTGCATTAGAGCTAATCATATCCCTCAGAACAGATTTGAGACCTTCTATTCCCTGAAATGTTTCGCATATTAATTCATTTTTTTGCTTTTTATACAATTCTGTCAATTCCGGTAATATCCCTTCTAGAGCAGAGCATTTTTCTTTAAAATGGAGGAATAACTTTTCCGGTTCTAAACAATTATACATTGTTGTTTTATTCATTGATATAGATGAAGCAATTCCTTTATTTATCATCTTATTCAGAATATCATACACTGTGGTTCTGTCTATTCCTGTTTCTTTTGATATTTGCAACGCGGATAAACTTCTGTTTTGTGCTAATTCCAGATATACTTCTATCTCTTTATCTCCAAGCCCTAAATCATTTAGTATTTGTTTTGTGTTATTCATCTATGAAAACCTCGCTATCATATATTAAAATAGTGTTTAGTCTTTTATAAATGTTGTGGAAAAGTTACAACTTATGCTTATAAACAAGCAGAGCTTCCAAAATTTTATGGAAAATGTTCAGGAATATCTATATCCGGCTGATACTAAAATGTACAATATTGGTGAGAAATTGATTACATTGCTTGAGGCTTCAATAATTACAGAAAAGTTTTTAACATTAACATTAGGCAATGGTTATTGGCAGTATAATGCTGGACAATATGATGCCTTTAAATTAATGTATCGAATTCTTGCAAATACCCTGTGTATAAATGAGGATGAGCTATCCGGGAGAATTAATGAAAGAAAATTCTTGGGAATGTATGGCAGTCTAGATGATATATTAGGAGAACAGCCGGGTTTATCAGGATCAGTTAAAACATGTACAATGCTCGTTTCATCAGAGAATGGGATAACCCTTATGAGTAAAGGTAAAGAAGAGTAATGCATGTAATATTTTGTAAGATAATGTTGTCATTATTTTTTCTCTTTCTTCTCTTTGGATTCTTTGTCTTCTTTAATAGAACCATCTATCCTGACAGTCAATCCAGGCAGGCCAGTGCCAACAGGAACTGGCTGGTTAACCATTACATTCTCAACAACAGAATTAAGATTATCTTCCTCGCCCTTTAAAGAAGCCTTTACTATATGGACTATCGGAGTTTCAAAGCTTGCCCTTGCTAACACGCTTTCTTTTTCTCCTGTAATCCCGCCTCTTGTTATACCTTTTATTGTTCCTGTATTTGTCATAACATCTGCAAGGAACATTATATGCCTCTTGTCTATATCTAGACCTTGCTCTTTTATTATCTCAGAAGCTTCGTTTATTATTACATTTCTTGCAGCTTCTATTCCAAGAGTGTCTGCTATGACAAAGATGTCATTTGTCTTTGATTTTGTTGCATCCACTCCTTCAATCTTTAATATGCTCTTTAAGTTAGAGCCAGTACATAAAATAACAAATTCATTGTCTCTCTTTACTGGCAGAACCTGTTGTATACCTTTAACTCCTTTGACACGGACATCTTTTGCCTTTTCTTTCAGCTGGTAAAATTCTTTTATTTCAAATTCTTTTTTCTTGTTCCTGATTATGAGGAATTTTCTGTTTTTACTTAACTTTATAACTGCACCCTTCAGCCTTTTGTTAAGTATTCTTACCAGATATTTGTTTGTTATATTAAGGTCCTTCATCTTTTTCTGGTCTAGATCAACATCAATTCTTGATTTTGTTATATTCAATGCAAAAGATTCAGCAATATCCTTCAGCCTGGTCTCTTTTATCCGCGCTGCAACTTCCTTTACTCTTTTTTCATCTTTGAAACATTGCTTTTCAAGATAAACATCCAGAATAGGCGTGCTCGGTGTTTTTCTTGCATCAAACAATTCTATTAATCTTGGTAGTCCTAATGTTACTGACACTTCTGCCACACCAGCGAAATGGAATACATTTAGGGTCATTTGGGTACCTGGTTCACCTATAGATTCAGCTGTTATGATTCCGATTGCCTCGCCAGGATCAATCAATGCTGATTCATATTCTTTTTTTACCCTTTCAAAAACCTTTTCTGTTTCTTTCGAGTTTAGTTTCTGGTTGATGCATAATTCTTTAGCTTCATCTATTAACTTTTCAGGTAATATTCCTGAATACTGCTCAGAGATGTCTTTAACCATATGTCTTCACCTCTTGAACAATTTTCTTGATATTTATGGAGCCGCCTTCGCTTTTGCTTACATCTATGCCGTCATCACCATATCTGAATTGCACTATTTTCTTATTGGCATCTCTGACTGTGTTGTCATATTCTACTTTTAGGTCCTGCAGCGCATTTGCCAGTCGCCTGTACAAGTATCCTGATTTTGGCGTCCTTAATGCAGTATCCATTAAAGAATCCCTTCCTGTCATTGCATGGAAGAAATACTCGACTGGTTTTAATCCTGATTTATAGCCACGAGAAATAAATCCTTTTGAGATAGGACTCAAATCATTTATCTCAAATACAGGAAGGGTTCTGTTTTTATAGCCATTTCTTACCCTGCCTCCTCTTAAAGCCTGCTGTCCTACACATGCTGACATCTGGGCAAGATTAAGCAGATTACCTTTTGCTCCAGACCTTGCCATTAATATAGTTGAGTTCTGCGATGTAACAACACTCTCAAACACTTTCTCCCCTATCTTATCCCTTAAGTTATTCAATAATTTTAGGATCATTGATTCAAGGGTTTCCTGCGCTGATTTTCCAGGCAAGGCCTCAAGTTTTCCATTCTTGAATTCCTGAACATGCTCACTTACCTTGTCATAGGTCTCCTTGATTAAAGAGTCTATTTTTTTCTGGACATCTTCTGGTATATCAGTGTCTGAGATCGTAGTTGTAAAGCCCTTTCTCAGCAATATTTCCACACCTAACCTGAATACCTTGTTCAACAAATCCAGGCCTGTCTCATCACCATACTGAGCATATAGGCTCCTGATTAATGTGCCGTTTTCCTCTCCAATTGTTATCTTATCAATAAAGCCTTCCTGCAGCCTGCCATTCTTTATTATTACTTGGTCTCCGCTTCTTGTTCTGCTTATGAAATCAAAATCATTAGGCAAGATAGTAGAAAAAACATCCTTTCCTGTAACTTCTTTCTTGTTTTTTAATTTTGAATAATCAGTAACCCCTATATTGTACAAGATGTCAATAGCTTCTTCTTTTGTCAGTTTCATTTCCTTTGTTAGAAGATAATTCCCTGTAATTGCATCATCAGCGCATCCTATTACATTTAATCCGTTTTTTGGAGTGATTATCTGTGTTTTGACCTGCATTAATATATCAGCCTCTGCTCTTCCCTCTTCTGTCTGGGGAATATGCAGGTTCATCTCATCACCGTCAAAATCTGCGTTGTATGGATTTGTAACTCCTGGATGCAACCTAAATGATCTTCCAGGCATGACTTTTATCTTATGGCACATTATGCTCATCCTGTGCAGGCTAGGCTGTCTGTTGAATACTGCTATGTCATTGTCCATCAGATGCCTTTCGACAACACATCCAGACTGTAGTGATTCTATAAGCTGTTCTTTGGTGTCATCTGTTATCTTTCTTTTTTTGCCATCAAGCAAAATAACATAATTCGCTCCAGGATAATTTTCAGGTCCTCTTTTAACAAACTCTTTCAGCCATTCAATGTTCCATTCTGTTATTTTTTCAGGTATGGTCAATTCCTCTGCTATTATTTTAGGGACTCCTACTTCATTGAATTTTATTCTTGGATCAGGGCTTATTACTGTCCTTGCTGAGAAATTCACTCTTTTACCAGATAGGTTATGCCTGAATCTTCCTTCTTTGTTTTTTATCCTTTCTGTTAATGTCTTTAGTGTCTGTCCTGATCTATGACGAGCAGGTGGAATCTGCGCTATGTCATTATCAAAATAAGTTGTTACATGATACTGCAGCAAGTCCCATAAATCTTCTACAATAATTTCCGGGGCACCTGCATTGATATTCTCGAACAGCCTTTGGTTAATTCTTACTATGTCTCCTAATTTATGTGTCAGGTCATCTTCGCTTCTTTCACCTGATTCAAGAGTTATACTTGGTCTTATTGTCACTGGTGCTATAGGCAGGACTTCCAGTATCAGGAATTCTGGTCTTGCATATTTTGGGTTAAATCCTAAGATTTCAATGTCATCATCTGAAATTTTTTCTAAGCGAGCTCTAATTTCAATAGGGGTTAATCTAATGTCATTTTCCACATAAGAGGAGGGTTTCTCTAATTTTACTGCATATTTCTTAGATTCACAATGAGGACATTTTTTTGTTGACTTGATTGCTGTTATTATATTTTTCAGGTTTGATTTTTTCTTCTCCTTTAATGCATCTAATTTTTCTTTTGATACAAACAATTTGTTACATTCCCTGCACGTTGAATTAAGAAATATCAAAATTGATTTTACATACTTTATATGGACCACTGGACGTGCTAGTTCTATATAACCGAAATGCCCCATGCATTCCTTCAGTTTTCCACTGCAAGTTTTACATTTCAATCCTGGATCTATGACTCCAAGGCGGACATCCATTAAGCCACCATCTACAGGATAGCCTTCTTTATCATATAATTCAGGGGTCACTATCTTTGCAGCAGCCATCTTTCTGATAAACTTCGGACCCATTACTCCAAAGGTTATTTTTCCAAGTTTTTTGTATATGTATTCCTGTGCCATTTTTTATTTCTTAATATTTGCTTTTTAAGGTTAATTTTGGATAAATTGTTAAAGATTTTAATTCATCAAGTAATAATTTGAAAGCATAACTCATCTCAATTGCTGTTATATCAGTATTAGCACCACATTTCTGGCAGAACTTTCTGTCTCTCTGGGATTCATTCACAGCCAGCATGCCACATGCTTCACAGACATGAACTGTTACCTTATCTGAATCAAATCTTTCTTTTAGCAATAAGCTAGCTCCATGTGCTACAAAACAATCCTTTTCCATTTCTCCAACTCTTAATCCTCCGCCTTTTGCCCTTCCTTCAATAGGCTGTCTTGTCAATAACTGGATCCTGCCAAATGCTCTTGAATGCAGCTTGTTTGCCACCATGTGTTTTAGTTTTAAATAATACATATTTCCCACAAATATTTTAACTTGAAACTGTTCACCGGTAATTCCATTATACATTGTCTCTGTTCCATTCTCCTTAAATCCTAGTGAATGCAATTCCTGCCTTATTTTTTCTTCTGGCTCTGCATCAAATGATGTTGCATCTATTTGTCTTCCCCCTAATGCACCTACCTTGCCTGATATTACCTCTAATAAATGTGAAATTGTCATTCTTCCCGGAATACTGTGAGGGCTGAATATTACGTCAGGGACTATGCCATTTGCTGTAAAAGGCATATCTTGCTCATTCACTATCATGCCTATCACTCCTTTTTGTCCATGCCTTGAAGCAAACTTATCCCCAATTTCAGGAATTCTTGAATCTCTCAGCCTTATCTGCACAAGTTTATTGCCTTCTTCATTTTCAGTTATCAGAACCATGTCTACTATGCCTCTTTCCCCATGCCTTACAACTGTCGAGCTCTCTCTTCTTGTTGAAGCTGCGATGCTGAAATCTTCTAATTCTCCCAGGAATCTTGGAGGGCTTGTCTTTCCTATCAGAACATCATTTGAATTTACTTCTGCTCCAGTATAAACAACACCATCTTTCTCAAGATATCTATAATCTTTTTCTATTCTATATCCTTTCACTTCTTTGTCAGGATATCCTATTTCATCTACTAGGCCACCTGAATAACGGAGCTCTTCTGATTCATATGGTCTATAGAATGTTGATCTTCCGAAACCTCTCAGTATAGAACCTTTGTTTATTATAATTGCATCAGACATGTTATAACCCTGGAAACTCATCAAAGCTATTGTTACATTTTGCCCTGATGGATGCTTGTCATAATTTATTACATCATGCATGAATGTCTTAACAATAGGCCTTTGCGGATAATGCAATACGCTTACATCTGTGTCAACTCTTGACAGGAAATTGCTTGCATACAATCCCAGGGCTTGTTTCTGGATTTTACTTCCCCTGATTAATCTTGATGAACTTCCATAGTTTGAAAATGGAATCAGGGATGTTGTTAATCCAAGATATGTTATTGGTGAGATCTCCAGATGAGTATGCTTCTCTGTCAATTCATCTTCATTTATTGCTATATAAGATATTTCCTCTTCATTGGCATCTAAATATTCTATGACACTTTCTTTCAATAAATCATTCCATGTTGCTTCATTCTTTGTCAGTTTTTCAATATGCTCTTTTGTCAGCAAACTTTTTCCATTCTTCACTATTATCAGAGGCCTTCTTATCCTTCCTTTTGTTAAATCAATATGGATTTCGTTCAGTTCCTCATTATGATGGACATTTGTAATATTAGGGAGCAGATTCTCTCTTCTTGCATTTATCACCTTTGTGATGAACTCCTTTGGTTCATTGATTTCACCTACAAATTTTTCATTTAAGTATACATCTGTCATTTTTTATTTTAGTCCTAGAGATTCAAGCGTTTTCTTGACCTTGTCTTCCTGATATTCCTCCTGTGTTATTTTAGCCATCATAGCCAAGTTTTTCCTCAGACCAATAGGAGTTCCTTCAGGAGTTTCAACAGGGCATAATTTGCCCAGATGAGTTGAGTGTAATGCACGTGCATCAAAATTCTCTTGCGATGAGCTTAATAAAGAAACAACCCTCTGCAAGTGGCTCATTGTCGCTATGTAATTTGTCCTGTCTATGTTTTGGCTTATTCCTTTTCTTCCACCCACCCAGGCACCTGTTGCAACTGCACTCTTTATCCTTGATGTCAATAACTGGTCTCTGATTATTATCTTTATACTCTGGAATTTTCCTCTTTTCACAAGCCTCTGGAAATTATATAGCATATCCTGAACCAAGGCCCTTAAATTGACTCTGAATAATTCAGCCATTAGGTCTCCGCTCAGTTTCAGCCTTTTGTTTGAATAATGATCCTTATCTGACAATCTCAAATTATTGTCTATTATTGTCAGATATCTTTTAATATATTTGCATAATGTATATGCTTTTGAGATTCTGCTTTCTTTTTTGATACCTAAATGGGGCAATAAATATCTGTCCAAAAGCTCAAAGACTTTCTCATTTTTCTGATCCTGAAACTGAGTGATGCCTGATTTCTTTGATAAATAATCAATTGCATCATCCTGTGTTTTTAATTCAGTTGTTTCATATAAATTGATGAACAAGGAATCATTCTGCTCAATGTTGATAGCTTCTATGATATCCTGGTCCTTTATCAAGCCAAGTGCTTTTATTACTGCAAATATAGGAACTCTTGAGAATCTCGTGAATGAGATATAGATTATACCATCTTTCATCTGCTCTATTGAATGAGGTATCCTATAAGCGCCTCTCTCAGAAAATATCTTTGCTACATATTTGCTAGGACCTGATTTTCCTTTTTCCATGAAAAATTTGTTTGAAGCCAGATCTTCCACTGTGATTAGCACACGCTCATTCCCATTTAAAATAAAATAACCACCGGGATCATTAGGATCTTCATGATGTTGAATCAGTTGTTCTTTGCTTAGATTGTTCAGATGGCACAACTTGCTTTTTAACATGACTGGAATCTTTCCAATCATTGTTGTAAAGGATTCTCTTTCAACACCATCTATATGTGCGCTTACTTTCAAGAATATGGAAGCTGCATAAGTCAGCTTTCTCAGCCTGACCTCTATAGGATAGACATCTCTTTTGCTTCCATCAGCCTCAATGATCTGTGGTTTGCTCAATTCCAATTTACCAAGCTTAATCTTAAAATCTTTAACCTCAGCAGGAATAATAGTCGGAATTATCTCCTGGGTTTCATCAACAATTTCTTGCATGCCTTTTTCCAGAAACTGGTTGAAAGACCTTATATTTGAATCTATTACAGAATGCTTATCAAAATAATTTTGTATTATTTGTTTATAGCCTTCTACCATTTTATTTCACTACCCTGTAGAATATTGATTTTCCCAATGTCGGGCTTTCTCTCTGAATCCTGATTATATCGCCTTTTTTGAGGTTCAGGTTTTTAATTGCTGCATCTTTTCTCTGGATTCCTGGAAGTTGCTTCTTGGAAATGTTAAATCTTTTAAGCACATCTAAAGAATCCTGCTCATTTAATAATTCATGTTTCGGAACAAGCTTGTGTAAAATTATGTCAACGTGTTTCTTTTCCATCTTTGCCATTTTTGTTCTGTTCCTCAAATATCAAGCTGAGCCGGACGGGATTTTCCTTTCTTTATTTTGAACCCGCGACCACCTGCTCACCTCAGACTTAAAAGGTTCATCATTGCTTTTTCTTGTGTAAAAGCTTAATTCAGATGCTCTACCAAGCTGAGCTACCGGCCCATATAGTGTTCTTTCGTTTGTTTTTCATGATAAAGCCGTTATAACTTTTATCAAGAAAAGTGATTTTTGATGGACCTAAAATCCTGTTTATGATAGGTATAATAATGATATTTTGCTGAATAAGTGTAGAAATGTCCATTGTTTGGTTAAGTTTGAGCAATTTAAACAAATTTTTATCGAATATCAAGTTTATGATGTATTTTTGAGTTTCGAAGTTATATATATATCTTTCTATAATGCTTTTAAACCTAAAATTTATTATTGATTATATTGGAACATAACCTTTTTAAGATTATCGAATCCGGGTGCTGTCACAAAATATTGGTCCGCAAAGATAATATAAATTGTACAGTAGTAAAAATAAAAAGAGTTATATACCATTTATATCTATTTAAAAGTGGTAATTTATACATAAAATTGAATAAGAAAATGTTAAAAACTTTTACAATAACAAAGAAAATAGCAAAACAATATGTTTATAGTGAAAAAGATGGAGATGTCTATGCTGCATTTGATGATGTAATGCAGGCAATAAGAAGAGATATAAATGATAAAAAGAAAGAGATAGAAACAGCTATTGCTTTTGCACAATATGGAGAGAAAGAAGAGTCTA
>Ga0209542_10011016_pt1 | contig 16140 bp, 18 predicted proteins | sample RifCSPhighO2_01_FD_184028 | JGI IMG/M metagenome (GOLD analysis project Ga0209542, IMG submission 184028) | Soil microbial communities from Rifle, Colorado - Rifle CSP2_plank highO2_0.1 (SPAdes) (version 2) | ecosystem: Environmental > Terrestrial > Deep subsurface > Rock core/Sediment ... | reverse complement strand
TCCATCGGGTCGAGATTCTTCTTGTGCGGCATGATGCTCGAGCCGGTCGTGAGCGACTCGTCGACGGAGAAATAATCAAATTCTTGTGAGGTGAAAAGAAGAGTGTCGTTCGCGAATTTCCCAAGCGTGAGCATTACCTGTGCGAGCGCTTCCATGTATGCGCTCTCGAATTTTCCGCGAGAATTCTGCACGTAGAGTGAATTGATCTGCGTGCCGGAAAATCCGAGTTCTTTCGTCGTAAATTCCCTGTCCACCGGGATAGACGTCCCGAATCCCGCCCCTGTGCCGAGTGGGTTTTTGTCGATATGCGTAAGTACCGCCGCGACCAGATCGGCGTCATCGAGCAAACTCTCCGCGTATGCGGCGAAGTAATGCCCGACGGTCGTGAGCATGGCCTGCTGGGTATGTGAATAGCCGGGCATCGGCATGTCCTGATGTTTCTCCGCAGAGCCGATGAACTGCCCCGCAAGGGTTCTTGCGTCTTTCTCAAGGCTCGCTAGATGGGTCTTCATATAGAGGCGCATCGCGACAGCTATCTGGTCGTTCCTGCTTCTTCCCGTGTGGATTTTTTTGCCCGCCTCACCGATTTTCTCAACCAAGTAGTTTTCGATTACCGTATGACAATCCTCATCCTCCGGTCGAATTGCTATCTTTCCCGCCTTAAAATCTTTTTCGAGTGCATCAAGGCCCTCCCCAATTTGTTTTAGCTCGTCAGTATTGAGTATCCCTATCTTTTGCAAACCCTTTGCATGCGCGCGGCTTGCCTGAATATCGAACGGCAAAATCTCCACATCAAAGATGTAGTCCGTGCCCGCCGTGTACTTCTCCACGGCCGGAGCGATTTTCATATCTGATTTTTTCCAAAGCTTTGCCATACAGATTTATTCACTGAATAGTACGCGAGCCGAGCACAAGGTGCAAAAGGGCGCGCTGCGCATGGAGACGATTCTCCGCCTGGTCGAAAACGACCGATTGCGGTCCGTCTATCACCTCGTCCACGACCTCCTCGCCACGATGCGCCGGTAGGTCGTGCATGAAGATGGCATCGGGTTTTGCGAGCGCCATGAGCTTGGACGTCACCTGATAGCCCTTGAAGGCGCTGGTGCGCTGCCTGCTCGGCTCGTCGCCCATGCTCGTCCATACGTCGGTGTAGACGACGTCGGCTCCCCGAACCGCCTCTTCGGGGGTGTTCGCCTTGGAGAAACTACCGCCTGTTTTGGTATACCCACGCGCAGTACGCACGGTCGCTTCGGGCAATTCGTACTCTTTTGGAGATGCGATAACGAAGTGCGCCCCCAGCATCACGGCTCCCTGTGCGAGCGACGCCGCGATGTTATTACCATCTCCGACGTACACAATGCGAAGACCGCGAATAGTTTTCTTGTGTTCCTGAATGGTTAGAAAGTCCGCGAGTGCCTGACATGGATGCTCGACGTCCGACAGAGCGTTGATAACTGGGACTCCTGCATGTTTTGCGAGTTCGATGAGCGATTGGTGGGCAAAAACGCGGGCAACTATCCCCTGCACGTAGCGGGAAAGCGTCCGCGCGACGTCCGCTATAGATTCGCGCTGCCCAAGACCAACCTCGTTTTGACCAAGGTACACGCTGTGGCCTCCAAGTTGCGTAATCGCGACATCAAAGCTGACTTTCGTGCGCAACGAAGGCTTTTCGAACAGAAGCGCAAAGTTTTTGCCTCTAAGGGAGCGACGGAATCTGCGCTTTTTTTGCACCCTTGCGGTCTCCAGTATGAACTCAAGTTCCTCCGGCGACACATCGGCTATCGAGAGAAAGCTACGCCCGTGCAATGCTTTTTTGTGTGGTGAGGTCATAACGGTTGGTCTATAACGTGTTCGCCAACGAGTTCGACCTTTTGGCCTTTTCGGCCAAACGAAGTCTCGCGCCATGAACTATACTCGGTAAGAAGTTTGCCTCCCACGAGCTGGTGGCCAAACGCTCTTCATGTTTGCGCAGCTCTTCTGCTGAGTACGCCGCTTGAAGTAAGCGGAATTCCTCCTTCGCGGAGTGAAGTGCTTTTTCCAGCACCGGGTATTTTATTTTGTGTTTTTCTAGTTGCATATGCTTGTTTGATCGTGTAATCGTCCAAAGTAGTAGTAAGGGGTGAATGTGATTGAGTATCACCCCTTACTCCGCAGCTCGAGCTTCGAACCGCTGTGCGTGGACAAGCATCAGCGTTATCACCTCTTTGGCGATAACCGGATTATGTGCTGCCACGTTGGCCAAGCTGTTGAGTTCGGCTGGGCCGCATACATCGCACAGTAAGGGAAGATTTCCCTCACCTGCGACCTCTTTTAATGTGGCCATGGATCCTCCCTGGCTCGGCCCGTCTTCCGCGGGTTTGGTGGAAAAGAACAGGAGCCCTTGCGAGGCTCCTGTTTCAGCACGATCGTTTTTTTGATTACGAATGCGCGCAGAGGCAAGAGCCCCGCAATAAGCGGAGACCTCGCATGTGTCGCGCGTGTGAAAGTGTTATGTATTCTTTGCCTTCCATATCTTCATGAATATCAGGTTCTGGCTTTTTAGTCAAGTGTGCACTGTGGGTACAAAAAAGAGGCAAAGGGGGCGGGCGCGAACATGCGTCCGCTCCCCTTCGCGTTGTTGCCCGACGCCGCCGTCAGATCTCGTGCTCGGGGTACTTGTCGACCCAGCGCATAATCTTCGGGCGCCACGCTTCGTAGAGAAAGCGATCGGGCGGCACCCAACCGTCATCCACAGCTCTTGAGATGTGGTTGGTCAGGCATGCCGATGCGCCTCCCCCGTCCCGAAAGAGGCACGGGAGCGACAGTGAGTGCACCTTGTAGTCGTACTCTCGCAGTTGCTTGATGTGGCTCTTCGAAAGGCCTTCCGCTGCGAAGATACGGCCGTTCGGTTCCTGACGAACATTGGTGGCGTAGAGTGCCCCGTCCGCTTTGGAGACCGAAATGACCTTCGTTCCTTCCGCTTCACACGCTTCCCACAGGAGGCCCCACGCTTCGTGAGGATTCCAGCCGTTCTCGTCTTTGTCGGCGAAAGCCGAACGGCAGACCAGGACGATTTTCGTCTCACGTTCGTAGAGACACGCGAGGAGCGTGTCCAGATGGATGTGCGGTTCTTTCATCTGGATGTAGAGCGGGGTTACGTTGGCGTCCAGCAGTCCCGCAATCTCTTGGCACGACTCACGACCTGCGCGTACGCCGTATCCAAGGAACGCAGTGGTCCGATTGGGAGAGATTCGTACGCACGACGAACCTTCCCACTTATGCTCGGCTTGCCCGAGGATAGGTAGGCCGAGCTGCTTGAAGATTTCGTGAGCATAGTTCGTCTCATTCTTCCGATGCTCAGCCGCGAAGTTGGCAAAGAAGAATCCGCCCTCGAACCATCTTCCGATATCCGCTACGTAGACCATGTCGAAGACCTCACGCGGTCCGGGCGGGATCACGACGATCTGCGCACCGTACCTGGTGAGAAGGTCGGCGACCTTGATCCATTCGAGCAGCGCCGCGCGCGGATTTGACCCGCCGCGAGCTTTCGCCGCCTTCGCATAAGCGTTTCCCTCAGCCCTCCAATATCGCGAAGGAGGTGACATGAGGTATGTTCGCTGTTGGCGCATTTCAGATTTCCTTCTTGCGAGTGTTGTTGGTGATACCCGCCGAAGCGGGCGGGTTGAATCACGCCTCCGTCCCGTGTTACTATCGGGTTTCTTTTTTGTACTCAACGAACTCACGATCTCCTTGACTTGAGACCGCTTCTGGAAAATTTGTGAGACAAGTTTGACTAATGCACAAATGCTCTAAAGCAGTCCCAATTGGGCTGCTCGTCCTCGCATAGTTCCATATATGGAACTGCAGGTCATCTTGATACTTTCATATATGGAAGTATTTTTCATACGTTATTTCTTCCTTTTGTTCTTCCTTGCAATTTCGTTCGCAATTTTCATCTGAAGCGTGTACACCTCGACGAATCCTGCAGAAGCGTTGACGTTGTATTTGTAGCCTTCTTTCACGTTGAAAGAGGCGTGTCCCATCGCGTAGGGGGAACTAAGTGCGACGACGTTGACGTTGCCGCGGTAGAGTTCGAGCGTGACCTCGCCGCTCACCTTCTCGTTCATCTCCTCATTGAACGCATTGATGGCGTCCATCGCAGGGTCGTACCATTTGGCGCCGTAGCAGAGGTAGCCCCACTTCACGTCGAGTTGAGACTTTATCTCGTTCAAGTCGCGGGTCGAGACAAAACGCTCGAGTGCACGGTGTGCCTCGATGATGCAGTGCCCGCCCGGCTGTTCGTAGACACCGCGGTCTTTGAGCCCGATGAGGCGGTCTTCTATCATGTAGACGACGCCCACCCCGTGCGCACCGCCGATCTTGTTAAGCCGCATGATTATCTGCGCGAGCGGGAGCGATTTGCCGTTGAGCTTCGTCGGCAGACCATTCTTGAATGCAAGCTTCACTTTCGTCGGGCTCGCAGGTGCGTTCTCCGGACGCGTGTAGGTCGTGAGGAATTTCTTTACCCGCGGCTCAAGCTTTGGGCTTTCTATCTCGCCACCCTCCCATGTCATGCCCCACATGTTGTCGTCGACCGAGTATGGGAAATCTTTTTTGACGGGGACCGGGATCTTGTTCTTGAGCGCATATGATATCTCCTCCTTCCTGTCCATGTTCCATTCGCGCACGGGTGCGATGACCTTCATGCTCGCATCGAGCGCCGTGATATAGCCGTCGAAACGTACCTGGTCGTTGCCCTTGCCCGTGCATCCGTGTGCGATGCATGTAATCCCCTTTTTGCGGGCCACCTGCACTCCTATCTTCGCCGTGAGAGCACGACCCATCGGCGTCGAAAGGTGGTATTCGCCCTGATACGAAGCGTTGGCCTTGATGCCCTTCGCGATAAAATCTTCCGCGAATTCTTTCTTCGCGTCGTAGACGATGGCATCTTCCGCGCCGAGTTTTAGCGCCTTCTTTTTTATGAAATCGAGGTCGTCATTCTGCTGGCCGATATCGAGCGTGAGCGCAGTCACTTTCGCACCATAACTATCCTGCAGCCACTTGAGCATGACGGAGGTATCGAGCCCTCCCGAGTACAAAAGTAAAACACGGTCTATCTTGCCTTCCTTGACCTCGTATGAGGCGACTTTCTGATATGTCTGTTTGTTGTCCATGATATCGAATTTAGTGGTTAATATTACACAAAACTTAAGTGGTGACAAAGGGGGAACGGTACGTAATACCTGTTCCGCTCTCCCCTTTGCCGTTTTGACGATTGCCGTTCAATCGTAGCCCTCGTCGGACACGAAATGTGGATCGGGGGTCCTTCGTGCCATAGGACGCGAGACCTCGATGCTCGGGCCGAGATGCCAACTGATGATGAGGTCAGAGTCAGCGGCGAGAAGCTTCTTCTCCGCCTCCTGCAGTTGCACTTCTGCAAGTCGGTAATCGCCATCGCCATCAGATTGAAGGGCAATGGGCCCGATGTCAGTCCTCGTACTATGACTTAGGACTTGATGCACCAATTTAACGGCTTCATCAATGTCGCCGCGTGATCCGATATTCTGCAGACCACCCGCAACCTTAATCCCAACGACTTTGTACATGGTCAGTTCCTTCTGCCTTGGTGCCTGGAGGCACACTGGTTGATCTGATACGCCTCACTATCTTGTTCCGTCCCGTTCGCGGGATTCTAATTGTGAAGAACAAACGGCCTTCCTTAAGGCCGTTTGTCAGAGTTTGTGGAGTTAAACGCTAACAAGCAGCCTCAAAGAGAAGCCGCTCGTCGTCGGAGAGAAATTGCTGAAACCATGGCTGAAATCCGAGTCATTGCCAGTACTTTACATTCTCCTCCCCCCGTGTCAAGCCCCTTCGTGCCAAATGTGTGCAAATCGGTTTTCTGCACCTCCTTCTTATATTCTAATTCGCGCGAATAAGAATATAATGGCTACATGAACGAGCGGGATGTTGAGCGGCAGCTCAAAGTTCTGGCAAATCGCCGCCGACTCGCGATCTTAAACCTACTTAGGAAGAGAAAAGAGGCAGATGTTTCCACAATCTCCGAGGCGATTCGACTCTCATTTACCTCTACATCGAAACACCTCACTATGCTCGAGCGAGTGGGTTTCGTCGAAAAAGAACAACGCAGTCTTAACGTTTTTTATCGTCTCGCCACGGATTCGCCGAAAATTGCGTCCGCAGTCTTCGCTATGTTCTAATTCGCGCGAATAAGCATGTGGTTTGCTTCTCGCGGCTCCGCTTACTGTTCAGAGCCTTCGTTGTCTCACGCAGCAACTACTGCAGCCGCCGAACGGCTCAAATGGTGTAATTGAGCCTTTTAAGCTATATGCGTATGAAAGAAGGCGGGCGCGCCTAGGCGCGCCCGCGCGAACGAACTTACTTGGGATTGTCAGTTCCTTGTTCCTTGGCCAGCTTTTCGTCAGAGACCCATCCTCGGCCTTCGACATAAGTGACCGCCTCAAAAGATCCGTCAGGTAACTCGCGCCAGCCGTTTGTCTGAACGGGGACGTAGTGAGCGTTGTGATTACCGCTCCATCGGAACTCGACTTCGCGAGTCCCATCGGACGTTGTATAGACTCGTTCTTTCATCTCAACCTCCGTTTCTATGCAACGCGTTTGCAAGGACATCTTGAAGACGATACGCGATGTCTTGCGCTCCCGGACGTTCACGCATACCGACGCGATTGTAGATAATCTCGCAGGCGACCTGGGCCCTTTTTTTCTTACCGCTGAAGGCCGACAAGTCTAAGCCAGGCCACACGTCATAATTCTCCCAATGACCCGAGTGACTGAGCGAGCGCTTGCTCGCATTGCGGCTGGTAATTGCCATGTCGAACGCGCACGCTCTCCATATCCGCATTACGTCCGCTACGTCGACAGCCGGCAGAATGAGACCCGACGATAAGCCTGGAAACCCATCAAAGACAACACGCCAGTTGTCTTGTTTAAAGCTCCAAAAGTCACGCAGTTTGCGGAATCTGATTCCGACAGAGGAAAAAAGCTTCCGTATCGGTGCTTCTAGCTCGCCGCCAGGCAGAATCAAACTAATGCTCGGTTCTGCGACATGTTTCGGATACTTACCCATTATAGGCTCCCTCAAAGATCTGTTTCCTCCCGCGATCAAAAGGTTTCGCTCACGCAAAAGCCCCCTCGCGAGAGGGGGTTGGTTTGAAATCTAGAAATGACTATCAACTCAACTCCCTCTTGCTAGAGACGTTGAGTGGTGATGCAGACGGGCAATGACAGTACGATATCCGCCGAGGTCGCCGCTCAGCCACTTGGAAACACGGGCGACCGTGGTCGAACTTAAGCCGGTTTCAGCTTCTATCCGCGAATATGGCACGTTCTCTGCAAGTAGCTCGGCGGCACGGAAGCGGCGCGCAAATTCCTCGATCTCGCCCTCAGTCAAAAGATCGCGCAGAAAACGCCGTGCTTCGTCGGCCGTCTGGAGCGTCAAAATTGCCCTCAGTAAAGCCTTATTTTCTTTAGTATTCCAATCCATAGGAGTACTTTAGCGAAGTGCAGCGATTTAGTCAAGTAAAGCGCCGGGAAGACTGTGGATTATGTTAAAATCCGCGTATGTCTGCAGGCCCTGAAAAACCTGGAAAAAAAGAAAGTATGTTCCCCGATGTGTCAGACCCGAAGTTGTTCGGACATGAGGAGGACGCAAAAATTGAGGAAGCAAGACAAAAGGCGGGTCAACCTGCGGATACGCGGGCCGACTGGTATGGAGACCCGGACGATGAACACGATAAAGATGCGCTAGTAAAGGATGAGAAAAGCGCCGTTGAAGAAGAACAAGAGGAACTGAAAGGACGGAGACCGGAATGAATACAACTCCCTAGAGCGTTTTCGTCCACTCCTCTATCCTGTCGAATGCTTCGTTCAATTTCTCTTTTGAGGCTCCATAGGAAAAACGCACGTGACCTTCTCCTTGCGAGCCGCAGCCGATGCCGGGCACGACAATGACCTTAGCTTCATTGAGAAGTCGCATCGCGAACTCCTGCGAACCGATGTTCGGTTTCTTGTAGCGAGCTAGCACGTAATACGCGCCCTTCGGTTTCGTGTAGGAAAAGAGATCGCTCAAACGGTCGAGCCGCTCGCAGGTAAGGTTTCGCTTTTCGACAAGCTCTGCGTGAAGGCCGTCGGGGTCTGGACCTGGCTTTTTCGTGAGCGCGATGAGCGCGGCATATTGCGAAGGAGTCGGCGCGCAGAGCAGAAAGTCGTCGTGGACCTTGAGGGCTTGCTCGACTACCTTCTCCGGCCCAAAGAGATAGCCGGCCCGCCAGCCTGTCATTGAAAACTCTTTTGAAAAACTGTAGCAAATGATGAGGCGGTCACTTATCGAAGGAAATTCAAGCAGTGAGGGAATGGTTCCTTCGTCGTAGACGAGGAATTCGTACGTAAGATCGGCAATGACGAAGAAACCATGCTTCTCCGCGAGTTCGGCTATCGCCGTTAGCTCTTCTTTCCCCATTACCATTCCCGTCGGGTTCGACGGGTTGCATACGATGAGGACCTTCGTCTTCGGTGTGACCGCGGAGCGCAATTTATCTAGGTCTATTTTCCATGCATTGTCGGCCTGGAGCGGTACGAGTACCGGCTTCCCGCCGGCAAATTTAATGAGCGGAATATACGGCGGATATCCGGGGTCGAAGAGAATCACCTCGTCGCCCTCTTCGACGATAGAGGAAATGGTGATGGCAAGAGCCTCGATGGCGCCTGCAGTAATGCATACGTTCTTGTCCGGATCCACGGGGAAACCACCTTTTTTCGAGATAGAGTCGGCTACGAGTTTGCGAAGTTCGGGAAGTCCGGGGCCGAGCGTGTACTTTCCTATCTTGCTGTCCTCTTTGAGCATCTCGATGATGCCGTCGCGAATGTACTGCGGCGTTCTTGAATCCGGAATGCCCTGCGCAAGCGAAATGGCTCCCGGCACCTTGCTGCCGGCCATCATCATCTTGCGGATGGGCGACTCCTCTATCCGCGTAACACGTTTTGCAAGCTTGCTTCCGACGTTAAACATATTAAATAAATATAAAAATATGTCTGACAGTCTAACACAAGGCCAATCCCGCTACTACTCACGTTTTTCTAACAACGTAATGATCTTGTCGAGCTTTTCATTTTCAATACGAGAGAGGCGCTGTTGTATCTCGTCTATCTCCATCTTTGCCTCTATATCGGTGCGCAGATCTTCGTCGGCCTGATGTCTGTCTCTCTCGGAATGCCGGTTTTGTGCCATTATGATAAGCGTTGAAAGCACGATGGCCTCCAACGAGACGACCATGGTAAGCAGTTGGAACGGAAAGGATTCGACTGGAAGAAATATCCAAAAACCGAACCAGACGACGTGTAAATATACGAACATCCACGAGCCTACGAATGACGCTATCCTGTCGGACACCGCTGCACCGGTAGAGCGAGCCTCTTGGTAGCGATCGTGCCAGGTCTTCTGTTGATTCATACCCATTACACGCTCTTAGTGAGCTTGAGAAGCTGCTTGTGAAGCGCGGGATTCGCGGCGACCATTTCAAGCTGGCCGAATTTCCATGGATTACCCTTCATGTCGGTTACCTTGCAGCCGGCTTCTTTGAGAATTAGATACACGGGAGCGAAATCGTGCAGGGCGCCCGTGAGCGCCACCATCCAATCTCGCCTTCCGCAGGCCGCGTAGCATGCATTAACCGCCATAGAAGCCATCGAGCCGAACTGGATGTCTTCCGCTTTCGAAGCTTGGACCAATTTTAAGAGAAATCGCGACGTGCGCGCTCTTATACTTGAGGAGCCTACGCCGAAAGAGTTGTGCAGTCGTTTGGTGGACGAGCACCGTATTTTCTTCCCGTTCATGAGCGTTCCTTTTCCTTTCTTCGCGAAAAAGAATTCACCTGTGGCAGGAATATCTATAGCGGAAAGGATTATATCTCCACGGTACGCAAGGCATATCATCACTCCGAACTGCGGGACTCCCGTCGAAAAATTAAACGTGCCATCTATCGGGTCGATTATCCATACGTAGTCGGCGTCGTGATTGTACGAGCCTGATTCTTCCGAGATTATGCCGTGCGTCGGATATTGCTTTTTTATCGCGGAAACCATGAGCCGGTCGGAGATGAGGTCGGCCTCGGTGACACAGTCCCATAGCGCGTCGGACTTCATGTATTTGACGCCAACTTTGCCGAACTTCTTCATCACCGCCACCCCAGCGGATCTGGCAATTCTCTGGATGAACGTGTCCATCGTCAGACGTTACTCCCTATGGGTCCGTTTATCAATAGTGTATTGGTCCGGCTCAAAAAGTGCGAGTGAAAGCGTCGCGATGGAGAGTACAAAATCGCGCACGCCGACGTCGTTATACCCCACCTCATACGCAATGAGGAGCAGGTGGACCGAGAGCAGAAGCGCTGCAACTCGCGTGTAGAATCCGACTGCAAGCAGTGCTCCCAAAACCACCTCGAACGCGCCGTTCAAGAGCACTATCGTACTGGCCGAAACTCCGAATGCTCTCGTCCACTCCGGCACCCACGCGAGCCAATCACCCGGAGCGCTCACCTGCGAGAGCCCGAACCATAAAAACAGTAGGACGAGTCCTGCCCGAAGAAGCGGTAGAGCGTATGTATTAAGCGGCGTCATACAATCTTTTCAAGGCGACGATGTAGGCCGCCTCGCGCAGAGACACTTTGTAATCCTTTGCGTTTTCGTAGACTGCTTGCGTCGCCGTGTCCATCTTGTCCTTGAGCCTCGCAAAAACATCATCTTTTTTCCACTTTTCATCGTGCATGTTCTGATACCACTCGAAGTACGAGACCGCGACTCCGCCGGCGTTGGCGAGAATGTCGGGAATGACCATGACGTGCTTCTTCCGCAGGATCTCGTCGGCTTCGAGGGTCGTCGGGCCATTCGCCATTTCGAGTACAATGCTTGCTTGAATTTTTTTCGCGTTTTCTTCCGTGATGGCATTCTCCAATGCTGCCGGCACGATGATATCCACGGGCAGCTCTAACACCTCCTGCGGCGAGATGTCGCGGCCGCCAAGAACTTCCATATTCGAAAGATCGCAGACGCTTCCGACACAGTAGCAGCCGGCCAATGTGCCACTCTTCGCTTTGCACTCCTGTATCGCCTTTAAATCCTGTATCCCATCTGGAACATAGATTCCACCCTTTGAATCCGAAAGTGCCACGATCTTGAACCCTTCTTCTTTGAGGTACCCTGCAAGGAAACTCCCGACATTGCCGAAACCCTGTATAGCGACCTTAAGACCGCTGTGGCCTCTGCCCAAGAGGCGCATGGTTTCCATAAGCGCGTAAAAACCGCCGAGCCCCGTCGCTTCTGTGCGGCCGTCGGTACCGCCGTGTCGCAAGGGCTTCCCCGTTATGACCGCCGGAGCATCAGCACCCGTTTCGTGTGCATATTCTTCGCGGATCCACTGCAAGATCTTTTCATTCGTGTTGAGATCGGGACCGGGCACGTCGAGATTCGGACCGAGGACCGGCGTAAGTTTGCGGGCAAATTCGCGCGTAAGTCGCTCGAGCTCGCCTTCCGATAGTCTTTTAGGATCGAAGGTTACCCCGCCTTTTCCCCCGCCGAACGGAATATCAATAACGGCATTTTTCATCGTCATCCAGAAGGCGAGCGCCTTCACCTCGTCCATGTCGACTTTCGGATGATAGCGAAGACCTCCTTTGTACGGCCCGCGAATGTTGTTGTGCTGAATGCGAAATCCCTCGAATACCTCAACACTTCCATCATCCATGCGCAGTGGAATCGAGACTTCCACGACTCGGTCCGGATGTCCAAGCCGCGCTTCGAGGAGAGGATCGAGCGAAAGATATTTTGCGGTGTTCTTGAGTTGCGCTTGGGCTCGTTGCCACGGATTATTATGCATAATCACGGGATTGTAATATCTGAATAGGAATTCGCCAAGCGTTCGCTATCGAATTTCCTCGCCTTTTTCTCTTAGGTAGAGTAGAAACTGGTTCGAGAAGTTCAGGAGGCGCTTGAACGGCGTCTCGATGATGAAATCCAGAATGAGGACGAATACGTTGATGGAGGAAAACGTGCGGGAGAGCCAGCCTCCCGTGCGTACGATGGGCACGGCAAGGACGCCCAGGATGATGGCGAACGTTCCCTGTTCGTTGACCAGCTTCCACCTGCGCGCACGGTAGCGGATGCGGAACGCGAAGTAAGAGACAAGCGCAAGGAAGAAGAGGAAGAGCGTGATGGAAACGGGGTTGAAGGCGAGGAGCTGCAGCAAACCGACCACTCCGCCAAAGACGAGGACGAACAAGAGCAGATAGGCCAGTGCAAATGCGAATGTCAGGCGCGAAAATCCGTTCCGTATGCGAATGGTGCGGACCTTGCCCTCATAGATGACGCCGTGCATGCCCTTGATAATTGCCTCCGTGTTCGTTTCATCAAGAGAACCGACCTTACGCGTGAGCGTAAAGAGAAGCGCGGGATGAAATAGGATATTTATTGTGAGGGGCACGTAGTGAATGCCGCCCAAAATGAAAAGTTCATACGGAAGCTCGGCGACGAGCGCGACCGCCATTTTTGTGATGAACAGGTAGAGAACGGCCCGTATGCCGCTCGACTGTATGCGCTTGTTCTCTCGTTCGTATACCTCTTCGAGAAATTGCCGCGTGAAGCGATCAAGCTCGCCCGAATTTTCAAGGACGCGTCCGGCTCCGCCGCGACTGTGTTCGAGGACTTGGTGGATGATGCGGAAGTAGATGCTCTCGTTCTTTATCTTGGAAACGAGCTGCCACTGTAGAGAAGTGGAAAGAGCGGTGCGAATATTCAACAAGATCTTCGGAAGCTTGCCGGCGACCTCCTCGACATTTACAGTTCCGTCACGCCACTCCGGCACGTAGAGCAGCCAGAGCGCATACGCAAGCCGATCGTTGTCGGCGCCGAGGAGCGAGCGCCACGCGGCGCAGTACAGTTGTTCATTGACCTGATTATCCGAATATCCATGCACGCTCACGTGTCCTCGAAGCGTCTTGTAGAGCGCCTCGGCGCTTTCGTGGTCTATCGCGTACTCAACGGGAGATATCCGCTCGTCTATCTCTGTCGCTGCAAAACTGATGAGCCGCCTGCCCACACTCTCGTTCGCACCGGCAAGCCTTGAGAGTCCGAGGAACTTCTGAACTATCTCATCGATGGCACGCGCCGTTGTTTCAGTCGCCTGCTCCTTGATGATGTATTTGCCGTCGACGAGCTCCTGGAGCAGAACCAATCCGCTTTCGGCCTTTCGCTCGAGAAAGACGCGGCGTTTCAATATCCGCTCGAGCGCCGCGCGGCGTATCGTGTGCTCCTCGCGGTAATCGACGAGATACCGAAGCTTTTCATAAAAAGAAGCGGCCTTCGCGATGATGGAGCTCACCTCTATCATCTGCTCGCCGGGGACGGCTGCACGCGCCGCCTCATCGGCAGACTGCACCTTTCCGACAAGCTCCCGAATGGGCTCTGCCAACATCAGCGTATTCTAGCCTATTCCTTCACCGAGTGTCCACCGAACTGTCCGCGTAGGGCTGAAACTACTTTACCAGTGTAATCCGGCTTTTTTGCCGAGGCGATGCGGAATTTCAATGCCTCCTCAATCACTTTCGCCTTGAGCTTCATTTCTTTCGCAGTTTTGACCGTCCATGCTCCCTCGCCGCTATGTGCCACCGCGCCTGAAATAGCCGCGAGGTTCTCTCCATGCAGTTTGAAAGCGTCTTTGAGCCACCCGACCAGGCGCGACTCGATAACACTGCCGTTGTTGTACACATCCGCGACGCGCGTGAGGTCGAGCTTGTACTTGGATTTTTTCATGAGCGCGAATCCTTCCGCAAGCGCCTGCATCATCCCGTACTCGATGCCGTTGTGGACCATCTTCACGAAATGGCCGGCTCCGTTGCCCGCAAAAAATTCATATCCATCGCGGCGCGCGAGGTCTCTAAAAAGCGGCTCGCATTTTTTGAACGACGCCTCATCGCCCCCTATCATCAGACACCCTCCTTCGCGCGCGCCGCGAGGGCCGCCGGAGAAGCCGACATCGATGTAGTGAATGCCGAGCTTTGCGAGTTTTCTCGCACGTTGTATCGAATCTTTGAAGTAAGAGTTGCCGCCGTCGATAACGATATCACCCTTCGAAAGTTGCCTCGCGATGCCGCCCTTCCCAAAAAGTGTCTCATCAACGACTGCGTGCGGAGTCATCAACCACACGAGACGGGGTTTCTTGAGCGCCCGCACAAGCCCTTCGCGCGAGACGGCGGCATGCATGCCATCCTCCGCGAGTTTTCGGACCGCCCCTTGATTCGGATCGAACCCATGCACTGTCCATTCCCTCTCAATGAGCCGCCGCGCTATGCCGCCGCCCATTTTTCCCAACCCCACGATGCCGATCTCTTTTTTCAGAGCCTTCAGCGCAGGCGCGGCGCCATTAAGCGCTTTGGATGCTTCAGAAACCTCCTTTGAATCCGGCTTGTATGAATGTAGCGGCGCGAGCTTCTTCTTCCACGCATCGAGTATCGGGTCCGTAAAACGCCACATGGCGCGTATCTCATCCGTCGAGATGAAGAGGGTCTGGTCGCCGCGCACGCAGTCGAGAAGGAGTTTTGCGTATTCTTCCACGTACGGCACGTGCGCGCTTGCCTCTCGAAGCATGTAGTGGAACATGCGCTGTTCCGTCGCGAATGAAAATCCGATGCTCTTCGACCAAAATTCGATGAGTATCTCCTCACGCGGCTCCATTCGTATGATGATTTCGTTCTTGTGATGCGGCTGGTTCTTCGGACACAAACAGGGGGTCGGATGCTTGAAGGTGATAAGTATCTCCTTCAGCGCCTCGCCCATGCGCTTGCCGCTCTCAAGGATCACGGAGACCCCGCGCCATTTCGGGTGCGCGAGCTCTCCTCGGAGTTTGAAGTAGGTTTCCGTTTGCGAGCCCTGCGCTACGCCCTTTATTTTTGTGTATCCATCGTGCTGTGCGCGGAAGGTCGCCGTTTTTATCTCTTTGGGAGAGATGATTTTCAGGGACTGCAGTATCTCCGCGCGTTTTTGCTGAATAGACTCCGCGTCGAAATTTCTCGGTGCGTCCATCGTTACCAGCGCAAGCATTTGCAGAAGGTGATTCTGCCCGACGTCGCGCAAGGCGCCCACATGGTCGTAAAAAGGCCCGCGACTCTCGACGCCTATCTTCTCCAAAAGCTTGATATGAACGCTTTCAATGAGTTCGCTCCCCCACGCGAGCTCGAAAAGATTATTGGAGAATCGAAATGTGAGTATGTTCTGCAGCATTTCTTTCGCCAGGTAATGATCGATGCGATAGATCTGGTCTTCCTGAAAGAGCGAGCCGAGAAGTTCGTCTATCTTTTTCGCGGTCTTGGAATCCATGCCAAAAGGTTTCTCCACGATGACGTGCGTCCACCCTTCCCCGGGAGCGCACGGCTCGGCGAGCCGGTATTTGGAAATGTCGCGCAATATCATTTCGTAGTATTCGGGCGCGACGGAAAAATAGAACAGTTTGTTCGAGCACACGCCCCACTCCTTGTCGCACGCGTCGAACGCGCGCTTCAGCTCCACGTAACTTTGCGGCTCTTCGAAGTAGCCGCGCTGAAACTTGAACAACTCCAAAAACGGCTGGAGGCCCGTGACCGGGCCCCCTTGATGTTCTTCGACAACTTCTTTTATAAATGCCTGGAACTCTGCATCGCTCCAGTCGCGTCTGGAAAAGCCGACGACGCGGAACATTTTCGGCAGCTCACCGTGCTTGTACAAATGAAAAACGGCGGGTATCACTTTCCGCCGCATCAAATCACCCGTTGCCCCGAACGCCGCAAAGATGGTCGGGATGTTGGTATGCGGCGCCGCCATAGCGCGGCCATTATACCCCTATTTTCAAAAATCCTTTCTTGACCGCGAGTTCGGCGGCGAGCAGGTTTCTCAAATATGGTATAGTACCGCCATGGTCAATGCGCTAAAAACAGCGGTCGAAAAGGTCAAAGGACTGTCCGTGAGTCAGCAAAAATACGCCGCTCGGGTACTCGAACACATTGCAGACAGCACGAGTCCTTTTCAAGTACCACGAGAGCATCGTGCAACCGTTCTTAAGGGCCTCAAACAAGCGAAGCAAAAAAGGTACGCATCCGCTGC
>Ga0209542_10011013_pt1 | contig 16143 bp, 19 predicted proteins | sample RifCSPhighO2_01_FD_184028 | JGI IMG/M metagenome (GOLD analysis project Ga0209542, IMG submission 184028) | Soil microbial communities from Rifle, Colorado - Rifle CSP2_plank highO2_0.1 (SPAdes) (version 2) | ecosystem: Environmental > Terrestrial > Deep subsurface > Rock core/Sediment ... | reverse complement strand
AGGTGCCGTCGGCTTGGGAGTAGTTGGAACTGCCAACGGTGAGGGTAAAGGCTCCGGATTGGGTGGTGGTGCCGGTGTAGCCGGAGTTGATGGTGAGGCCGGCTACGGACCAGTTGGCGGCGATGGTGGCGTTGTTGTCGCAGTCGGCGTCAAAGACAGCGATGTCCGAGGAGCCGGGCACAGCCGAGGCGTCACCGCCTCCGTCGTTGCAAGAAGCAGGGTCAGAGGTAGACCAGTCATTGGCATTGGTACCCACGTTGTCGCCATTGCCGCCTACCCAGTATTTGGTGGCGGCGTGCGTAGTAGAGGGCAGGGAGAAAAAGAACAAAAGGGCAAGCACGCTAAAGAGTGTCGTAGCCAACTTTTGTGACCGCGTGAAGTGCATGAATATATTGTATATCAAAAGTGAGAGTTTGGCGTGGGGTTAATGCACAGGGGGAGAAAGTGCGGACGTGTTACAATTAGGCAATGAAAGTCGTCGACATAATGACCACAGACGTCAAAAGCATCGGGATGGAGGCCTCCATTGTCGAGGCAGCAAATACGATGTTCGAGCACAACTTTGACGGGCTACCGGTCACAGACGAACACGGCACATTGGTCGGACTCGTGACTCAAGCCAACTTGGTATCCACAACTCATCTACACTTGCCGACACTGTTAACCTTGATAAAAAAGTTTGATATCTATCGCAAAGATAAGAAGTTCTTGAAGACTGAGATAGATCGAGTATCAATGATAAAAGTACGCGACGTCATGAACCAGGAACCACCGATCCTCTATGAGGGCGAGTCGCTAGATCGCACCCTGATGCATTTAAGCGCAACCCACGGGGTAAGCCCGACCTGCGTGGTCACAATGTCGCGCAAACTAATCGGCGTGGTCACTCGCCGTGATGTGCTCAAACTTTATAACACAACCACCTCGCCCGCCATTGCACCAATAAATAGCCAAAAAATCGTTGATGAATATATCGAGAACTTCCTAGACAGGCTGCACAAGTACTATTTTCTTATCTCAAGATGGCGCACAAAAGCCTGGTTGACCACAAACATCGTGTTTCTTGTCGTGGGTGTCGTTGTGGCCGCCTTGTTTATGCTAAGAATCACCATAAAGTAGCTGTGAACAACTTTTTTGCCCAGTTATTGACCTAGCTGTATCATAGTATATATGAACAAATTCTTAGACTCCCTCTTGGGAGGGGAAGGACCCAAATTATCATTAATAGTGGCTATTTTAGTGGTTGGGTACGTTGTCATAAATCCCTTCCCAAATCTCCTAAACAGGGTTGGAGTCGAGGTGAATCAAAACCTAGCAGCAGGTGTGCCGTCTTGCGAAGGTCGTCTGCAGTGGAAGTCGAGTACGGTAGGGGCAGCCTGCTCCAAGACGCCTGGTTGTATGTGGAGTGGTGCGCAAGGTAAATGCGTATCAAGGACAACAGGCACCACGGGAGGTACAGGTGGTAGCGCAAACACTGGCACAACTGCCAGTTCTCCCGTATCTGTTACTCCTCAGTGTAACGGCACTATCCCAACAGTTGCGATTTCATGGCCGTCAAAGGGTAATACAGATCATTGGGTAGATATCGCCACCAATCCACAGTTCAGCAATAATTCGAACAAGAATACTCCCAAGGGAGCCCTGAGCACGATCGCGCCAGAAGGATTCAGCAACTCTTTAGCGTTAAAGTCAGGTATTAAATATTACGTACGTGTGTACTATCCAAGCTCGGGGGAACGCACTAGTGCAGCCTCGTTTACGGCAAAGAATTGCGGTGGTGGTGGAACACCTACGCCAGCACCAGCAGGGGCAACAGCAGTCACACAATCTGGCCCGGTGTCTGTAGACTTGAAAGTGAATGGCAAAGACGGCCCGTTTGTTGCCACTGCCCAGACAGTCAATATTTCGTGGACATCCAAAAACGCCGTTTCGTGCGACAAAACGATTAACGAGCGCTACTTCCAAGCATCGGCTGAAATTAAACATTCAGTACCACTTCAAAATTCGGCAGGTGACACTGAAAGGTTACTCTCTGACGAAGCTACGGCAAGTGTCGTCATCGTATGCACCGGTTCGGATGGAAAACTTGCGATCGACAGCGTTGATTTTGGTGAGACAGACAACGAGCGACGCGGGTACGGCAAGGTTGAACGTATCGATCCTGACGGGACGGTGACGGGTTTTGCAAGGATTGGACTTGGTGATGCTCCGTTCGATGCAACTATAATATGCGATTCTCCAGACATAAACAGCATCGGGGGTAGACAAGGCAGAGTGGTTCCTCTCGATCAATTACGACCAGATCTTGGAAATAATTTTAGAGGCTTCACAGCAACAATCCCAGATAAGTGCAGGGATGGGAATAAGCACCTTCTTGATATTATCGCCAAGGGTGTTCAGAGGCCTAACCTCGACTGGTTCGTTATAAGAGCACTTAGATTCTCAGTCCCTTCGCACTAGAACGATTATTTTTTGATTATTGTGGTGTCCCCATAAGCCGGATTCACTCTACCACTCCCAGCTTGACATCGTCAAGCATGGTGCTAACCTAACCACAGGAGGGCTTGTGGAATTCACAATAGAACTTGAGGGTGAAGTTGCTATCCTATCCTTAGAAGGCAAACTTGGTAGGGATGAATCAGACGTGGAAGACATAAGAAAACTAGTGTCCGCAGCGCTAGACACACCTGGGATGTGTGTGGTCGACTGCACAAAAGTCACCGGCCTCGATCTTAAGACCTACGACCGCCTAATGCTCTTCGTGGAAAATAGGGTTAAGCTTGTTGGACTGGATCAGAGGACCAGCAAACCTTTCGCTCTACTAAGCAAGGTGAAACCGTCCCCTGTCTACCTGCTAATCAAGGAGTCGAAGCCAAACCTCATTTCTTTTTTAAGAGTGACGAGATCTCGATCTACTCCAATAAGACCTTGCTGTACTTTTATGACAGCCTTCTGAAGGGACGCTAAATCAGCGCCCGTAGGTAAGTTTTTAATAAGTTTTATTAGCTTTTCATCGGTCATATTTTTTTACAGACTATGCCCTTACTTCTTTGACGAGGTCAGAGGTGGAGACATCTACCTCGCACACTCCAGAAACACAGGCGAGCTCTTTGGCTCCGGCGTTGGCATTAGCATCGTCGGCTTCGTAGAGCACAATCTTGGCGAAATCAACCTCAGGGAATTTGCTCACTAGTTCATCGTATTGCGATTTTGTTATCTCTTCATACGGAGCGAGGCGATAGACATGGTTTGAACGCGGGAGGAAGGAGAGCCCGCCGATGCTATCCCAGTTAACATACACCCAGTTAGCAACCTCAAGCCACTCGCTGTCACTGACTGAGATTGTGGTAGATGGATTGTGCTCGGTGAAGTTATCTTTGACCATCTTCCAATATTCAAGTTGCTCCTTGGCCGTGAGATCATCTTTGAAAACAGACTTGTCAGGCGCCTGGATTGGGAACTCAAGCACAAACGTAGTGGCAGTAGCCGCGTCCTGCCCAACTTCTGGGAAGTACGGCACCCCGGCATCCTTAAGCATCTTGAAGATAGGATTGTGACCCTCAATGCGCACGCGGCGGATGTAGTAAGGAGCGTGACGTGGGTGCATACCACTTGATGAGTTGAAGAGTTGCGAAGTATTGCCTGATGGCTTAACACAAGTGATGGCTGCGCTAGGCCTGATGCCAAAACGGGCGGCGTACTCGCGATTAGTCTCCACGGCCACCTCCTTGAGCTTGCGCATTGTGTTGGGGTTACGCAAAGCAGGGCAATCCCACTGGCCCGTGATAGACACACCAAGCAGTGCCTCCTCCTCGCAATTCTTCTTCCACTCTGGCGAAAGGTAAGCGAAGTTGGTGAGAGTGGCTTGGTATGTACCTAAAATGGCCCCGATACGCACCTTCTCCATTAGCGTTTCTTCTGTGTCTTCGCGACGAGCGCACACTTCGGTAAGGTTGCAAAATTCTTTGCTCTTGAGTACAATCTCACCACAAGGATTCACGCCACTCTTGTGCATATCCTTCTCAAAGAGCTTCCAGCGCCTTACGGGCAACTGCTTCTTAAGCGAACCACGATTCCATATACCTCGCTCGCCAGAGCCGGATTTGACCAAGTTGTTCCACTCATCGAGGAAGACCTCTACCGAAGGCTTCTCGTTATAAGCGGCCGAGTTATTGGCCATGGCCCTTTGTGAGTTCTGCAAATAGAACTGACCGTCCTTGGCGTGACGCATCTCCATGTCATCGAGATCAGAAATAGAGATAAGGGCCGAGCGACGCACACCACCGGCAACCACGATCTCCCCCTCCATACATACAATGTCATGCACGTCTAAAGAAGTGAGGCGACGACCCTGACGAGCCCACATCCTCTCCTTGGTGAAGGCAAGGAGGCGACGTAATGGTTCGGGACCAGATGCCCGTCCACCCATAACGGAGAGCCTCGCTCCTGCTGGGCGTATCTGGGAGAAGTCGAAATCCACGTCAAGACCCTTGCTCCATGTTTCCATGCCGTGCACAAGTGAATCAGCCCATCCTTCTTTTGAATCTGGGATAATGTGGGCAGGTAACTTTTTGCCGCTTTGTCGCTCGATCATGGGCAAGAGACCGACAGTTTGTTGTTCAACAGAAAAGCCCAAACCCGTACCGCACATTGAGATGTACATGATCTCACCAAAGTCCTGCCATACGCTTGGCGAAATAAAAGAGCAATTGTAGGCACACACATTACTACGTCGTGCCGCTGCCCCAGCACTCCAGAGTAAACGCATCGAACCCATTGAACGCATGTAGAGCATTGAGTCGCGGATCTCCTCGTATTCTTTGCCAGTAAGCTTATCGCCCACGTTCTCGCGCATAAATGAGATGTACCGCTCAACTGTCTCCACCCAAGTCTCGCGCCGATTCTCCTCCGGTATCCACTTGGAGTAAGTAGTGTAGTAAACAAGTTCAGAGAGTTTATTTGAGAAATATTTGGAACTTTCGGCAGCCAACTCCTTAACCTTCTCTGGTATCTCGCGTCCAACTGCCCGCATCTCTGCATGCCTCTGTCGATATAATATGTATGCCTTGGCGGTTGCGGGGAATTTGTTCAAAATTAATTGGCGCTCAACCGAATCTTGGATCTTTTCCACTGTAGCGATGAAACTCGGGTCACTCTCATGCATCTTGAGCAATTCTGCCACCACTCCGTCACGCACTACATCTGGAGCACCTACCTTAAACTCTCCCGAAGCCACCATCGACTTAGTCACTGCCGCCGTGATGCGCTCTTTATCAAATGGCACTACCCTACCATCGCGCTTCACTATAGTTTTAGGCCAGACTCTCCTGCTTGTAACCGAGTGACCTTTCTTCACTTCTTTGCGCGTTGTGGTGAGTGCATTCATGTGTGCTTATAAACTTAATTATTAAAGGTCCACTCATTTTACTCCTAGTCTTAAGACGGCGCACACCTTCCAAATGTGTGGATAGACTAGCCAAGATATGGCTTTAAACTACTCGACAACCACGACTCCTAACAGTTCCGGACGTGACACCGAAGAGAAGGCAAACTCACCCTCATTTTCAAATTGATATATGTGTGTTTTAGGTTCACTTGGCAAGCCGACAACTGCAAAATCTTTCTCGCTACTCTTGTTTAAAAAATTTACTGTGCCTCCAACTTTTATCGTCACAACAGCAGGGGCAAAACCAGAATCAGTGTAAATTATCGTGGCCCTATCTGAAATTTTTGCTTTTTCTGTGCTTGTCGAGGCTACTGTCTCAAAACTTTTTGTGCTTGTAGAAATATTCTCACTCACATTGCTATCCTGCCGCTCATACCTCATCTCGCTTGCCCTATTTGTAATAAGTAAAACCACCCCCACAACAAAAATGATAACTAAACTGATTGGCTTATTCATATTCAATAGTTGCGGGAGGTTTTTGTGTAATGTCGTAGAGCACCCTGTTAACTCCCGAGACCTTCCCAACAATCGCACTTGATATTTTTTCTAAAAGTTCGTTTGAGATTTTGTGCCAATCAGCACTCATGCCATCTACCGAATCAACTGCGCGAAGTGCAATCACATATTCATAGGTACGCGCGTCTCCCATCACGCCAACTACTTTGATTGGTAGAAGCGCGGCGAAAGCTTGCCAAATCTTTTCATACTCCCCTGCATTTTTTAATTCTTCTATGAAGACTGCGTCGGCTTCGCGAAGAATTCGTAAACGTTCTTCTGTCACTTCACCCACAATGCGCACGGCAAGCCCGGGTCCAGGGAAGGGATGTCTCCAAAGCAAATCTTTAGGCAAGCCGAGCACAAGACCAACTTTACGCACTTCGTCTTTATACAAATCCTTTATCGGTTCAAGAATTTTGAAACCAAGTTTTTCCGGCAAAGTTAAGTTGTGATGGCTTTTAATTTTTGCTGAAGTCTTCGAAGTCGACGCAGACTCAACTCGATCTGGATAAATTGTACCTTGAGCAAGATATGCTATTGGATATTTTTTAAGTTCATTCTTAATCGCTTTCTCAAACACTTCGATAAAAGTATGGCCAATTATTTTTCGTTTTGTTTCTGGATCACTTACGCCTTTTAATCTTGTTAGGAAAGGCTTACTTGCGTCAATGACATAGAGCTTCTTAAATCCGTGCTTGCGTAAATACACTGCAACTTGTTCTACTTCTCCTTTGCGTAGTAGCCCAGTATCTACAAATACAGCATGCAAGCGGTTACCGATAGCTCTGTGAATGAGCGTTGCTGCCACAAGCGAATCAACCCCACCCGAAATGCCCACAACTACGTGCCTCTGCTCAACTTCACTCTTGGTTTCTGCAATTATCTCTTTGGTTAAAGAAACGATTTGCCAATCTTTTTTTGCTCTACAAATAGAAAATACAAAGTTACTCAATATCTTTTTCCCATTTCGAGTATGGGTGACCTCTGGGTGAAATTGTATGCCAAAAAAGTTCCTCTTTGTATCTTCAAAAGCCCCATATTTACAGCCTTTAGTAGAAGCCGTAGCCCTAAAGCCACCCGGCAACCTAACCACCTTATCCCCGTGAGAAAACCAGACTGTTTCTTTGACAGAAAGGCCTTTAAACAAGGTATTCTTTCCCTTTATTTCTAAAATTTCCTTGCCAAACTCCCGATGCTCCCCTTTGGCAACCCGGCCACCGAGCAAGTGGGCCATAACTTGGTGCCCGTAGCAAATACCCAAGATTGGTAGCCCCATTTCGAAAATCCTTCTATCTAGCCTTGGGCTCCCCTTCTCGAGCACACTGGCAGGGCCACCTGACAAAATAATCCCAACAGGTTTGAGTTTTTCAATCTCTGCTACTTTAGTATCAAAAGGTAGGATCTCCGCCCGCACCCCAAGCTCTCTAACACGCCTAGCTATAAGGTGAGCAAACTGACTACCAAAATTGAGAATTACAATCATAAGAAATCATAGCACGAAACAATCTATCGAACACAGGGCTACACCTTACTTAGTGCGGCTCTGGTTTTAGGGCCGACTTGGCCGACGGGTTCGAGGCCTTTGGATTTTTGAAAACGGGTCACCGCGGATTTAGTAATTGGTCCGAAGTTGCCAGTTATCTCTTCGTTATAAAATCCAGCGTTGGCAAGTTTGATTTGCAATCGTCTCACCTCTTCTCCTTTGTCGCCGACAGCAAGTCTTGGACCAACCTCGCTTCCACCCGACTTCAGGGCAAGGACCAAACTTTCATACGGATTTATGTTCACCTTCTTCGGAGTCTCAATCTCAAAATGCAAATGCGAACCAGTATCTTCGGCATCACCACTATCACCGACCCAACCAATCAAATCTCCCGCTTTCACCTTCGCTCCAACTTTGATCCCCGGCGCGTAGGCGCCAGCCTCACCACCCAAGCCATCGTCTGTGCCCGGTGTATCGTTATTTAAATGCAAGTAAATGTATTTATAACCTGCGTTATCTTTGATTGTAACCGCGTAGCCCCACGTGGCCTCGGGCGACACAACATCACTGACTACGCCATCTACCGCGGCCACCACTGGCGTAAGTTTATCGGCAATGATATCCACACCCAAATGTTTGCGCTCGCCGTTTGCCCCCCGCGGCTCGCCAAAGTCATCACGGAAAGTGCTCGCCCCATCCACAGGGAAGGTAATCGGCCGTGAAAAGGCAAAAACCCTTGTATTCCAAAGCCCGAAAACTATTACAAACATAGCCAATATGTACAAACCCTGCCTAAACTGCATAGGGTCTATTTTAGCACAAAACCCAAAAACGGAGAGGGGGAGATTCGAACTCCCGAGACCGTTACCAGCCTACCACCTTTCCAGGGTGGCCCATTCGACCGCTCTGGCACCTCTCCAATTCCCCTACTCTACTTTGTATTGGGCCGTGATTCAAGCGTGATACTTTCTTCTGCGAAAATCGGTTATACTCCATCGGGGAGGACCTATGGATAACCCATATGGTGACGAAGCGGTTCAACATCTCACTCCAGTAGCTCTGGAACAATATGCCTGGAGGTTGTATGAGGTTGAGACTGAAAATCTGGCAAATGTCATCTCGCATATCAAAGGTTGCGAACGTTGTCGTGACCAAGTGACGAGTCTGCAAAAGCGCCAAGACTTCTACAAGCGCCAACACACAGTATTTGGCGACCGTGATTAGCCCAAAGACTGGACATCAGATGTCCAGTCTTATAGTTTTAACCGGACGAGCAAAGCCGGAGAGTGCCTACGCACTAACCGGCTTATTAACCAACTCTTCCCTTGGCGAAATCTTGCTTGAGAACGTCCCATTGGGTGGGCGTAAGGCCCATCCAACCTCGCTCGTCACAAACCTGGCAAACTATACGCACCTGGTAGCGGTTCACATCTCGAGGCGCGGGAGGCCTTACCTCGATAGGCACGACAAACAAATTCGCGTGCCCAAGTGAAGCGCAAAGGCGCATCTTCGCTTCGACATCCACTGGCCGTTCGTCTTCCATTCCTCCTCCTTCCCAGGTCCACGACCCACCCCAAGCCTACTCCGTTTTGTGTTAAAATCAAAATATGAAATTTTGGCTAGAAAGATACCCGAGCAATGAAAATCCGAGACCTATTCTTGAGCCTAGGCCAGAGGTTGAATGGGAAGGTCGCGCTGTCTTTAATCCCAGTGTTGTTTACGACTCAGGCATATTTCACATGGTGTACCGCACTTATCCGTCAACCTTAAAGGAAAGTACGCCGCGGCTAAATAGAGCTGGCTATTATTTTGAAAACAACATTTCTTGCGTCGGTTACGCACAGAGTACCGATGGTATCAATTTTGAGAGGCGCAATCTCCCATTCATCTCACCCGATACTGATTACGATTGCTTTAGTTGCGAGGACCCGCGTATGACCAAAATAGGTGATACTTATTACATTACTTACACGGCCATTGATGCTCCGATATACAATCGGGACGTAAAGCCAAAAGTTCGTATAGCTTTAGCCTCAACAAAAGATTTCAAAAGTGTCACAAAACATGGCATTGTTGGCCCACCTGAAAAGTCAAAAGCCGCGGCGATATTGCCTGATTTAGTAGACGATGGAAAAATCGGCCTGATGCTGACAGTATCTCCAGATACGGGCTTATCCCATATTTCAATTCGTTATTATGACAATATAGAACAATTAATTGGAGCTTCGTCTGAAAGTTGGGGCGAATATTTTACAAAAGAACAAATTGTCATGAAAACACAACCTTGGCTTTATCGAGGCCCCGAGCTGGGAGCCGTGCCAGTCAAAACCAAACTAGGTTGGCTGATAATATTTTCTTCCGAAGCAATGTCCGCTTCTTGGACGATAGGCGCAGCTCTTCTTGACGCAGAAAGTCCGCATAAACTTATAGCAAGAGCGCCCGGTTGCATTCTTCAACCTGTCGCAACGTATAAGCGCGAGGGTCTTGTTCCTAACGTTACCTTCCCCGAAGGGGCTGTCGTCGCTGGAGACAATCTTTATGTATATTACGGCTGTGCGGATACTGTCATCGGCCTGGCGACCTGTAAGTTGAATGATCTGCTAGATTACATAACGAAATATGAAGCTCATTAAGAAGATTAGCCGCTTGGAGGTAAAAAGGTGCTTCGCTATTACCCCATATATACGAAAGTATGGCATTGCTAGTGTACGCTCAAACAAAATACCATCCCGGGCCAAATATCTAGTTGGACTCAATAAAGCAAAACGCGACGTTTTGAAAACAAGCGAGGCAAAACTTGATAGAACAAGAGGTCTTGCGACAAGCAAGAAGCGCTTGCACGCATACAACACACTAGACTGGTACATTGGTACGGTTTCGACAAAGGAGGTTGGAGCATGGAAGCGAGCTGGTGGGTTACCATTTGACTGGACCCGTGGGTCACTTGCCAGAACCGCCAAACTTGTTGAGGTTGGGCTACGCGAGGGTAGTAAAAAGATTCGCAAACGTTCCAAGCGCGCAATTCCAGGCATTATCGCCTTCAAAGATATCATTAAAAAAGACAAATATCTCTTACCAATACTATTTAAATCCGGACTTGGTACCAATGGACGCAAAGGACTACCGAAAATGAAAGCTGACATAGACGATGGTAACATGCGCGCAATTGCTCTCACAATCAGCGGCGCAAAAACTCTCAAGGCTTACATCGGCATGCCCCCTAAGAACTCTTGATTTGCTTCTCCAATTCCTTAATCCGCTTTTCGAGGTGGATGACTTCTTTAGACATGCGGGCGTAGAGGCCGGCTAGGATGGGGTCGGTTTTGGTGAGTTCCTTTTTGAAGGCACTTTTGTGTCTGGCGCTCCTCTCGTCGGCGATGGCGAACATTGCGTTGTTTATATCTTGCACAATGTCGTCAAACGCGGCCTCGGCTCGATTTACATCTACACGATCGAAGGCTTCGCCCAAAAGGCAAATGCCCACGGAGGTGGAGAGGCGAAAACGAAAATCGGCTGGGATACTTTCGGCAATACCCAGCAACTTAAGATTCTCAAGTACTTCAGGCTTGCCAAAATCGAGCATGTGCGAGGCGTCGGTGTTGTAAACCTCGTGGGCATAACGCTCGCCTATCTCTTGCACCTTCTCGCGCAAATCAATTGGCCCGGAGAGGACAATACCAAACTCATCCCCTCCTTCGGCACTAGTTACAACATTAAGTTTAAGTTCATCGCGTAGCCAGAGTGTGGTGGCACCAAAATTCAGGATGTTTGCGAAAAGTTTCAGCCCCCTATTGCCCGCCTCGTGGCCGCCCAAATCATTGAGAGCCTTCAGGCCGTTTAGGTCAAAGTTCACCCGAGCAAGCGAATAGAGATCACGCTCCTCCTGCGTCTCGCGCGCCACGATGGCACGCACGTGTTCGGCGATCTTATACTCGCTGAAACGGCGGTTGTACATCCCCAAGTACTTGCGCCGATCGAGGTAAGCAAGCATTTCTAAACGAGTTAGATTGCCAGCCTCACGATAAATCTCCTCAACCTTAAACGCCGGCATCTTGGTTTTATAGAAGGTCACTCGCTCGCGCACAGCCGCCGAAAGCTCGGGCGGGAGCCCAAGCAATAGTGCGTTTACTTTCGTATCAAGTTCTACAAGGTCCATATCAAATTGCAATCGCGTCATCCGCCTGACTATGTTTCAACTTCAGCAACTTAAGCTTCGGTAAGCGCTTCGCTTCAACTTCTGGAGTTACCTTACTTTCGGCCTCTACTCTATCTCGGGCGAGGGCTTCTTGCGCAGCCATCTCGGCTAGATGACCTGCCGGTAAGTAATTGGTGTGCGGTGTGTTGTCAAAATACCAATCAAGATTCTCTCTGCTCATGTCCTGATTATACCCCTCCGCGTAGGCGCTGTATACGCTCCTCGACTGGTGGGTGGGTCATAAAGAGTTTGGTAAGCATTTTGCCACCGCCCTTAAATGGGTTACTTATAAACAGGTGGGCTGTGCCTGTGTGAGCGTGAGGCATCGGCTCCCCGTCTGCGGCAATCTTCTCAAGAGCACTGGCCAAACCTTCGGGGTAACGCGTGAGCATGGCCCCGGACGCATCGGCCAAATACTCGCGCTGTCTTGAGATGGCCAGACGTATAAGTGAGGCGGCTATGGGTGCCGCGATGGCGGCCACTATGCCAAGGATGAGGAAGATGCGTCCATCACCCTCGCGCCGGCGTCCGCCACCCGACCACATTGCTCTTATAAAAAAATCTGAAATGAGGGCGATAATGCCAGCAAGCACCACCACTACCGTTGAAACAAGGATGTCGCGGTTGCCGACGTGCGCGAGTTCATGGGCAAGCACACCCTCCAGTTCAACCTTACTCAAACGCTCGAGTGCGCCCGTGGTCACCGCCACCGCCGCGTGCTCCTTGTCGCGACCCGTGGCGAAGGCGTTGATCTGCGATGCGGAGATCACATAAACCTTCGGCGTAGGTAAGCCAGCCGTAATACTCAAGTTCTCAACCGCGCGATAAAGCTCGGTCTGCTCCTCGCGCGTCACGGACTTGGCTCGCGAGAGAGCAAGAGCGATCTTATCAGAGTGCCAGTAACCAACCACATTCATCACCAGAGCTAGCACCACTGCTACATATAATGTGGCCGGATTTTCGAGTGCCTGCCCAAAGATCCATCCAAGCGTAATGAGCAGGGCGAAGAACCCACCCATCAGGAGGAAGGTCCTCCTGACATTCTCACTTTGGTGCGTATATAAATTAACCACCTTGCAATTATAACAGATAGTGCTAGTTTAGCGGCAGATGCTAGGCTCATACCGGGTCTGGCCAGTGAACCCTCAAAATCCATGGTCGTGGCTGTGGACGGAAGGACAACCAGATGGGAACGAAAACATTCGAGTGGGCAACCCCTGGATCCACCAATGTGGGCACTATCGCCTGCGACATGTGGCTCCAGAGTTTGGAACCAGCGGAGAGACTCGGAACGGTCAAGGAACTTTTCCTTGAGGCTGCTAGGCAACACGACGACAAAGCCGCTGTGGCCATCCTCGGGCTCTTGAAGAAAGCCTTCGAAAACTTCTTCTTCAGCGAGCAGGTGGAAGGAGAGGAGTGGACGAGAAAGGAGAGAGCTCGTAAGTTTGCCGAGAGATGCTTCATCAGTTACCTCGCCGCGCAGTTCTTCACTCTGCCGAAGTCAAGAGCAACTGGTAGCACCGTATGGGATGGCAGAAAAGAAGTGCCAGAATACGTCGAAACCCTAGTCGAGCTCAAGTGCCAGATCGGACGCTCGATCGGATTCGAGTGGCAACCCAAGGTGCACGAGGGAGCGAGCCTCTCGGCCTTCAACTTCTTCGTTCGCCTCGCTGGTGACTACAGTCGCAAGACTGGTCTACCCGAACTCCCTTGGGAATGCCCGGACGACTACCACGAAATGTCCCGAGAAGTGGGAGAGGCCATCTGGTCCGCCCTCACTGCCCGGACAAGTAGTAAAGTCTACGGTAGTGACGGTGGACACTGGGATTGGGACTTCTGGATCAGACAGCCCAGACTGCCCGAGAAGGTGCTACTCGAGCTCGCCAAAGCACGGGCCATTTCGCAAGAAGGTACTTCCGTCCTTGCCACCGTTGAGCGCGAGGAGTTGCTCGCTCAGATCTACAAGGGCAAGGAGGGTGCTCGGGACGTGAGCGATGGGGCAATGGATACCCTGCGCATCTACGTTCAGGAACTTGCTTTGGCCGACCATCTCATCTCCGCTCTCGTCAACATGATGACAAGTGGACACTGGGATTGGCACAAGATCGGTAAGAGTGAGTTCGTGCCAGCCAAGTTCACCTGGGTACTCGCGCGGAATCTGGAACACGTCGACCTCATCGGCATCCTCGACAAGAGCGAGAAATGGGCCGAGGTGCCCGGTCTACTCGACGACGTCCAGGGACGCATCCGACGAGCCATCAATCAGTGGTGGCAGAACCAAGGCCACGTCCACTGGGCAACGGTTAGCTTAATGGATGGTCCACTTACCGCGACGGAGAAGCTCGAGTTTCGTCGGCCGAGGTAGGCTCTTCGCCTAATCGGGTCCCGTCGCAAGACGGGGCCCGACATTTTTATAAACTTTCCTAAATATTTGATTATTCATCTTGTTTAATTTCCCAAGCGGCCGCTTGTTTCTTTAAACAGCTTAAACCTTAAACAACTTCCTTAATTTGTTGTCATCTTCTAACCTCTCAACCACCAGGAAGAGTAGCCCCCTACCTACATTTATGTCAGTCTTCAGTAGTGCTACAAATTCCTCACAGTCATACGGGTAGGCCCACACGCTATGCTGCACTTTTTCGAATCCATATTCTTTGAGCTCCTCTCGCAGATGATCGCGCACTCGTTTGCGTCTTTCCCATATATCAAACATAACAAACCGCCATTTGCCGTCCCATTTTTGTTTTACGGGCTTATTTTCTCGAGCTAAAAGTTGTGAGTAATACAACCTACCCTTACCCGTAAGCACTGCTTTGTGATTGGCCACCTTCACAAAACCCCTCTTTTCAAGATCGCCCAGTTTTCGCTTCGCATAGTTAAGTCTATTTCTATTGTCAATCGTATTGGCCAGCGGCACCCTAGGGAACAATACATCCAGAGCAATTTGTCCTGATTTGCCCAGTAAGTAAATAATCTTATGAGCAATCCTTGAATTCTTCGCCAACCTGTCTATTTTACTAGTTGAAAGTCTCGAGCGGCCGCGTGATTTATTCAACAACACACGACTGATCGGAATGTACGTACCCATTTGCCTGCGAGACTAGAACTTAACTTGAATTGGATTCTGCGCCACGTCTGCGTCGGGGAGGTCGAAGAATTCTTTGGCGGCAAAGTGGAAAAGACTGGCGATAATACTGGATGGGAAGGATTGGATACGGGTGTTAATGTCGCGCACCATTGTGTTGTAGAAACGGCGGGCGGCTTGAATCTTGTCTTCGGTGTCGGTCAGCTCTCTCTGCAACTCCAAGAAATTGGTATTGGCTTTAAGGTCGGGATAGGCCTCTGAAACAGCAAAGAGAGACTTGAGGGCACCACTTAGCATATTTTCTGCTTGAGCTTTGTCAGCAAGTGTGCCCGAGCCGGCGGAGATTGCCTTGGCCCGAGCGTCGGTAACCTTCTCAAGTGTACTCGCCTCGTGAGTTGCATAACCCTTGACCGTACTAACCAAGTTGGGAATTAGGTCATATCGCCTCTTAAGTTGGACCTCAATATCACTCCAAGCCTCCGCCACTCTGTTCGACAAACGAATGAGCGAGTTGTAAGCGAAGACCACCCACAAACCGATGACCACTAGAACCGCAAATATAATGTATCCCATATGTTTATAAACTATTAATAATGTCTAAGTACTCATTATGACTTACATCTAATTCGCGCAGGTTGTTCTTGATAATATAAACTGGTAAATCCATAATCATTTTTACCACTATAGGCCGCCTTAATCCATCTCGTACGTAAATACAGTGATCTCCTTTGGTCCTATCGAACGTGCAACCTACGTAGAAAAGAAATTTTTCAAACTTCTTCCAATGTACCGTCGTAAGCTTGGGCATCAAACCAGTGAGGGAATCCTGATCGGGCTTAACTCGCGAGAAATGATGGTAGGCGGCCAGATCTGTTTGGAAGCAACCCGCCAACCCAGAGACAGCAATGTCTCCTTATATACTCCGCGCGCGATTATTGACTCAAAGAACAAATCGGCCGCCTCGGCAAAACTCTTTTTGGCCTGTTCAATTGTCTTGCCACAAGAAGCAAGATCCAAGGCCGGGCTGTATGCAACATACATCTTGCCCTCCCTGATAATATCAATTTGTATGTTAAGTTTTAAGCTCTTTTTCATATACACCATATTACTCTCGCCAACATATATATGCAACCGCAAATATAATGTATCCCATATGTTTTCTTGCCCGCCTCGGGCGGGAAATAGCTAGTAACACTCACAGTATATCACGAAAAGAAAAGGCCCAGTGCGCGTAGGAGCGCACTGGGCCCGTGGATCGGGAGCGAGGGGTCAGAAGGTGACGAGGCCGTAGCTTCGCACGAAGTCGGGCTCTCCTCCATAGCGAAACTGGTGGCCCACGGCCCAGGAGAGGTGTGGGTTGAGCTTGACCACCACCCGCGGGCCGACCCCCAGCGAGTCGCGTCCCCGCTTGAAGATGAGATCTGCTTCCCCACCCA
>Ga0209542_10011011_pt1 | contig 16145 bp, 14 predicted proteins | sample RifCSPhighO2_01_FD_184028 | JGI IMG/M metagenome (GOLD analysis project Ga0209542, IMG submission 184028) | Soil microbial communities from Rifle, Colorado - Rifle CSP2_plank highO2_0.1 (SPAdes) (version 2) | ecosystem: Environmental > Terrestrial > Deep subsurface > Rock core/Sediment ... | reverse complement strand
ATAATGCCGGTCACACCGTTATAAATGATTATGGTAAATTCCCTATGCACCTTATCCCCTCAGGTATCTTTTCTAGTGCCAAAGCCTGTATTACCGGTGGTGTAGTCCTCGATTTGGCAGAATTATTATCAGAGATTGGAATGTTGGAAAAAGCCGGCATAACTCTTAAAAATAGGTTGTTTATCTCCCCCCGTTGCCATATTATTTTCCCATATCACAAATTGCTTGATAAAATATATGAAAATGCCAAAGGTAAGGCCAAAACCGGCACAACGGGACGGGGCATCGGTCCAGTTTATGCCGATAAAGTCAGCTACAACGGCATCCGTCTTGCAGATATTCTAAATCCCGCCGTCTTTTCAAAAAAGCTACAGGTACAACTTACTCTTAAAAATCAAATAATTACGGCATTCGGCGAAAAACCACTACAATTTCAGACATTAAAAAAGGAATTTCTGGGCTATGTAAAAAAACTTAGGCCATATATAAGGGAACCATACCCATTATTGAGTGCAGCTATCAAAACAAACAAACAGGTACTGTTTGAAGGTGCACACGGAGTATTTCTGGATAATGATTGGGGAACATATCCCTATGTTACTGCGTCAACTGTCTTAACCGGCGGGATTAATGCCGGGGCAGGAATCGCCGTTAATAATCAAATATCAGTTATTGGCGTTGTTAAGGCATATACTACTCGGGTTGGAGCCGGCCCCTTCCCGACCGAACTACAAGGCAGTGATGGTGATCAACTGCGGGAAAAAGGGCAGGAATTTGGAACAACAACCGGACGGCCAAGACGCTGCGGCTGGTTTGATGCTGCGCTAATTCAATTTGCCAGTGGAATTAATGGCTATACAGACATTGCAGTTACCAAATTAGATATACTGGATTCCTTTAGAAAAATTAAGATATGCACCGGATATACCTATAAGGGCAAAAGAATCCATTATTATGATACAGATAGCGAGCTACTGTCAAAAGTTAAACCAATCTATAAAACATTGCGGGGTTGGCTTTCGCCGACAAGAGGAATAACCGAATTTTCGAAGTTACCTAAACTTGCTCAGGCTTATGTTCATGAAATCGAGAGCTTGATTGGCGTCAGAGTTTCCTATATTTCAACTGGTCCAAAACGGTATGAATTTATTACTAGAAACCCTTAAATAAGAGTACTTCCTGCTCTAACTGTGCAAAATCAGGAGGATTGTTTATTGTTAAGGAAAGTTTTTCCGCGGTGGTTGCATTAGAATGCTCAGAAGATAACCTTTCTAATTGGGAGACTGTATAGACATATCCCAAAGACATAGCTTCCCGATAAATTGTATGCAACATCTCGAGATAAAGTCTCTGAGAAAATACTGAACCTTCCCAAATGCCAGAAATGCCGGAAAGATTGCTTATGATCCCTTCTATTTTCGCTACTTTTACCTTTAATACTTCAGGTTGATATAGCAAATCAGCTTCGCCCACCTGATCTTCTGAGGTCAATTTATTATTCTCATATATTGCCTCTCCAACTCTTGCAAGTTTGTCAGATCTTAGTCCGCTTTGTATAGCAATAAACTGAGCCACTCCTTCATCTAATGAATAAAGCGCGATATTATCATGAATTAATCTTAGGTCTCTAAAGCCATTTTCATAACTCTCCACCAAATTTGGGTTCGTCGACTGTACAAAAGCGTGACCCAATTCATGACACTCGGCAAACGGATCATTCGGTAAAACAAAAACCGAAATGGATCGGTTATCAAATCTGCCTCTCAACTCGGGATCTCTTAGAAATGGATTCCTGGGTTCTGAACCGACTAGATTTGACCAAAATAAACTTAAACGTCTAAATCTGGGGGTACCTTCATACTCAAAAATTCTGAGGCTTGGATCAATCCTGATGCCCAATAATTCCCACATCTGTCTGGGGTTATTGCTTTCAACTCTGGTAAATCCCTTATATTGATTTTTATAGGAAAGTGCACTCTCTAACATTAACCTATTATACTATCTTTAGCACAAAAATGCAAACTATAGGTTAGGGATTTGCTACTCTTTTTGTAAATTAACCAGCTGCCCCGGGGCTTTAACCTTTTATTGGATCTAGAATTAAGCATCCGGGAGTTTCACTTTCATCGTATAAACTCTCGTCCCCAATATATTCCTCCCAGGATTTGAAAAAGGCATTCATTTTCTCAAAAGTTTCCTCCTTAATACTTTCATCTAAATATAAAAAGGGGCAAACATGCTCCGGAGGTCCTTCTCCCCCACCATGCAGAAGACCAATTTCTACTGCACCAAACCCCGCGGGATCTCCGTTTCCAAAACTGCCAACCTCTGCAATAATTTGTCCGGCTGCTACCTTATCGCCTACTTTTACTTTAGGATTAATAACATGCTCCACCTCATAAACCCATCTTTCCAACTGTCCACTTTTGGTGATCTGAATAGAAATATCACCACTCCAAAGTGTTGGCATATTGGCCACTACTCCATCCACCAAAGACCTTACCGGAGTTCCCAAAGGTAAAATAAAGGTGGGCTGGGGGTTGGACTTATCATTTCCACTAGATGTTTCATTACCTGGGATAACAAATCCATAACCCATAAACAATCTTTTAAATTGCAACTTTTCTTTGGTGAATTTAAAATCCGAGAATTCCACTCCAATACTTTTTAGTTTTAGAGGTGGTTCATTGTCGTTTTGTTTCTCCACTTTATTACCCTGGGGGAGAGAAATGCCTGAAGAATTTCCGTCAGGGGATACAAAATTTTCTCTACCAACAAATAACACTCCACCAACTACCGTAAACGATATGATAATAATTAAAGGTAGCGCTGCAAATCCTTTTTTAGACATTAAATTAACTGTACCATTTTTTTAGGGCAGATGTTACACTAGAAATATAAGGACAAATTATGCTGCCTAAGATTTTAATTGGAATAGTGCTTTTAGTAGTAGCAGTAATGACCTTTGGCTTTTTTACCAAAGATAAATTTCCTCAAAAGCAAGCTCCTTTTGGATTAAACAAAGTTTTTCCAGGTAATGATTATTTTGCTGATACTGCCGACCTGCCCTCTTGTGGAGATCAAAAGGAGATTCTAACTTATTCCCATCTTAATTTGTCAGATTTTGATGAGATTACCCCTTTGGGGTTACTTTCTCCAACAGCCCATACTCTACCAACTGCCCATCTCTACTTTAATATTAGAAAAACTGTAACTGGTAATGATTCCAGCAATCCAATTAAAACAGATTTAATTGCTCCGGCTGATATAAAAATAACTTCCATTAAATGGAGTGAAGCCATAAATAAACCAGAGTGGAATGATGGAGCCCTAGTTTTTGGAGTATGTCGCGAGTTTAAAGCCTATTTTGACCATGTCGGATCTTTTTCAGATAAAATTATGAAGGCTTATGAGCAAAATCCTATTAAGTCATGTACTGATTACACACTTAGCTATCCAGATCCAGTTGGCAAAGTTGACTATCATCTTTGCCAGGTTAGTGTCGATATTGAGATTAAAGCCGGAGAAAAGATTGGGACTGCCGGTGGAGGCGGCGGCCAGCGAGTTTTGGATGTGGGAGCTTTTGACAAAAGAATTTCTCCACATCAATTTGCTAATCAGTCCCGCTGGCAGGATAGGCAACAAATGCAATATGTGGTGTGTACATTGGATTATTTTACTGCTCAAATTCAAACCCAAATGAAAGAAAGGTTACCTGCTCAAACTTGTGGCGAGGTAGTACAAGACATTCCTGGCACAGCCATGGGAGTCTGGGTTCCTCCCGGTACAAATTATATTGAACATGAACCTCCATATTTAGCTTTAGCTCACGATAATATCCAGCCTGAGAATTTAGTTTTCTCCATGGGGGAATCTGGGTCCAAAGCCGGACTGACTGTTGGCAAATATACCTACATTCCCAAAAATGAAGGCCTAGTTAATAGACATTTTAAAGATATAAAATCTGATGGATCAGTTTCTTTTCCGAAGGAAAATAGTCCTACGGTTTACTGTTTTGAAACGCAAGATTTATATCAGTCTTGGAAAGAAGCTATTCCAACAAGAATTATTATGGATATGCCCACTCCGGAAAAATTAAGAATTCAAAAACTGGATGCTCCTAGCTGTGGAGAAGGACCCTGGACTATGACAAATTTTGTTGAGTTTGTCAGATAATTATGTAAATAACTTTCTTCTCACTTCGTACATTTGGTTTCATGAATGTACCTTGAAATATGGTAATGTGTTTTAACAGTTTGTTGCCAGAGCTTAATTAGAATATATTAATAGTAATGCCTACAAGTAATGGTTTTTCTTCTATTATAGTCTTAGTAATTGGAGTAATTCTTGGCGCTCTAGGTTTATTTATATTTCAGAATTTTTCCAAATACTCTATTCAGCTCCCCAAAGCGACTTCATTATCTGAAACTATTGGTCAAGAGGCGTCTGTTTTGGTTGAAAAAGTTAAGGGCAGTAAATACCACTCTCCAGACGGCACTTGGTGGGGCTACAACCAAAGCAAAATTGTCAGACACAAGGACCTAGTTTTTACCTACTATATAGATAACGATGATGACAGCAGTAAAACAGCCTCCAGATTTGTGATGATGAAAAAGGCTGGGGAAAATCCATGGGAGCAGGGAGCGATATTTCCCACTTCCCGCCCAGGTAATTTATTAGTGGACTCCAGAGGAGTATTGCATGCCTTTGTGTTTGAACCATTTAATGTGAGTTCTAATGATTCTTGGGGTAGAATTCTACATTACTATTTTCCAGATTCAGCCAAAGGAGATATTGAAAATTACAAAAAAGAAATAGTAGTGGATAATGATGGTACTCTAGAGACTGCCAATATTAGGGTCGGAGCAGCAATTGGCTCAGATGATACTATGGTTATATCATTTGGTTTAACTAAGTTTAACTCATTGTATAAGGCACAATCTGAACATATTTATTTTAAAAAACCAGATGAAGAAGTTTGGAATCATAGTTTTACCGATGGACTAACTTCTGACTTCTACTATCCTTTTACGCTTGTTGCCGGAAATACCGTCAGTCTTTTGCCGATTCAGGATGATTTTACAGGCCAGGGAAATCCTAATATATATCAGAAAATTTTATTCATGCAAGTAAAAGACGGTGTTTGGAACCAGGAGATGATTGTGGATTTATCTAACCATGATTTGGCCAAATCAAGACCGAGACTTTTAGAACAAGAAGATTTATATCTGGACAAATTTGGTACTATCCATATTCTTTACAAAGAATTTTTGGATCCAGAAAATATTTTTGCAGCTACCACACATTGGCATGTTAAAGGGAGCTTGGGAAATTTTAAAAAAGAACAAGTTAAGCTAGATATCCCTGGGGTAAATTGGATTAGATTACTAGAAGTGGATGGGAGCTTGTATTACCTTGTAACTACATTTGGAGAATTATTTATTAGTCCAATAGAGAATATTAAGTTAACTAAAATTAATCTGCCATCAGATGTTAGTAATAACTATCCTTATATTTCTACTCCTAAAAGTGGTTCGACTAATGGGGATTTTGTAGATGTTTTACTTTTGGGTGCAGATAAGAAACTTTTTAAAGATGGGAAAAACACAAATTATTATGTCAAAATCCCTAAGTCATATTTTAAACCTTAGAAAATTAACTACCGCTGGTATAATTCTGCTTTGGATGTAAATCCACTTATGTGATCAGCATTTTTGTCCGGGAACAGTTCAAGTTTTAATTTTGATGGTTCGATAAGTTGCAGTAAGACTGTGCCTTCAAATTTTCCTGGAGGAGAATTTGACGAGACTGTACTGATTAGCTCATATTTAATTAACCCAGCTTCAACGCCGATTGTGGCAGGATCAGGAGAATTACCTTTTATACTAAACTGATCAGCTTTTCCTTCAAAATTACCGATGGAAAACTTAATTTGAGTCGGGTCAATAAAATCATAAGAGACGGACAGATGTCCATCCCAATATCTAAAACCCGGTTGTTTTTTTATTTCTGGGTTACCACTAAAACCACCACTACCTTCTCTAAACCAATTTCCAACTAATTTACCATCAATATCATAGGCCACTTTTCCGGATCTAGGCTCCGCAGTCCTGATATTTTTGGCGAGTAATTGACTCCTAAGGGGCTCCGCAAAATGTAAAAACATATCTTCTAAGTAAAATCTATCCTCATCACCCTGATAGCTCTTTGGGTTCACAAAGAAGGCTGGTTCTTTCTCAAAATTCCAAACAGCAAAGTCCACTGTCTGGCCGCCAATTCTACCCACCAATTGTCCAGCTTTAACAGGAATCCTAACTGCTTTATGCTCAAATCCAGTCATCTTGCCAACTGCTTTTTCAAGTTCCGGGGAAAGCGAGGTTAAAAGGTCATAATAACTATAAAGGCTGCAGGAGTGCTCAAAATACATCTGGTATTCGTCAGTAATTCGATCTCTGGAGTTATCACCAATAAAGGCGCCCCTGTGCGAGATTCTGACAATTACCCCATCAGCTATGGCATAAACTGGATATTTATCTCTGGCAGAATTAAACTCAGCTGGGTAAAAATAGCCGTGCGAAGTTGGTAGCACATGACCATCAGTCATTATTCCATAAGGCTTAATCTCCCTAATGTCTTCTATCTTCATTGGAGAATGGGTAAAGGTCAGAGTTCCCTCTCCCTGACATTTTCCCTGGGAATAGCTTTCGTTAAAAGGATTAGATTTTGTTTTTGATAAGGAAGTAGTTTTTATGTCAGATGACTGAGCATTTTGATTAGTATTTTTTTTAGAAGCAAAGTGTCCAAAAACTCCCACAACAATAATAATTAATACCACAAAGATTAATATAAGTGCGCTAAAGCCTTTATTCCCCATTAACTCTACTGTACCATTTTTTGATAATACCCATCACTAAATGTCTACCCATGACATATACCGGTATGTACAGAGTATTGTTATGAGCCTCTAGTGTATTGTAGTAAGAAAGTGGTAGAATGGCGCTGTTATGACGAGTGTGCTTATTTTGGTCGCTTTATTTCTCCAATTTTTCCTGGTAACCCCTGTTCTAGCCCAACAAAAAACAGAGATCGCCTTCCAAGGAAAGTTGACGATTGTACATAAAGATAATTTTCCCCAAAGATTAAGCGGCTTCGAATATATCGTCGAAGATCAAAAGCAAAAATATTACCTGTTGAAATTTATTGATAGTGCTCCACAAAACCTAAAAAGTGGCAGCCAAGTGACTGTAAAAGGAGCTGTCGAAGGCAGTACAATGACCCTATCATCTAAAGACATTTCGGCAGAATCAATTCCGAAAAGTGCTATATTTGCAGCGCCAATTACCGGACCACAAAACCTGGCAGTAATTTTGATAAACTTCCAGGACTATACCAGCCAACCTCTTTCAGTTGGTCAAATTCAAAACTTAGTTTTTGACGGGTCTGATTCGGTCAACAGCTACTACAAAGAAAATTCATACAACATCGCCTCTTTAAGTGGCACAATTTTTAATTGGCTGACTCTTCCGATTGATCGAGCCAGTTCACCAAATTGCCAAGATTTTCGTTTGTGGAGCAATACTGCCAAAAACCTGTTGCAAGAACAAGGTGTCTCACTTACGAACTTTAGTCGATTTATCTATGTTTTTCCATTTGTTGATGGCTGCAATAGTACCGGCGGGATTGGAACGGTAGTTGATAATCCTTCAGAATCATGGATTTTTACAGTCGGTAATCGGGGGTATTATGCTCATGAACTGGGCCATAATTTTGGAGTTAATCATGCCAATGCCCTGCTTTGTGGAAATCTCCAGATTAATAATTACTCAAGTTGCACTAGTTATGAGTATGCTGACCTGGCTGATGTCATGGGTGTTTCACTTTTGCATCATTTTAACGCTCCGCATAAAAGTATGGTTGGTTGGCTACCAGAAAGTCAGATCATAAATGTAAATTCCAGTGGAAACTATACCATCTCTGCGCTTGAATCAAATACTCAGAGTCCGCTGGCTCTTAGAATAAATAAACCAAACACCAGTGATTTCTATTTTGTTGAATACCGACTGCCAATTGGGTTTGATGCTAATATGCCTTTTGGATTATTGAACGGAGCTAGTATTCGTATCGGCGATACTAACAACCCTTTTAAACAAACTCAGCTAATCGACGTGACTGTGCAAAGTAAGGAAGGGCTTTATGATGCTATATTGAATGATGGCGTAGTTTTTAATGATGGTTTAAATCAAATATCCATTAAACAGTTACGGCATGACTCTTCCTCCGTTACACTAGAGGTTCAACTCTCGCCCAAGCGTGTTTTTATAACTTCAACGAAGTACACTGGGAATTTGGGAGGATTATCTGGGGCAGACAACAAGTGCCAAGGTCGAGCCACTTCAACCGGGCTTGGCGGAACTTGGAAAGCTTGGCTCTCAGACGGTGTAACTTCTGTCTTATCGAGACAAAGTCAAAGCACGGGTTCTTATAGATTGATGAACGGTATTACTGTCGCAAACAATTGGAAGGACTTGACTGATGGAACATTAACAAAATCGATAAATATTAATGAGTTAGGCAGTTGGGTTCCTAGTGCCGATGGTATCGTTTGGACGAATACAACTGCTTCAGGTACGAGGGCTTCTACAACCTCACATTGTTCAAATTGGACAAGCATAGAAGGACTTGGATTTTATGGCGTGAGTGGCATAACTTACTCTGCTTGGACCCAAGGTAGAAACTCAAATTGTAGTAATGCTCATCGGCTTTATTGCTTTGAACAGTAACATCCAGTCGCTAAAAGCCCATGGTGCTTTTTAATAACCGGCTTGAGTTGAAAGCTCTTGGCCTAAGATTCTAAGAGCCTTTTGATCACCATTTAGACTGGCAATATAGTGTTGATAAATTGGCCAGTTTTCATTTCTTTCCAAACCAATGACCCTTCCATTTGGATTTCCAGCTAAAGCTGCCAACGAGCGATGTAAAGAAAGCTGCAAATAGTTTTGGACGGCACTATGGCGAAAACCGTGTTCAAATGCCGAGCGTTTATAACCCTCAACAACCTGATAAACTTGCAAAGCATTCGTGGCTGGATTTTCTTTAAAATAGCCCTTGTTAATAAGAGTTGCCAGAATACCTATATCAGTAAATCTTCTACCATATTCATAGGCAACCAGCAAACATAAGTTAAGATTACTTATTCTCTCAAGCTGTCCCGGTCTAACTAGATCTGGGTACCGCTCTTCGTACATATTTTTTTCGCCTAAGTTTACTTCGCTAAATTCAATAAGAGGTTTGCCACTATCATCAAGGTAATATTCAGTAGCCCCATTAGCAATTGAACTAGCTGCATTTTTACCTAAATGCACCCGTCTGTCTTGAATATCCTTTTGCAAAATTGTCAGATATTGAAGCAGCGTTGGGGGTTGCATAAAGTCAAATTTGCCAATTTGTTGATACCAAACTAAATCACCCAAGTCCGGATTAACAACTGGGTCATGCTGCCTCTCTTCAATTAGAAGGCGGATTCTTATTAGATCTCCTGTCACACGGTTTAAAAATTCCTGAGCTGTTTTAGGTCGAACTAGTTCAAAATCCTTGTCAGACAAAGCCACAATTGGCCTGCTTTGTTGGAAAGGGGGTTCATACTCTGTTTTATAGGGAGCAAAATAGGATCTAACTAAATAACCTGGCTGATAACGATCTCTCTCTGCATCAATAGCACCATGAGCTATTCTAGTACCATAACCTATAGCTCCTGCTCCAGCAATGGAAGCTGATTTAATTGCTCTATCAACAAAAACCGGACTAGTTGCTACAGCTAAAGCTGACTTAATTGAATTACCAATGACTTGACGTCTGGTGACTCCTGGGTGAATATTCGCATCCGTTAATGCCTCTTGGTTGAGTTCCGCCTGGTTTAATTCAGCTGTCATGAGGCCAATTTTACCATATTTGGGGCTATTTAGCTAGAGTCTGTTTTACCGGTTAGGAGGGCGTCAATAACGTCGTGTGGTAAGGCAGCAGCATTAAGAAGCGCTTTTCTAGCGAGTTCACCGGCCTCAGAACCAACTTCATCAGCGGCCCGAAGTGCGCCGATCACCGCATCTTTAGCCAGCTCCCCGGAATCACCTCCAATATCATGAGCCGCATGAATAGCTCCTGATACAGCTGATACAGCACTCTCCCCGACATCTCCGCCAACATCTCCAACAGTCTTAACTGCACCGTGAGCGGCCTCGGTGGCAGTGCCACCAACATCTCCACCAACTTCTTTAACTCCTTCTATCACTCCGGTTACTAAACCAATAACCGCATCAGTTACCGAAACGCCGGCGTCTGAGGCAGCACTAACTCCATCTGAAACCACTTGAGAGGCCGCGCCAACTGAAGTTGAAGCTACATCTCCTCCAGCTTGGATTGTACTTACAACAGTATTTTTAGCTACTTCCTGGACAGTTCCAACCACATCTCCGGCACCGGAGACTAAACCGGACAACGCATTTTTCAAGTCATCTGTAATATTCGACATTGTTTTAAAATTAACAAAGAATAAAATATTTGTCAATACTGCAAAATATGTTATGCTGAATTTATGAAGACTGCTGACATCAAAAAGCTTATTAGAGGTGAGGTCTCTGACCTACCTGAAACAATTAAAAAATACAGCCGCGACGCCTCGATTTTTGAAATTATGCCCTCAATGGTAGCTTATCCAGAAGACCCTGAAGATATCGTTAAATTAGTGAATTTTGCTAATGAATCTAAAGAAAAGCTCTCCTTAACTATCCGAGCTGAAGGAACTGATATGTCCGGAGGAGCCATTAATGACTCAATTATCATAGACACCAAACATCTCAATAAAATAGTAAAGATTGAAAATGATTCTGCTACCGTTCAACCAGGAGTTATGTATAAAGATTTCGATATTGAGACCCTAAAACAGGATCTGTTTATGCCAATATATCCGGCCTCCAGGGATCTTTGCTCCATTGGAGGTATGGTGGCCAATAATGCCGGCGGTGAGCTGGATTTAGCTTACGGCGAGCTAGGCGCATATGTTCTGGAATTAAAAGTCATTCTATCAGATGGCAAGGAATATTTGATTAAACCTTTAAACCAAGCTGAACTGGATAAAAAGATCGCCCAAAGGGATTTTGAAGGCAATATTTACAAAGAGGTTTACAATTTAATATCTAAAAATCAAGCACTAATAAAAAATTCTAAGCCTAAAGTCTCCAAAAATTCTACCGGCTACCTGATCTGGGATGTTCGGAACGAGACAACTTTCGATTTGAATCAAGTACTCATTGGTTCGCAAGGAACATTGGGAATAATTACGGAAATTAAATTGAGACTGGTTAAACCTAAAAAAGAACACGTACTCTTGGTAATCAACCTTCAATCTCTGGAACCGCTGAACCAAGTTATTAATAAAGTCTTAGAGTTTAAGCCGGAAATTTTTGAATGTTATGACAGGGAGACATTGGAGCTGGCAACAAGATATTCCTCGGAGCTTTTGAGGGATTTTAAATACAGCAATGGGCTTATGGCGGCTATTAGATTTATCCCGGAAAAATGGCAAAAACTTACCAACGGTTTCCCTGAGCTGGTAATGTTGGCTAATTTTACCGGACACTCTAAAGAGGAGGCGCTAACCCTGGCTAAAAATGCTCAAAAAAGCTTAAAGGATTCTCAACTTACCTCAACCATTTATGCTGATAAAGCCTCGGCGGAGAAATTTTGGCTGATTAGGCACAAAAGCTTTGGGCTGCTAAGATCCCACGCTGAAACCGGCCAGGCCTGCCCGTTTATTGATGATATTATTGTAAAGCCTGAATATTTGTCTCAGTTTTTACCGAAGTTAGATCAAATTATCAAGCCTTACAAAAATAAGATGGTCTATACTCTGGCGGGACATATCGGCGATGGCAATTTTCATATCATACCGCTAATGAATCTAACTGACCCGGAGATCAGAAAAATAATCCCGGAGCTGATGGAGCAGGTATTTGATCTGGTTTTTAAGTTTCATGGATCAATGTCAGCCGAGCACAATGACGGCCTGATCAGGGGTCCATTCTTGGAAAAGATGTACGGTAAAGAGATGCTGCAGATCTTTAAGGAAGTAAAAACAATTTTCGATCCTAAAAATATTTTTAACCCACACAAAAAAACCAATTCTTCTATGGATTACTCACTTAGCCATATGATTACTTGACATTGGTATTAAATTAACATATTGTTAAGGAGCTGTAAAATAGAAAAAAATATCAGCAGGTTCGTACTCACAAGTCGCGCAGGCTCCTCTGATATAACTTTTCGCTACGCTCAAACTTATGAACCTAAATTTTGCCACATATGATCCAGTGTTTGCTTTACTTTTTGGAGCTTTAATATTAATCTTCCCGAAGTTTCTAAATTACCTAATTGCCTTTTACCTAATCCTCATCGGCCTCAGCGGCTTGCTGAGGTAAAAATCTAGACTGTTTGATACAATAATTTAGTGATAGAAATTGCCTCGTTAATTCTCGTTGCTATTATTTCTTTTTTAATTGTATCTGTCCTGGAGAGTAATTTATTCATTACTACCTTAATCTTTTTTGCTTTACCAGCAATTTATTTATCAATTAAAAATCAGGCCAGTATTAAATCAGCCCTACTTTTTGCTTTAATTACCTCTTTAACTTTTGGATTACTCATTGATTATCTAGGATATATTAACCAAGTTTGGTATACACCAGAGACAATTTTTGGGGTGAGGTTATTTGGAGGTATCCCAATTGAAAATCCCTTATTACCCTTTCTCTGGATCTATTTAACCCTAATTTCTTATGGGCACTTTACAAAAAACAGATTACCGATGTTTTCCATGCGGAAATTAATTTTAATTATCTCTTTGGTTTTTATTACTTTTCTGGCTATTTTTCTTATAAACCCAAATCTGTTAGCACAAATTCCCTATTTTTACTTATTGGTTATATTAATCTTCATAATACCACCCACTTCAATTATCCTAACTCGATATCCAAAATACTTTTTAGAGTGTCTTCAAGTAGTTTTGTATATTGGCATAATTAGTTTGTTAGATGAAATCGCGGCTGTCAATTTAAATCATTGGATCTTCCCATCAACGGATTTTATTGGTTGGGTTAATATTTTGAATGCCAGATTTCCAGTTGAGGAACTACTTGCCTTTGTTTTAATCGGGCCATTTGCAGTACTATCCTATTACGAATTGTTAAAAACTAAGGGCAGTTAGCAGTTCAACGTACCCGGTCAATCGAATCCTGGGTTTTAGCATTGACAATAATCTCTAAGTGAACTAAAATATGTTCATTATGAACCAGAAAGCGGTTAAATCTATCACCATACATGGTCTTGATTACGAGATTTCCGAGCTGATTAGCGAGAAAGCTCGTCAGGGGAATACCAGTCTGAATCAAACCATAAAAATACTCCTCCAGGATTCTTTGGGTATTACAGCTAATACTCCTAAAAAAAGGCAAGCTAATTTTTCCGACATCTTTGGTAAATGGACAAAGGCAGACGAGAAAGAATTTAACAGTCAGGTAAAAAGGTTTGAACGTATTGATCACGAGGATTGGCAGTGAAAAAAATTCTTCTTGATACCAATGCCTACACAAAACTTCTTTCAGGTAACACAACGATTCTGGAGGAGCTCGGAAATGCTGATAAAGTTTTTATCCCAACAATAGTACTTGGTGAATTATTTGCAGATTTAAGGGAGGCACTAAGGAAGTTAGTAACAAGAAATTATTAGAACAATTCTTGTCCAAGTCTCAAGTTGAGATACTACCAGTTAGTAAAGAAACATCAGAAATTTTTGGAGAAGTAAAATATAGCCTTACAAGAGCTGGTACTCCTCTACCAATTAATGATGTCTGGATTGCCTGCTCAGCTATTGAAGTAGGTGCAGTTTTAATAACATTTGATGAGCATTTCTCAAAAATCAACCAGGTTAGAATTTGGGATAACAGATAGGACAATTATTTTTCTTCTGTTGGTAGTGGTGGGAGAAATTCTTCACCGGCGCTTGAGACAGGTACTTCTCCAGGCTTCAGCCATCTAACATAAGTACAACCAGTGGCTGTTTTAGTGCTGGAGTCCCAACCAGCTGTGGAACACTTCTCCATCTTCTTACCAGCAGCAGTTGTAAACAGCACTAATTTGTTGCCACACTGCGGACAATCTATATCCAAGGGTTCAGTTGTGCCATTAATCCACTCCACATAGTCACAACCAGTCGCTTTTTTAGCCTCCGGATCCCAACCACCGGTTGAACATTTCTTCATCTTTTTACCAAACCGGGTGGTTTGAAGGATTAAGGGGTTGCCACACTTCGGACACTTTTCATCCAGCTCTTGGGGCGGGGTTTCTAACCATTTAACATAGTCACAACCCTCATTTTTTCTGGTTTCCTTATTCCAAGAACCAGTTGAACACCTCTGCAACCTTTTACCGGTGGCTGTTTCACTAACTTCAGCTAACGGATTGCCGCATTTTGGGCACTTTTCATCACTACTATCCATATTTTCTAGAATACCATACTAGATTACATTAGACAATAGTCTTCTACCCCATTAAACCAATAACCATACCCATTGAGAGTAGTGAAGCTAGTTGGTAACCAGTATTAATTCCTACCAAAGCCCACTTTTTACCTCCAAAAATCGCATCAGTAACTTGAACTGGCATCACAAACCCCAACCACATCCAAAAAGCTGAGCTAAGTCCAGCCATTATTGGAGTGTAACCTAGATAACTCTGTCCAAAAACCATTACATGAGTTAACACATAGGCTGTCAGCAAGCTTAAAATAAAGCTAAGTCCATATAACATACCCATTTTTTTCTGGGCAGATTTCATGCTCTCCGCAGTTTGGCCCATCAGCTTCATCCAAGGCTTGCCAAAAAGAGAAGGTGAATACCACAAAAATCCAATCGCCATTGAAGCGATAGCGGCAGTGAGTACCGCCAAATAATTCACAGGAACATCCATTTAAATCACCTCCCTTACTTTTAGGTTAGATTAATAGTAGCAAACCATAACGAGGAAAACAATCAAGGTAACTTTATCAAAGGTGGCTAAGTACGATAAGACTGATTGAGAGAACGATCTCCAAGGGGTGCGGACCAATTTCGAGCTCCTACAGGTAAATGTATTTCCCTAACCTGTCCTGTTAACAAGTTAAGTGCCATATGTCTATCGCGACTTCCGCTAAATTGTTGTTCATCTGAATAAAAAGATATCCCCTTACAAGTGCAGAGACCCTTTGTGATTAAATAGGATCGATCTTGTTTGGGACTGGCGATCCCAAAACGTCTTTCTTCTATTACATATGCGTTTTCTGGTTCAATAATTTTGTCTTGAGAAAGATCGATCATCTCTATTTGGACTGACATAATAAGCAAATTATATCAAAATTGAGCCTAAATATCAAACTATAAGTTCTTTTTATGCTTCGATTTGCTATTTGGGGTAAAGTGTGGTATACTATCTTTATTGATTTAGAATCCAGAGTTATTAGTTGATTCTTTCCTCATTTGCTATTCAATCTTTTATTGTTTAGAGCGACAAGGTTCGCGAGGTTACGTTCTTCAGATTGCTCTCCAAGGCCAAAGGCCTTTTTCTTTTCAATTCAAAGAAGAGACTGGTTAGTGTACATAACCAGTTGATTTTCTTTTTTTATGACACAAACTTTTAATAGAAGTAGAGCTACCTTTAGGCGGCCTAATAACAACTCTAATAGATTTCGAGCTAATCCTCGAGGTTTTACTAAACAAAAAAACAGCTTTAATTTAAACGAAATCATGAATCGGCCCAGTCCGATTATTAATGACAGTGAAAGGCCAATCAAACATTTAAGCTTTTCAGACTTTAAGATTGCTGGTCCCCTGCTGGAAAATATCCTAAAAAAGGGCTACAGTACCCCAACCCCAATCCAAGATAGTGCCATCGAACCAATTCTAGAAGGACGAGATCTAATAGGCCTAGCTAATACTGGAACTGGCAAAACAGCGGCCTTTTTGATCCCAGTAATTGATAAAATTTTCAAAAATAGAGACGAAAAAGCCTTAATTGTCACACCAACCAGGGAACTGGCTTCCCAGATCCAACAAGAGTTAACT
>Ga0209542_10011010_pt1 | contig 16145 bp, 11 predicted proteins | sample RifCSPhighO2_01_FD_184028 | JGI IMG/M metagenome (GOLD analysis project Ga0209542, IMG submission 184028) | Soil microbial communities from Rifle, Colorado - Rifle CSP2_plank highO2_0.1 (SPAdes) (version 2) | ecosystem: Environmental > Terrestrial > Deep subsurface > Rock core/Sediment ... | reverse complement strand
ATAGCGTTTCTGGTGCTAAAACTTTATATATTAATGGCTCTTCCTCTGCTACCACAGGTACTTCTGTAGGGGCTTTTACATCTACGGCTTCAGCCGGTATATCTATTGGAGAAAATTTGGACACTGGTTATACTTTTGGTGGTGTGGCCGATGAGATCAGAGTATCAGCAACAGCTCGTAGCGCCGACTGGATAAAAACAGGATATAACAACCAATCTTCGCCTTCTACATTTTATTCTTATGGCGCGACGCAGGCGGAAACTCGGCAAGATTCTTCCGGCAACTCTGTTCCTGCTGTTAAGAGCAGGGGGGGAGTCAAATTCAGATAAAAATGTTTGTATGTTTTTATTATTAAATGTTAATATAAATACTATGGAAATAAGATTTAATCAACCTCCTAAAGAGGAAATAAAAAAAGAAGAAAAAAGTAAAAGAGGTTTAAACTTTAATTTGAAAAAACTTTTTAAATTTTTTGGTATAGTGGCGATTTTAATTTTAGTTGTTGCGATTGTATTTTTAGGTAAAGGTTTTTTTGGAGGACTTATCGGTAATGTTGATAATTCTGATAATAAAAATAGCACTGAAATTAAAGGTGGGGATTATAGCGCTGTCTTTTTGTCAAACGGGCAAGTTTATTTTGGTAAATTGAAGAGCAAAAATAATTCGGAGTTTGTTTTGACTGATGTCTATTATCTTCAGCTTTCGGGAAATGATACATTGTCTGAAACAAAAATAAACGAAACAACATTTTCACTTATTAAACTCGGCAATGAACTCCACGGTCCGATGGACGAACTTTTTATCATTACTTCACAAGTTCTTTTTTATGAAAACTTAAGAGATGATAGTAGGGTGGTTCAAGCTATCAAAAACTATTCTGATAAGTAAAGACATCTAAACATCTAAACATTTAAGCATTGAAAAATATAGATATTTAAGTGTCTAGACTTATAAACATATAATAAGGTGCTTTAATATATATAAATGTTAGTATAAAATTATTATATTAATAGTTAATTTATGATATTGAAGATAAAAATACAAAAATTAAAATCAAATTAGTTTATTATTTTATTTATAAATTCATTTAAACACAATGACAAGCATATTATCTCAAGTTTTATCAGGTCTTATTTCTATCACTTTTGCTTTGCAAGGTATGGTTTTGCCTAATCAAAATATAGGAGCAGTGGCTGGAGTTTCAACTGGTAATCAGTGGTATGTATCTTCTACTGGCAGTTCTTCCGGCAACGGTTCTCAAAGCAGTCCGTGGGATTTGCAAACCGCGCTTAACCACCCTTCCCAAGTTCAGCCCGGAGACACTATTTGGCTTTTGGCTGGATCTTACACTACTCCCGGTTGGACATTTAATTCTAAACTAAAAGGCACAGCTCAAAATCCAATCAAAGTTCGTGGCGAAACAGGAAAGAGGGTAACGATTGATGGTTCTATCAATGCTAAATCTTCCTATACTTGGTATATGGATTTTGAAATTTGGCAATCTAAAGCGAGAGGATCTGTCCGTGATACCGAATGTATTACAACCAATCCAGCTGTAAATTATGACCCGAATAATCCAGTTTTTGGAGATAAGTTTATTCATTTGGTTATTCACGATTGTTCAGCCAACGGTATCGGTGGTTGGCGTGGCGCTGAAGGTAATGAATTTTATGGCAACTTGATTTATTTTGTAGGTGACTGGCATTCTACAGAACATCGTGGCATCTACCATGGTATTTATGGTCAGAATGTGGCCAAGACCGGAGCATATAAAGAAATGACTGACAACATTATTTGGGGCGGTTGGAACGAAGGTATTCAAACTTACAGTAGTGGTAATCCTGACACAGGTATTTCCAATTATAAAGTTACTGGCAACACAATCTTTTTGAGCGGTATTTTGTGGGGAAACTTAACTGACGATATTTTTGTGGCTAGCGGACGTGGTGTGAAGAATTACTATATTGAAGAAAATATGACATACGGTGGCCGTGGTAGTAGGGTTAGTATTTATAACGGCGTGGATTCAGGAAGAAATATAGTCATTCGCAATAACTATATGCAAGCGGAAATTACCGCTTTGCAACTTGCCAACACTGACGGTGGTGACGTTTCTGGAAATGTCTTTATATCAAAAAGCCCGTGGGTGAAAATGATTGGAAATACTACAGATACTTATGACTTTAAAATCAACAACCGCAATGTAACTATGTCCAATAATAAATTTTATGGACCGGGTGGATTTAATAATGGTACAAATAATAGCGGCGATTTTGAGACCGGCTGGAAACCATATTATAACGATACTACTAGCCAAAACTTTTCCGGTTATCCAACAGGTGTAAAAACTTTTGTGCGTCCTTCCAAATATGAGACTGGTCGCGCAAATGTAACCATATATAATTGGGACAAGCAAAGTAGCGTCAGCGTGGACCTTTCCTCCGTATTAAAACCCGGCGACAAATACGAAGTGCGTGATTCGCAAAATTACTTTGGTCAGCCCGTTTTAAGTGGCACTTACAATGGAGGGAGCATCTCTTTCCCTATGAATTTGACAGCTATTGCCTCTCCTGTTTCTTCTCGTCAACCTGCGCACACTTCATCTGAATTTAATAGCTTCATAGTTAGACTTGCTGGCGGTGGCGGAGCAACATTGCCACCTCCAACAACTGTTGACACTTCTGCTCCTTCACTTTTCGCGGGCTTACCATCTGGTAAAGTAAATTCCGGTTCGTCTTCAGCTACACTTTCTCTCTCCACAAACGAAGCGGCAACTTGTAAGTATTCAACTTCTGCAGGAGTATCTTTTGATTCTATGTCTAAAACTTTTACCACTACTGGTAATATTAGTCACTTTGCATCTGTTTCTGGTCTAAGTGATGGTGCTGCTTATGCCTACTACGTGCGTTGTAGAGACTTAGCCGGCAATACTAATACCAGTGATTACAGTATTAATTTTGCAGTTTCTGCTCCTTCTACTCCACCTCCTCCTCCATCTAATGCGGCGTATCAGTATTATGAAGCTGAAAGTGGTAGTTTAGTTACGCCAATAACTTCAGTAAGTGATAGTAATTCTTCTGGAGGAAAATATATTACATCTTCTGTAGCTGATTCTGGCACTGCTAGTTATGGCTTTAATGCGCCGGCTACCGGATCTTATGTAGTTTGGATGAGGATTTTGGCTCCAAACTTTAGTCAGGATTCGATCTATGTTTCTATGGATGGAACTTCAGAAGACGTGTTTGATATGGCCGAGAACAAATGGTCATCAAATTGGCAGTGGGTAAAAGTTAACGGTCGCGCGGGAACTGGTAATCCTTTAACTTTAAATCCTAAGTTGTTTAGTCTTACCGCAGGTTCGCATACTTTGAAAATTCGTGGCAGAGAAGTCGGTTTTAAGGTAGATAAAATATTGATTACTAATGATCAAGGTTTTGTTCCAACTGATGGTTCAAGTCAGCCAACTACTCCTCCTACAACTCCTACAACTCCTCCAGTCGTGACTCCTCCAGTTGTAACGCCTCCAGTCGTGACTCCTCCGGTTGTAACTCCTCCACCTGCTAGTCAGGCATCTGGTGCAGCTGTGCAATGGACTTTTGATTCATCTGATATTAGTGGCAATTCTTTAGCTGATAAATCTGGTAATAATTTGTCTTTGAACTTATCATCTGTTGGTCAAAATTCAGGAAAATACAGTCAAGCTGGTAGCTTTAATGGTAGTAATAGCTTTGGTAATACCACCAACTCCTCGGCTTTAAATTTGTCTTCTGACTTAACCATTACTGCGTGGGTAAAAACAACAAATTCCAGTCGGTTAGAAACTATTTTGGGTAAATACAATTTAGGAGGATTTGAATCCGGATATTTACTAAGAGTAAAATCTGATGGACATATTGGTTTGCGTTTGGGAGGAAACAATCTAAGCAATATTTATGATTCTTCTATTCGTGATACAGTAGACACTGGTAATAAGGTGGTAAACGATGGTCAATGGCACCACATAGCTGTAGTAATAAAACTTGGACAAGGAGTAACCTTCTATGTAGACGGAGTGCAGACTTCTACTCATCAACGCGCAGTGGTTGCCGCTCCAAATAACACTATATTTTCTGTAGGCCGAACTGCTCAAACTGATTATGGTTATGGTGCTAACTTTACTGGTGATATAGATGAAGTAAAGATTTATACTTCAGCTCTAAATTCAAGCGATATTTCAGCTATGTCCAATTCTTCAAGTCCTACACAGACTACACAGACTACACAAAATCAATCAAATCTACAAACTCCTGTAAACAGTCCAGTCATTCCTAATTTGACAAATAACGATACAAATAACCAAACAACACCAACTGTTGTTAGTCCTTCTTTGACTCGTGATCTTGCATTAGGAGATAGAGGTGATGATGTGACAGTTCTTCAACAATTTTTGGTTAGTCGTGGGTATACAACAGCTGATAATATTACCGGATACTTTGGTCCTACCACTCAAAAGGCATTACAGAATTTTCAAAAAGACCAGCAAATCGTTAGTTCTGGAACTCCTGAATCAACTGGTTTTGGGGCAGTTGGACCATTAACTAGAGCTAAGATAAATAGTATGTTACAAACATCAGCTACTGGGGTAACAACACCAGCTACAGAATCTTTAAAGATGCAAATTGAAGCTTTGCAAAAACAAGTTGCAGAGTTGTTAAAACAACTACAACAAATTACGCAATAAGCGATAAGCAATAAGCCCTTAGACTTATAAACAGGTAGGTTTGTAAGAGTGTATCTGGGTATGTTAAAATTCTAACATTAGAAGGTATGTTTATAAGTAATAGTTTCTTCAGGTAACCCTTGTTTTGAGAAGAAAAAGTAACCTTAATACTCTTTAGTTAAGTCTGCCGCCTCCGTCAAACGGAGAGCAGGTGGACAAAGAGTAAAGGAATGACATTTTTCTTCTTTAAAAATGAGAGGGGATAGGAGGAGCAAACAATATGGAAAATACACAAAATAGTTTGAGTAATGTGTTGGTGAAAAAGTTGAGTTTGGTTTTGTCGGTGCTCGTCTTTCTTTTACCGGTATTTTTTATACCAGTAGAATGGGTCAGTTTGTATGTAGCAAAGATAACTCTCTTGGCTACTGGTTTAGTGGCAATCTTTGCCATTTTTTTGTCGCTGGTACTTTCAACCGGAATAATTGAAATACCAAAAGTAAAATATCTGATACCAATAGGATTTTTTGCTTTGGTTTCTCTTTTGTCTTCGGTTTTTTCTGGTTCTATCAATGCTTCTATTGTTGGTTCTATATTTAATCTAGGGACTTCTGGTTCTATGTTGATACTTGTTTTCTCTCTATTTATGACGTTGGTAGTGGTCAGAAATCTAAAAGTGGTAAATAAAGTTATAACCGCTTTTGTTTATTCATCGGTGGCTCTGGCAATATATACATTGTTGGGGACTTTAGGGGCCTCTATATTGCCAACATCTATAGCTTCAAAATTGCCTCTGTTTCTTTCTGGTGGACCTATTGATACTGCTGTTCTTTTTGGGGCAGTTATTATATTTTCTCTTTGCGCTCTTAATATGAGCGAAATGTCAAAAAGAATGAGAGTTGTTATTTATCTGCTTATGGCTTATGCGATGCTATTTATAGGAGCAATTAATTTTATGCCGGTCATCGTTATCTTGGGTATAGTTTCTCTCGTTTTATTTGTTTATATTTTGTCTTGGTCAGTTGGTAGCCCTACTTCTCAAATAACTGAAGGTGAAGATAATGCTACGCCAAAAGTGATAGACCGCAAAATTTCTTTTCCGGCTCTTATCGTTTTGGTAATTTCAGTTGTTTTCCTTTTGGGAGGGGCGGGTATAGGAAGCTTCCTTTCAGGTATGATGAATGTTCAATCTAATGAAGTCAGACCCAATTTTGAAACTACTATGGATTTGACATTAACTTCTTGGCAAAAGAATTTTGCTTTAGGGATTGGTCCAAATCGTTTTGCAGAATTTTGGGAAATTAACAAACCGATAGAAATAAATCAAACTCAATTTTGGAATACGAATTTTTCTGTTGGTTCAGGTTTTATACCTACCATAGCTATTACGACCGGACTTTTTGGGCTATTGTCATTAATTGTCTTTATTGGTATGTATCTGCTTAGTGGGGTAAAGGCCATATTTGCTCAAGCGAATTCTGGGCATTCTAGATATTTGGCTACGGTGACCTTCCTTATGTCTCTTTATTTGTGGATTATGCTCTTTCTGTATAATCCAAATATAACTATTTTATCGTTAGCATTTATATTTACAGGTCTATCTACTGCCACTTTAGTACCTCAAGGCATAGTTGGTCTTTGGAGAATTAATATATTTTCTAATCCTAAGACTAATTTCCTCTCAATCTTGTCTATTATGGTTTTGCTTATCTTATTAATAGCTGGCGGTTATACGGTTTGGGAGAGGGCGATTGCTACGGTTAATTTTGAAAAGGGAGTTGTGGAGTATCAAAAGACTGGCAATATTCAACTAATAAAAGAATCGACTGCAAAATCAATCAATGTTGTTTCAAATGATGTATATTGGCGTGGTTTGACTGAAATTTATTTGATTGAGTTAGGACAAGTTTTGGGTAGTATCACCGATCAAAATCAAATTAGTGACACTGTCAGAGCAGAAGCTCAAACACTTATAGCCAACTCTATTGAATCAGCCAAAAGAGCTGTTCAAATGGATGATAAAAGTTTTCAGAATTGGTTTGCTTTAGGAAGAGTTTATGAAATTTTGGCTTCAAATGGTATAGAGGGAACTTTAGAAAATGCTCGTAACACTTATGCTGAAGCGGCTCTCTATTCTCCTCTTAACCCTTCGGTTCCTCTTGCTTTAGCTCGATTGGATGCTTTAGCTGGAAATGCTGATGGAGCTAGAGCCAATATAGCAAAAGCGCTAGAGTTGAAAAACAATTATACTGATGCTTATTTTACTTTGGCTCAACTTGAAGTATCGGCCAATAACATTTCTGGAGCTATAAAATCAGTAGAAGCGGCAACTATCATTGACCCAACTAACTCCGGACTATATTTTCAATTAGGACTTCTTAAATATAATCAAAAAGATTTCACTGGCGCGGCTTCATCTTTTGAAAGAGCTACTGTCCTAGTTCCAGATTATGCTAACGCCAAATATTTCCTAGGATTATCTTACTATCAAACAGGCAAAGAAGAAGAAGCAATAAAGCAGTTTGAAGAATTAAATACCGCCAATCCTGATAATCAAGAAATTTCTGTTATATTGGATAGGATGAAAAATAATGAACCGTTGTTTTCAAATTCTCAATTACCAACAGAACCTCCAGTAGAAGAGAATTAAGAATGTATGGTATCCTGTTAGGTAATGGTTAGAAAGACTTTAAGAGCTATTACTTCCAAAATTAGCGGCTTACATCAAGCCGCTTTTTGGCTAGCTGGATTTTCAATTCTTTCTCAAGTGTTGGCTTTTTTGAGAGATAGACTTTTGGCGCATTATTTTGGTGCAGGGACTGCACTAGACATTTATTATACTGCTTTTAGAATTCCTGATTTTATTTTTGTTACTTTGGGCTCTTTGGTTTCTATTTCTGTTTTGGTGCCGATGTTTTCTAAAAAATCTGTATTGGAGGATGGTGGGACAAAATCTTATGTAGATTCTATTTTTACTAGTTTTTCTTTTTTGATTATTGCTAGTTGTGGTATTGCTTTTTTCTTAATGCCACAGATGGCACATTTTTTGTTTAGAGGTTTTGATGAAGTAACTTTAATTCAGGTTATTAGACTATCAAGAATTTTACTTTTGTCACCAATATTGCTCGGTCTTTCAAATTTTTTTGGCAGTATTGTGCAATATGAAAAAAGATTTTTATTATATTCTTTAAGTCCTCTTTTTTATAATATTGGTATTATCGCTGGCACTGCTTTGGGGGCTAATAGTCTTGGGATAATCGCGGTAGTTTTGGGAGTAATATTTGGAGCAGGAATGCATCTTTTGATACCGGCTAGCTTTGTATTTTTTTCTGGCAATATTCCAAAACTTACTTTGAAAATAAATTTTAAAGAAGTAAAAGAGACGGCTCTCATCGCCATACCGAGGGCCTTGGCTCTTTCTGTAACTCAAATCATAAATATTGTATTTACGGCGGTGGCTTCATTTTTTGGTATAGGAGCGGTAGCTGTATTTAATCTGGCTTTTAATATTCAATCAGTGCCACTTTCTGTCGTTGGAGCGAGTTATTCTTTGGCTGCTTTTCCAACCATCTCTCTTCATTATGCTAAAAATAATATTTTAGAATGTGGCAGATATATAAATGAATCATTGCGATATATAATATTTTGGACTTTACCTCTTTCGGCTCTCTTTATCATTTTAAGAACTCATATCGTGAGAGTAGTCTTGGGCACCGGAGCTTTTGATTGGACTGACACTAGATTGACTGCTGCAGTTATGTCTTTGTTTGCTCTTTCTTTTATTTTTCAAAGTGGACAACTTTTTCTTACTAGAGCTCACTACGCTTTGAATAGGACAAAAATACCACTCCTTTTAGGATTGGCGGGAGCTTTAGTTACTTCCGTTTTGGCCTTTTTGTTTTATTTTGATTTTCTATCTGGCATTATGTTTTGGTTTGAAAGATTTTTGGAAATAGAAGGTCTTTCGGGGTCAAAAATAATAATATTGCCACTTTCATTTTCTTTTGGTTCAATGTTTACCACTCTTGGTCTTTGGTTTTTCTTAGATAAAGAAACAAAAGCTATTGCCAAAGTAGGTCTTGGCAAAAGTATTTATAGTATAGTACTGGCTTCATCGGTTGTTGGTTTGGTGACATATTATGCACTCCGTATTTTTGATAATCTTTTTAGTTTAGTCTCATTATTTAATGTTTTTGGTCATGCTTTTATTTCTGGGACAGTGGGTATAGTTTCTGGAGCTTTAGTGTTATATTTTATCGGGAACAGAGAATTTAAAGAAATTATAAACAAATGGAAAAATTAATTCCTAAGGCCTCCCCTTAGGAAAATAATGTGATGATAAATAATATAAGAAATTTTGGAATCATAGCCCATATTGACCATGGTAAGTCTACTCTGGCTGACAGGATGCTTGAACTTACAGGCACTATAGAAAAAAGAAAAATGCATGCCCAAATGCTGGATTCTATGGAATTGGAAAGAGAAAGAGGTATCACCATAAAAATGCAACCTGTCCGGATGATGTATCATCCGCAAGCACTAAATCCGAAATCCGAAATCCGAAATTTTGAATTTGATGCTTCGGATTTAGAATTTGCAAATTCAGGATATATCCTGAATTTGATTGATACTCCCGGTCATATTGATTTTTCTTATGAAGTATCAAGAGCTCTGCGTGCAGTAGAAGGAGTGGTCCTTTTGGTTGATGCTACTCAAGGGGTGGAAGCTCAAACTCTTTCTGTTTTGGCTATGGCTATTGAGCAGAAGCTAGTAGTGATACCTGCTTTAAGTAAGATAGATTCACCATTGGCTAGGGTATCTGAAATAAAAGCAGAAATAGTATCACTTTTAGGGTGCAAAGAAGAAGAAATAATAGAAACATCAGGTAAAACAGGAGAAGGTGTTGAAACGCTTTTGATGGAAATTATAAAAAAAATTCCTTCTCCAGCTGAAAAAAATAACGAAGAACGTCTTCTAAAACCAGAGCATTCTTTCCCACTTCAAGCTTTGGTGTTTGATTTTAAATATTCAACCCACAAAGGTATTATTGTTTTTGTGAGAGTAATGAAAGGGCAAGTATCTAGCAGAGAAAATTTGATTTTTAGAGTAGCGGGGCAAAAATTTGTAGCTTTAGAAGTAGGGATATTTAAACCGGCTGAAGAATCAAAGGAGTCATTAAAAGAAGGGGAGATAGGTTATATCGTCACGGGCATCAAGACTCCCGGTATAGTTTCTGTTGGAGACACTATTGGTAAAGAAAAAGAAAATGCACCAGCTTTGTCTGGTTATAGTGTTCCAAATCCAGTGGTCTGGGCCTCTATTTTCCCTGAAGATCAAAATGATTTATTACTCTTGCGACAATCGTTGGCTAAACTAAAGTTAACTGATTCTTCTTTATATTATGAAGAAGAATCCTCTGGTGTTTTGGGTAAAGGCTTTCGATGTGGTTTTTTGGGAATGCTTCATCTTGAAATTATAAGTGAAAGATTAAAAAGAGAATTTGATTTGACCTTGGTTATCACTCAACCTTCTATCACTTATAATGTATGGTGTAAAACTAATCCCTCAACTAGCTCGGGACGAAAAAATTCTCCAAATAAAATGGAAAAAATTTATTCGCCGGCTTTTTTTCCTGAAGATGGTCTTTTAGAAAAAATAGAAGAACCTTGGGTTAATGTGCACATCATTACTCCCACTCAATATGTAGGCAATCTATTGCCTTTCCTTTATGAACATGAAGGTGAGATAAGTAGCACTGAAAGTTTGGGATTAGCGCACTCATCTCAAGTCGGTGATGGCAAGACTAGGATTCTTGTTTTTATGCCTTTAAGAGAACTTATGAGAGGTTTTTTTGATAAATTAAAAAGTCTTTCTCAAGGTTATGCTTCTTTTTCTTATGAAGAGGTGGGTGTAAGAGAGGCCAACGTTACTAAGCTTAGTGTCCTCGTTGGCGGTCAAGAAGAACCAGCATTGGCACGTGTAGTTTCAAAAAGAATAGTAGAAAAAGAAGCCGAAACTATAGCAGAAAAACTTAAAAATCTATTACCCCGTCAAATGTTTGAACTAAAAATACAAACTAAATCTGGAGGTCGAATTATAGCTTCCAAAACTATTTCTGCTTTTAGAAAAGATGTCACTCAACATATGTATGGAGGAGACATTACTCGTAAAATGAAGCTCCGAGAAAAACAAAAAAAGGGCAAAAAGAAGATGAAAGATAAGGGGAAAATCAAAATTCCTCAAGATGTCTTTATCAAGATAATGCGTCCGGACTAAAAGCTAAAGGCAATCTTTGTTGCTTTTGGTTTTTAATTAAAATGGTATATAAATAAGAACCATACCAATTATCAGAAAAATGGCTATTATAAACCACAAGACTTTTATTATTTTACGAGCTTTTGGATCCCAAAGCATGATAATATAATATCATAAAAATATATTAAAAAATGCGTGGCATCAAAACAAAATCAAAAATTAGATGGAGAAGGGCGGCTATTTTTGTAGCTTTGTTTATTATTTTTATAATCCTTTTAAATTCTGTTAATAGAGTATACAAAAAAAAGAAAGAAGTAGAAAAAGCTTTAACCCAAATGCAATCAGAAATGGTAGCGCTAGAAGACAGAAATGAATTTTTAAAAAATTCATTAGAGAAATTAAAAACTAAAGAAGGGGTTGAATTTGAAATCCGCAAAAAATTAAATGTGGCCGAAGTGGGGGAGAGTGTGGCCATCATCGTAGAAGGGGAAGAAGTGCCAAACACTCCAAAATTAGAAGTTTCTACTTGGCAAAAAATAAAAGACTTTTTTGGAGGGTTGTTTGAATAGCGGGTATAGTTTAGTGGTATGATGCGTCCTTCCCAAGGATGAGACGGGAGTTCGATTCTCCCTACCCGCACTATATTAAAGAAGAGAGATTTTTTCTTAAAATACTTTGGTCGTTTTTATCTTCTAATAGATATCCTTCTTTTTCGATTTCCTCTCGGAGTTCGTCACTTTTTTGCCAATTTTTTTCTTTTCTTGCGGTATCTCTTTCGTTTTTTAATTCCATCACTTCATCTGAAATATTTTCTTTTATTTTTTTTGAAAGAAAAGAAAAATTAAGTCCCAAAATTTTGTCCATTTCTTGTATTGTTTTTTTACTCTTTTTTAAATTAAAAGCGTTATGCAATAGAGCTAAAGCTTTTGGAGTATCTAAATCATCACCTAAAAAACTTTCAAATTTTTCAATTGTCTCTTTGTCTATATCTTCTTTTGATAAATTATCAAATTCAAAAATTAATTTTTCTAATGTTTTATGTGCTCCTAAAACAGCATCCCAAGTAAAATTCATAGGAGAGCGATAATGCCCAGAAAGAAGCCAGAGTCTAAAAGCTAGAGGGTGGATTTGTCTCTTTTTTAAATCAGAAATCGTAAAAATATTACCAAGTGATTTTGACATTTTTTCTCCTTCTACAGTAATAAATTCATTGTGAAGCCAAAAGTTTGCCAAAGGCACTCCAAAAGCACATTCTGATTGAGCGATTTCGTTGTTATGATGCACTGGTATATGATCAATGCCTCCCGTGTGGATATCAAAAGGTTGATCTAGATATTTGCGACTCATTGCAGAACATTCTATATGCCAACCGGGGAAACCGACACCCCAAGGACTTTCCCATTCTTGAAGACGTTTTTCTCCTCCGCTAGCTGATGGGGAATATTTCCATAAAGCAAAATCTGAAGGATTTCTTTTTTCTATATTTGTTTCTATTCTGGCTCCTTCTTTTTGTTCCTTTATATTTATGTTTCCAAGTTTGCCATAATCCTTAAATTTGCTGGTATCAAAATATAGACCATCAGAAGTTTTATAAGCGAAACCCTTTTCTTCTAAGATTTTTAATATTTCTATTTGCTCTTTTATGTGTTCGGTGGCTCTAGGAAATTTGGTGTCATCACTTTTTATATTTAAATCTTTTAAGTCTTGGTAATATGCGTTTTCATAAAATCTAGCAATATCAAAAGCCGTTTTACCTTCTTTTTGGGCGGATTTTTCTATCTTATCTTCACCTTCATCACCATCGCTTACTAGGTGACCAACATCAGTTATATTTATGACTTGTTTGACTTTAGAGCCACTATATTCAATAGTTCGGCGTAAAATATCAGCCAATATATAAGAGCGCATATTGCCTATATGGGGGAAAAAATAAACTGTCGGTCCGCAGTTATACATTCGCACTTCGTTTTTATGAATAGGTAAAAAAACCTCTTTTTTACCAGTTAATGTGTTATTTAACTTAATTTCTATCATATCCACTTCTTATACCTAAAATAAGCAAACATAGCAAGACTGATAACGAACATAATTCCTAATATTATCCAAAAATCATTACCGTGACCGACAATAGGAATATGTTCAGCATTCATTCCAAAAATTCCTGCGATTAAAGCAAGAGGGAAGGTAACGAAGGCCATAATAGTGAAAATTTTCATTATCTCGTTTTGTTTGGTTGAAAGCATTGAGTTGTTGGTTTCTCGCAATTCGGTTATTAATTCTATTTGATTGTTTATCACTCTCATTATTTGTCGCCATTCTGCTATCAATGTTTTGGCTTGCTTGCCAAAGTCTTGACCAAATTTTTCGGTGCCGACATCTCTAAGAAATTCAAAAACATTTCCATGGGAGTCTATTGTTTTTCTGAAGTTTAAAAGATTTCTACTAACATTTGAAATAGCAAAAACCATCTCTCTTTCTTGACCTTTAAATATTTTTTCTTCTATTTGCTTCATCCAATCTTCTGTATAAGAGAGCTCATCTTCTAGCCCTCTATAAATTTCTTTCATCATACTAAAAAAAACGTTAGAATTTTCACCTTTATTTAATATTTCATTTACTTCAATTTGTTTGGCAAAGTAGTGAAGAGCGTCAATAGAATCGTATCTTGTAGTTATTAAACTGTCTTTTGATATTACAAAATCAATTTCTTGAGGAACGCTTTCAGAATGAGAATGTCTGAAGTTTGGTATATGTAAAACTGTATAAATAAAATTATCTTTATCTTTAATGTATTGGGAAGGAGTCGGAGAAAGTAAATCTTTGGCGATAAGGGGGTCTATTTTTTGAGTCAATATCAAAGAATCCACTTCTTCTTTGGTAGGAGAATTTAGGTCAGTCCATATTTGATTCATAAATGAATGAGTAGTAAGCATTTTTATGATGTTTAAATTATGTTATATTATTATAACAGAAAATGAATAATGAAAGGTATACACAAATTTTAATATCAATATTAATTGCTGTAGTTTTGTTTACTACTGGATTTTATGCTGGCAAAAAAGAATCTAAAGAAAATATCCCGGCTTATTTTTTGAATGCTTCTAGCACAGACAGTGTTGATATGGCTCCGTTTTGGAAAGTTTGGGAAATTCTTGATGAAAAATTTTCTCAAGCATCTTCCACTACTGTTCCTGAAAATACTGAAAAACTTTGGGGTTCTATTGAGGGGTTGGCTAGTTCTTATGGTGACCCTTATACTGTCTTTTTTCCTCCAGTCGAATCTAAAGTTTTTGAAGAAGAAATCAGTGGTTCTTTTGGCGGGGTGGGAATGGAAATAGCTATTCAAGATGGTATTTTGACTGTGGTAGCTCCTCTTAAAGGGACTCCTGCGGATAAAGCAGGTGTTTTGGCGGGGGATAAAATACTTATGATTGGAGATGTTTCTGCTTTAAATATGTCAGCCGATGAAGCCGTAAAAATAATAAGAGGGGAACCCGGCACTTCTATAGATGTTACTTTTGCTAGAAAAGGAATGAAAGACCCATTAGTTAAAACATTGGTTAGAGCTAATATAAATATACCAACTATCAATACCAAACTTTTGCCAAATAATATTTTTGTCATAGAGCTTTATAGTTTTTCGGCTACCTCTCCAAATCTTTTCCGTAGTGCTTTGAGAGAATTTATAGAATCTGGCTCTGATAAATTGATTTTGGATTTACGCAACAATCCGGGTGGTTATTTGGAGGCGGCCCTTGATATGGCTAGCTGGTTTTTGCCAACTGGTAAAGTAGTAGTGACTGAAGATTTTGGAGAAAAAAAAGATTCTAGAATTTATAGAAGTAAAGGTTATGATATTTTTACAGACAAATTAAAGTTTGCTATTTTAGTAAACGAGGGCTCGGCTTCGGCTTCTGAAATATTGGCTGGAGCTCTAAGAGAATATAATAAAGCTATTTTGATTGGTGATAAAACTTTTGGTAAAGGTTCGGTCCAAGAACTAGTCTCTATCACATCGGAAACTTCTCTCAAGGTAACGGTGGCTCATTGGCTCACTCCACTTGGAAATTCTATCTCAAACAATGGCCTTGTTCCTGATATTGAAGTTAAATTAACCGAAGAAAATACTAAAAATGGTGCTGACCCTCAACTTAACGCAGCAGTTGATTATCTTTTGGAGCAGTAGACTAACCCTCCCAACCCTCCCTTAATTTAAGGGAGGGCGACACGTAGTGCGAGGTGGGTTAGGTATTATAAATGAATTATGTTAATATCGGTCATATGAAAGTTATATTAAAACAAGATATAAAAGGGGTAGGTAGAAAATATGAAATAAAAGAAATATCCGATGGATATGCTAATAATTTTTTAATACCCAGAAAATTGGCGGAATTTGCAAGTTCGGAAGCTATAAAAAGAGCAGAGATTTTAAAATCAACAGTGGATACAGAGAGAGAAGTTCAAGAAAAATTGGCTGAAAAGCAGTTGGAGATGTTGAAAGAAGTAAGAGTGATTTTGAAAAAGAAAGCCAATGACAAAGGTCATTTGTTTGAACAAATTCATATGACCGAAATTTCGACTTCTCTAAAAGAGCAAGCCAAAATAGAAATTGAGGAAAAATATCTTTCTGTGGAAAATCCAATCAAAGAAATAGGTGAGCACTTGGTCTTGGCTCAAGTTGGTAAAAATAAAGGCAAATTTACTTTGGTGATTGAATCTATTTAAGTAAGTAAAATAAATAAAATAGTTCTCGAGTATGAAAGAGTAATTTTATTTTTCTTGTTAATAAAAAAACAAAAAGCAAAATTTGAAAAAAGCTGCAGAGCGAGTCTCGCTTTTTAAATTTTGCTTTTTGTTTTTTTAAACTACGTGAGCAATTTTTTTCTTGATGATAGAGCCATCAAAATGAACTTTTCTTTTGGTGCTCATTTTCACTTTACCTTCTTTAAGAGCGAAGAGAGTGTAATCTTTTCCCATACCAACATTGGATCCGGGGAGGATGTTGGAACCTCTTTGGCGCGTTATAATAGAGCCTGTTTTACAGACGCTACCATCAGAGATTTTGATACCCAAGTATTTTGGGTTTGAATCTCTTCCGTTTTTTGTTGTTCCGGCGGCTTTTTTATGTGCCATATCAGTTTATTTTCTTTATTTGTTATAATATATTAACTCTATAAGTATAAGATAAAACGAA
>Ga0209542_10011009_pt1 | contig 16147 bp, 14 predicted proteins | sample RifCSPhighO2_01_FD_184028 | JGI IMG/M metagenome (GOLD analysis project Ga0209542, IMG submission 184028) | Soil microbial communities from Rifle, Colorado - Rifle CSP2_plank highO2_0.1 (SPAdes) (version 2) | ecosystem: Environmental > Terrestrial > Deep subsurface > Rock core/Sediment ... | reverse complement strand
TAAACTCTGGATCTATCTTCAATGAAATTATACAATCTCTCAGTTTCATGTAATAAAATATAGACCACCTTTTCTTTTGTAAGATTATTTTCTTGGCATCTTAAACTAATATGTGGTTCATCAAAGTTAATATCAGCTTCAGTGCAATTTTTAAGTAATTTTTGCAACTCTCTTAAATTCATAGTACATTAAAGAATTGTATGAATTTAAATATTAATATATTGTGATATACTTTTTAATTCTATTATTTCATAATGTTTGGATATAAAAGGAAATAAGTAATTATTTTTTTTAGAAGAAATTATAGAGGATTAGTTGAGATCTTGAGATAATAAATATTGAAATCTTATTGCTAATTCTTATAAATCTTCGTTCTACCATCCCTAAAAAATATGTACATTTAAATGACCATAAAGCTTATAAATAAGTACATTGTAGTGTACATAAATAAAACAATGAAAAAAACATGGAAAAGGCTAAGTTAGAAGAATTTAATCATTGGTGGATAAGTGGAAGAGTAGATGCAGAGCTAGCTTTGCCGTTTAAAAGAGACATCTATCTAGAAATTAAAAAACATATAGATAAGAGGTTTATATTAGCTTTAGTCGGGCTTAGGAGAGTTGGAAAAACAACAATAATGTACCAACTTATACAACAACTAATAGAAGCAAAGATTAACAAGACAAGTATTTTGTTTTTTTCATTTGATGAAGTTTCCGCAAAATTAAACGAAGTCTTAGAAACATATAAAGAAATTCATAATAAAGATTTAAGAAAAGAGAAAATCTATATTTTTCTAGATGAAATTCAAAAATGTAGTGGATGGGAAAATGAATTAAAAAAGTATTATGATCTCTATCCTAAATTAAAATTTATAATAAGTGGTTCAGAATCTCTTTTCATAAGAAAAAAAACAAAAGAAACTCTTGCAGGCAGAATTTTTGAATTTACATTAACTACTTTTACATTTAGAGAATACCTTAGATTTAACAAAATAGAAGAAAACGAATTTAAATATGAAACAAGGATCAAGCCTTTCTTTAACAAATTTGCAAGGAAAGGCGGTTTTCCTGAAACTTTCTCTTTTGAAACAGATAAAGATTTCAAAGAATACATAAGGGCATTAGTAGTAGATAAAATAGTTTACAAAGATATTCCAAGAATGTTTAGACTTGAGGATCCGGATTTTTTGAGAGTTCTCTTAGAATTAATTTCTACAAATCCTGGAATGTATATAGATTATCAATCTCTAAGCAAGCAATTTGAAAAAGACAGAAGAGTAATAAAGGATTATATTAATTATCTCAAGGAAAGTTTTTTGATAATTATATTAGGCAATTATAGGAAAGGGAGTATAACTACTTTAAGAAAGAGAAAAAGAGCGTATCCTGCAGATAATGCTCTTACGTATTTATATAAACCAAGGATTGAAGAAGATTTTTTTGGAAGAATGATTGAAACTTTAGCAGTAAATAAACTTAAAGCTTCATTATTCTGGAAGAATAATGGAGAAATAGACATAGTTTATCAGGATATTCCAATAGAAGTAAAGTATCAAGAAAAAATTAATTCAGAAGATTTTAAGTCAATAAGAGAATTTATGAAGAAATTTCGTATGAAAAAAGGGCTGATGTTAACTAAGAAAGAAGAAAAAGATGTTAAATTTGAAGAGGGTGTAATAAAATTAATTCCTATTTGGAAATGGCTTTTAAAGTAGTTTAGTAATATCTGTCTTTGTAGAATTGAAATATACTAATTGGAATCTACAATTAATATTGGAAGAGATAATAGGGAATTAGTTGCAATCCTAAGAATTTTGTTTTAATTGATTTAGCTTCTTTCTTAACGCTTAGATATAATGATATTGCTTCTTTTGTTCTTTTAATCAATTCATCATAGGTTTTAGCTTGAGTATGGCATCCTGGAAGCTCAACTACATCAGAAATTAAATAACTATCTTCTCCTTCTTCTATAATAACATTATACTTACTTGTCATGTTTATACTAAGTGTGAGTATAACATATATATTTTTCGTTTATGAATTTTTATTGTTCGACACCGAGTAATTTACTATTAATAGTAACTGATAGTAAAATCAAATGCAGGTGCAATACTTTATTTCTAGCAATTATTTCTCTTATTTTGGCTTTGATAGAAAGAATTAACCAATTCTCTTTTTCAAGCTCTTCTCCAGCAGCCATTATTATATCACCAGCAACACCTCCACCAATAGCATTGCCAAATCCAACGCCAACAGCATTAACAATTGCATCGGCCTGAACTTTGGTTATATCTCCTTTGATGGTTGTTATTTTCATTATAACCTCTTACTAAAAGTACGGTTAATAATAAAAGATAAAGCCCACCCTATTAGAAAACCAAATAAATGTGCAGGAGTATTAACTAAAGAACCATTAGCAGCAAGATTCTTAGGGGACATAAGAAATACACCAATTAACAGTATTAACATTGGAATTATCAAATGTTTTATATATAATGGATTTTCTTTTAACTTGATTTTGTTCTTCTTAGCATGAGTTATGCTTAGAATTGTCCATAAAGCCACTATAACTAACCAAAGAACACCAATACCAATAGAAAAGAAATAATTAAGATTTAAAGCCATTACAGCAAGTGACGGAAGAAATATGTAATAAGTTGCATATAACAATCTAGTAATTGATTTATTTCCTTTTGAAGATAAATAAATGACTTTACTTATAGCGTAACCTAAGATGCCTAATGCTCCAGCGCTTATTCCAGAAAATCCTCTGCTATTAATAAGATTAATAGGAAATAATCTAATATTTCTTAAATAAATTATTAATAATAATGTTATAAGTGGAATTAGAACAATAGCAAAATAGAGTATCCAAACAAATGTTTTCTTATCTTCTTTTGGTGTTAAAATGTAAGCGCTTACTATAGCTAAAACATAAATCAGCATATTCATAGAAATATGGGCCAAGTTCTCGTGTAAGAAGATATAAGTAAACCAACTCCAATAATTAAGATTATTTAGGTTTAAAACGAATATTTCCTGAAAACTTCTAGGAGTAAAGTATATTATGATGCATAATAAAACTGGAAGTAGGATTAATATTAACTTTTTCCATTCTTCTTTTATTATTTTAATAAGTTTCATTTATTAGACAAGAAATGAGAGTTTATCTTGCATATAATTGTCTTTGAAAATTAATAAATGTCTCTTTAATTTTTTTAACTCCACCAAGCAATTCAATAGCATCTGTAACCTCTTGATATTTGAGTTTTAGTAAAGGCGAAAGTTTTTCTAAGTCTAATTCTTCAACACCAGATTCTACATATTTAGATAATACAAAGTCTAGGAATTCTTTTTGATTTTGATCTAAATCATTAAATATTTCTTTTTGGGATCTTGCAACTCTTTCTTCTCGTGTAATTGGTTTCTTCGCTGAAAAAATATAATCTAAAACATCAAACAAATCACTATTTTCTGCTCCAATTAATTTTTGAGCATCTCTTAAGGCATCAATTCCATATCCTATCTCTGATAATTTAATTAAAAATGCCTTTCTAGTTATTGGACTACTCCAAATATCTCTTAGCTTTTGTTCATTTTTGAATAATTTAGGTAAATCACCAAACATTTTTTCTAAAAATTGTCTTGCTGAAATAGGTTTGCCTGAAGCATCTAAGAAATAAGTAGAACTCATATGCTGTATTTCTCTTTCTTTCCCATCCCCTAATTTAATTACTATTACTTTTCTCTTTCTTTCATCATCTTGTGATTCTAATTCATATTCCGTTTGTTTTTTAGTTGGAGTATTTTGTTTTTTCTCAGTTAAAACTGGCTCCAAAGGTTCTCCATCCCATTCAGGATCACTAAAATTCTTATACGCTTCGACAAAGTCATAGATTGTAAAGAAATGTTTTCCTTCAAATATTCTAGTTCCTCTTCCTACAATCTGCTTAAATTCTATAATGGATTTAATAGGCCTCATTAAGATAATATTTCTTATATTTCTAGCATCTACTCCTGTAGAAAGTTTTTGAGATGTTGTTAAAATAGTTGGAATTAATTTTTCATTATCTCTAAAATCTTCTAGGTATTGGTCTCCTAATGCTCCATCATTTGCTGCAACTCTTACACAATAATTAGGCTCTTTGCTCTTTTTACATTGGTTAATTAAATCTCTTACAACAAGTGCATGGTCTTGGGTTGCACAAAAGACAATAGTCTTTTCATTCTGGTTTATTTCGCTCATAAAAAGCTTAACTCTTTTTGCTTCTCTTTCTTTAATTTTAATTATCCTATTAAAATCTGTTTCCTGATAGATTTTCCCAGCTTCCACTTCTCCCTCTACTACATCGTCATCTGGAGTATACATGTATTCGTCTAATGTAGTTCTGAATCTTCTAATCTTAAATGGTGTTAAGAATCCATCATTAATTCCTTCTTTTAACGAATAGATATAAAGTGGATTTCCAAAATAACGATAAGTATCTGCATTTTCTTTTCTTTTTGGTGTAGCAGTTAAACCCAATTGATAAGCAGGAGAAAAATATTCTAAAATAGCTCTCCAATTCCCTTCATCATTTGCTCCACCTCTATGACATTCATCGATTATAATAAAATCAAAAAAATCTTTAGGATATTGACCAAAATAAGGACTATCATTTTTTCCACACATAAAGGTTTGGAATATAGTAAAGAATACACCCGCATTAGTTGGGACCTTTCCTGTTTTTCTTATTTCTTTAGGTTTGATTCTCTTTAAAGCATCTTCTGGAAATGGTGAGAACTCATTAAATGCTTGGTTTGCTAAATTATTTCTATCTGTCAAAAATAAAACTCTGGGTCTCCTAGCACCATCTTTCTTTAAATTCCATTTTGAATAAAAAAGCTTCCAAACAATTTGAAAAGCGATTGTAGTTTTTCCTGTTCCTGTAGCAAGTGTAAGTAAAAGTCTTTTTTTATCTTCTGCAATTGCATCTATTGTCTTATTTATTGCAATTTCCTGATAAAACCAAGGTTTTTTATTTCCTCCAAATGGGATCGCATTAAATTTGTCTTTCCATTCGTTTTGAGTTCTAAATGTTTTGTTCCAAACCTCTTCAGGAGTAGGAAAACTCTTAACTGATTTCTCTTTTCCAGTTACCATATCAATTTGATAAATCTCGTGCCCATTTGTAGCAAATGTAAACTCAATCTGTAACTTTTTAGCATATTCTTTAGCCTGTGCTACTCCTTCCCCAACATTTAAAGAACTTTTCTTAGCTTCAATAACTGCAAGTTTTCTTCCATTATATTCTAAAACAAAATCTGCAAAAAGAGGTTGAGCCCTTTTTCCACTCCCTTGAATCCTACCTAAAGTAATTGGAAAGTTTCTTCTAACCCTAGAATTTTCAACTACACCCCATCCACTTTCTTTAAGTTTAGGTTCAATTAGCTCTGCTCTTGTATCGTCTTCACTCATGTTAATCCTTAGTTAATTCACCATTAAAAGCTTTTTGTAAAATTGCTTTCTTTAACTCCTCCAAATCATTTATTTTTTGTTGATAAATTTTTTCTAATTTCTTTGTTTCTGCTGAAAGAGAATCTAGTTTGGATACTATGGATTGCTGTTCTGATAAAGAGGGCAAGTATATCACTATATTTTCAATTTGGTTTTTATTTATTGAATTAAAAACTGCTCCCGTATTTCCAACTATTTTTTTCTGATGATTTAGGAGAAAATTGAATAAGAATTCTCTCTCAATCATTTTACTTGCTCTAATTGCTGCAAGACCACGACCGATGCAAATTTTTTGAGTTGAAAAATTAATAGGTCCTACTGGTGCTCTCACAGACATTAAAACATCTCCTTTTTCTGCTTCTTTTGTGATTTTTGTAGTCCAAGTCGTTGGTTCCCCAATATATTTTTCTCCATAATCCTTCTTACCTTGATAAAAAGGCAATCCTTTTTTGTTATTGTTATAATATTTCCCTTCTGGCGATTGTCCTGCGATTACAAGACAAACGTCTCCCAACTTTTTCTCTTCCCAATCTTTTCCTTTATTTTCAAATACACTTTGCAAATAACTCTCAAAAATTTCTTTAGAATTTTTTAAATTACTTTCGGATTTTTCTTTTGCTTTTGTAATACCCTCAAAAGATTTATCTAGGATGGAGACAATTTGTTTTTGGATAGAAAGTGGAGGAACAGGAAAAGACGCTTCTTTCAATAACCTATAATGTCGAGCATATCCTAGACTTTTAATTTTTAAATTTATCATAAAATAATAAAAGAATTTAGAATCTATTTCTTTTATGGGCTGTAATATTTTTACGCCATCTGCACCTAACACAAAATCAAAATCAATATATTTTATAACTTGAGTGTGATCACCGAATATAACAATGGGCTTATTAATTTTAAAAATATCTTTAGAATCATTCCAATATCCATTAATATACTCTTGTTCCTGAGAAATAATTGGATACTTTCCTGATACTAAAAAGTCCTTCCTTTGAATCTTTTTAGTATAGTTTACTTTCTCAATACATTCTTCAAAATCTTTTACTTCCCATACCATCTTAAACTATCTCCTTAATAGTATTAAGAATTTGTTCACTTTCTTTGTCTAATTTTTTAATCTCCTCTAATATTTCTTTAGGTTTTCTTAGGAGAGTTTCCTCTTTCTTATTAGGGTTTTTTACAGATAAATCGTAAGTTTCTATGTTTAGGTCTTTAACATTTATAGTCCAAGAATTATCTGAATCTTCTTTTGTCTTTTGCAATTTAACAAATTCTGCTAAATCATTTTCATTTAGGGGATTGGTTTTGCCTAAGTTTCTATCTAAATTTAATTGATAATACCAAATTTTCTTTGTTGGAGTTCCTTTATCAAAGAATAAAATAACCGTCTTAACCCCTGCTCCTGTGAATGTTCCCTGAGGTAAATCTAAAATAGTATGAAGATTACAACTTTCAAGCAAATATTTTCTTAAAGAAGCACATCCATTATCAGAATTAGATAAGAATGTATTCTTAATAACAATTCCTGCCTTTCCACCTGCCTTTAGCATCTTAATAAAATGCTGTAAGAATAAAAATGCGGTCTCACTTGTTTTAATTGGAAAATTTTGTTGAACTTCTTCCCTTTCTTGTCCACCAAATGGAGGGTTTGCTAAAATAATCCCAAACCTATCTTTTTCTTGTATATCTGCAAGATTTTCTGCTAAAGTATTAGTATGAACTATATTCGGAGCTTCAACACCATGAAAAATCATATTCATAATTCCAATTATATAGGCAAGAGATTTCTTTTCCTTGCCATAAAGAGTTCTTGTTTGTAAAATATCATCTTGTTTTGTAGAACGATTTTTGTTAGTCTCTTTCAAGTATTCAAATGCTTCACATAAGAAACCAGCTGAACCAACAGCACCATCATAAATTTTATCTCCTAATTCCGGTGCAACAACTTTTACGATTGTTCGGATTAAAGGTCGAGGAGTATAATACTCGCCCCCATTTCTTCCTGCATTTCCCATATTTTGAATTTTAGATTCATATAAATGAGACATTTCATGTTTTTCAGAAGAAGATTTAAACTTCAACTGATCTATAAGATTAATTACTTCTCTTAAATTATATCCGCTCTGAATTTTATTTTTAAGTTCATTAAATATCTCCCCAATTTTATACTGGATAGTCTCAGCATGTTCTGCGTCTACTTTGAATTTTTTTAAGTAGGGAAATAGTTTATGGTCAACAAAATCTCTTAAATCATCTCCACTTAGAGCTTTATTATGGTCAAGCTTTCCATCTTTAGTCTTAGGCATAGCCCATGTTCCCCATCTAAACTCAGGAGCAAGGATTTCTTTGTAGTCATCTCCAGCTAATTCTGCCTCAGTTTTTCTCGTTATCTCAAGGTCATCAAGATACTTTAAGAATAAAATCCATGAAGTTTGTTCTATATAGTCTAATTCGGTTCCACATCCTGCATCTTTCCTAAGAACATCATCCACATTTTTAAATATCGGTTCAAACATTTTGTTTGTCCTTTTGATTATTGTTTATCATTTTTATGTAATTTATATTATCTAATGCTTTTTTAATAAAGGGCATCAGAGATTCTAGGTTTACTTGATTACCAACCCTTATATGTGTCCAAACTTCATCTACGTTTAACGACCAAAAATTCTTGTATGCAACACCCACTATTTAATCATCTCCCTCAACTTATCAATAATCATAACCTCAGCAAAAATATCAAATTCGCAGTACTTTAATAAATTTTCCCTTACTCTTTTGCTTCTTAAAAACCCCATAACATTAAAACGATAACTTTAAATATCAGTTGATAACTAATAATATCTAATGACAATAAAGAATATCAAAGATAAAATTAAGGAATATTTTTTTGTAAATCCTACTGTAAAGGTTAGAGTAAGGCAAATAGAACGAGAGCTGAAAATTCCACTGCCTTCTGCAATAAGATATGTAAAAGAGCTAGAAAAAGAAGGAATATTAAAAAATGAGAAAATAGCAGAAATAGTTTTATTTTCAGCAGACAGAACATCAAGTGCTTTCTTGCTGGAAAAAAGACTTTTTAACATAAAATCAATTTATTTATCTGGTGTTATAGAACATTTAGTTAATGAATATAGCAACCCTATTATATTAGTTTTTGGTTCTTATGCTAAAGGAGAAGATATAGAAGATAGTGATATTGACTTATATATACAAACATCTTCTAAAAAAGATATGACTTTAGAGAAATTTGAAAAGATATTAAAAAGAAAAATACAAATATTTGTTTATCCAAATATAAATAAAGTAAATAACCCTAATTTATCAAACAATATAATTAATGGGATTACTCTGAATAATTTTTTGGAGGTGTTTAAGTGAAAGAAGCATCTTGGGATGATTGTTTGTATTCAAATTCTTCAGTTAAAATAACTCCAGATAAAGGAAAGGCAAAATCCTTGATTGAAACAGCAGAAGAGAGAATAAAATTTACTAATAAGGAGTTAAATGAAAACACTATAAATTATATATTTGAAGATTATTATTCCTCAATTTTAGAGATTGTTCATGCTATTGTGATTTTAAAAGGTTTTAAGGTGAATAATCATATTTGTCTTGGATTTTTCATTAGAGATGTCTTAAATAGGGAAGATTTATTCAGAATATTTGATGATTGTAGATTTAAAAGAAACTCTTTAACATACTATGGAAAGAGAATGAATTTTGAAATTGCAAAAGATGCAATTGAAAAGTCTAGAAAATTACTAAGTGAATTTAAAAAAATTTTAAAAGAAGAAGTTACATAATTATTTAACTAATTTTCGCAGCTTCTCAATAATCATTGCTTCAGCTAGTGTATCCAATTCACAGTACTTTAATAAATTTTCTCTTACTTTTTTCTTCTGTTCTTTAGTACATTTATTATAAGTTATATTGAAGAATTCAACAGAAGCAGTTCCTCCATCACTTATTTCCATTGTTTCATAACTTTTTTCGGTTAAAGCTGGAAGAATTTTCTTAATAGAAGCACTTCCATGTTGCTTTGGATTATAATAACCAAAATTTCTAAATGGCACATACAAATCAACAATTCTTTCTAAAACATTATCAATCCATTTTTTATGCTTTGGAAAATGCTCACTTAATTCCTTTAATCTAGTAATCTCAAAACTTTGATTATAAACAACAATACTTCCTTTATCTCCTAAAACTTTTTTTAATTTAAGAATAAATTCTTTTCTTGGATCTTCATTACCATCATATAAAAATTCATAATGTTCTAATTTAGAGCCTTCTTTTCTACATACATGAAGGGAAAATTGAAAAGGAACTTGAAAATAAGGATGTAAGTCATCAAACATAGGAACAGCATTGCTAAAGGTTTCAAAATCAAGGTAATAAACAGGATATTGTAATTTATTAAGAAAATCATTTATTTTATTCTTATCAACGTGAATTTTTCCATTTATCTCACAATTTCTTTGTATTCCTTGTTTGTCATTTAATTTAATGTCTTCTGGAATATCTCTTATATTTTCTACTCCACTTTCAAATAATTCACATGATAATTTGCCTCCTCTGTATAAGCAAAAGACATGATTTTCTTTTAATTCTAAGCATTTTTCAATAAGACAATCATGATTTCCATCTTTAAACAATTTCTTAGTTAAGATTCCTGCTTTTGGTGGTTTATCTAAAGACATTATTTTAAAAATAAATTCAATGCTTTCTTTAATGTCTTTACTTACTTCTTTAACTTCAGAGGTTATATCTTCTTTTACAAACAATTTTTTAAGATTTAATTTGCCTTTTTTCTTATATTCATTATTAAGATGCATTAAAAAACATTTTCTTATTTTAAGACCATAAGACTCATAAACAAACTTTTGAAAAGATACATCATGAATATTAATGTCTTTTACTTTAGTTCCTGATTTAACTTCAATTATATCCCATTGATTTTTTACAGGAACAAGAATATCTGCTCTTGAAAAACAATTCTTAAATTGCATACCTGCTTCAAATAATGGCTTATTCTTAATTAAAGCTTTTTTAGTATGCTTAATATTTTTATCATAATTATCAATTGGAAGATTTATTCCATGAGGAAATAATTTTTTTGCAAGTTCTCCTACTTTATCTCCTTCTTTAAATTTGAATTCTTCTGCTAAAGTAGGCTTTCTTATTTTTTCTGGCTGATTAAAAGTAATCCACAAATATCTTGGGCATTCTAGTCCAATAAGATATTTTGATTTTGTTAGTATCTTCTCCACAATAAATCTACTGTGTCTGCTATTTATAAATATTGCATAAACAAATAATCAAACGCTTTTTTAGATAAATTATTAAACCGTGAAGAATTCAAGAATTATTAAAAAGAATGGTTAAATTTGACTTTATAATTAAATAATTGGGGTAAATGATGATAAGGTTGATTCTATTCATTGTCATGGTTAGTATATTAATGACAATTTATGTTAATCCTCCTTATCTACTTCCACTTTCAATTGGGGACTGCCAAGATTACAGATTTTCTACAGAAGCTATGCTTAAGACAGATGGGCATAAATCAATGGTTGAATGTTTAGATTACTTTAAGTTTCAAATTAAAAGTATTAACCAATGTAATAAAATGAAAAGTCAATTTAAAAAAGATGCGTGTAAGTATGTTTTAGCAATGAATAACAATGATTCATCCTTATGTGCATCGTTTTCTACAAAAATAAGTAACACAGGAATTTATCCAATTAATTCAATGATACCTGCAAGCGAAGAATTAGAATGGAAAGATATTTGCTATCATTATTTATCTTTAAAGACAAATGAGAACTACTGTGTTAACATAACAAATAGGGTTCTCAGAAGGGAATGCGTTTTGCCATTATTCCCGCAAGATGACTCTCTTCAAGGGACTTGGACAAAGTGCCTGCCTAGTAATGGTAAAAGATGTACAGAAATTTGTGGTGAAAGAAGTATGCATTGCACTAATTCATGCATCTCTTCCTCAGACAAAACTGGCTATGGTAGGGCAGGCTTCATAAATGATCAAACCTGCGAGAATATGACGGAGATTGGACTTTCTTACTGTAATGACATTGGTTGGTTAGATGAAAGTGGTAGCTTTGATTCAGTAAGACGATGTTGTTGTGCTTCTAAACAATAACATCAATTAATAAAAGTATATTCGACTCTCTTAGACAATAATAAATATAATGCCCAAATAATTGAATAAAATGCTATTTTATATCCATCAATGGCAATTGATTTTACATCAATTAAAATTCCTACACTTATATAAAATAGACTAGAATAAGCAAATAAAAGAAGGGTAAATACTTTAAATTTATTTTTATAGGTAATCATTAAATATAGTGTATAACAACTTAATAGCAATCCAATTATGGGGGGCAAAAAAAACCAATCCTCTCCATCCAGTATAAACAACATTAAAAAAACCTAAATAAGTGTAAACCAAAAAACCAAAGATATTGCTAATAAGACTTAATAATAATAACCATAACCAACCACCAATCCCTTTATTTTCATAGTATTCTATATAAGATCTAAACATACTGGTTTAGTAATTTTTTTACTTTTTAATATTTTCTAAATTTTTTGAGATTCAATTAATGAATTCCTAGACAAATTAAACATTACTTAAGGAACGATTTTCTCATTATTTTAATTACTATAGTTCTCTCTATTATATTATTTCTTGTGTATTAATATTATAGAATTCTAAAATAAAAGAAATTAAATCAGCTATGTACAGAAAATAAAAGCTATTAGTAAACGCGGGCTGAACACCTCGTTACCTTAGTGCGTACACCCCGTTCCTATCAACCTCGTATTTTACAAGTGCTTTTAAATGATGTCTCTTTTCGAGGGATCCTTCGTTCTTAGATGCTTTCAGAACTTATGATTGTAAGGCGTGGCTGCTCTGCCTGCCTTATCAGACAACAGATAGACTAGAGGCCTCGAATGATTGTTCCTCTCGTACTAAATCATCCTGCCCCTCAGACATCAAACACCTCCACTAGATATTGAACAAACTGTCTCACGCATGTTTCTCCATATGTTATTTATTCCAAATGGCATGGACTATACCTTCATCCTTTTCTTGCAAAAAGGAGATTGGCATCTTAGCCTTACATAATGTAAGACTCTCGGCCTAAAGCCTCAGTCTCTACAGGGGTATATAGCATATCTATCATTAATTGCAAGAGTTATTTTGCTATAACCTTCCCTCGGTATTGCCATAACTTTACAGTTTAAAAAGTTAAGGTTTCACCGATATGAGCCAATTTTATTTTTCGTAAGATTGCTCTTACGCAACGCCAAGTTGACGTTCTGAACCCAGCTCACGAGTCGCTTTAATGGGTGAACACCCCCACCCTTAGCTGCTTCTGCGCAGCTAGGATGCGACGAGCCGACATCGGCGTAGCAAGCCGCGCCGTCGATTTGAGCTCTTAGGCGCGACAACCCAGTTATCCCCGGGATAGCTTTTCTGTCATACTTAGCCCCCATCAAGGGGGGCATAAGGGTTCGCTAGACCCGCATTTCTGCTCTGCATCTCTTATTATTCAAAATACAGTCAGGCTGACTTTTGCTCTTGCACTCTACACAGGATTTCTAAACCTGTTGAGTCAACCTTAGGGCCCTGCTGATATCTTTTCAGCAGGGTGCCGCCCCAGCCAAACTGCCCGCCAATAGTTGTCCTCAAATAAAGAGTGAGCAACGTAAGTTTTGAAGAGTGGTGTCTCATTGTTGCCTACTCTCAAGCCGGAGCTTGAGTATCAACGGCTCCCACTTACACTGCACAACAAAGCTCACATTACAGCTACAGGTTGCAGTAAAGTTCCACGGGGTCTTTACTTCCCACTGGAGGTCACTGGCCTTTGCACCAGTATAGTGTATTCGGGGGCTTCTAGCTAGATACAGTGAAGACCTCGTTACGCCTCTCATGCACGTCGGCATTCAACCGACAAGGTATTTCGCTCATACTGTTACTTTGACCTTTATATAAAGGCGGATTAACATTTCTGTTAATCTCCTTACATCGCTGTAAGGGTCGGACTATATCTTCTAATCTTTTAAGAAAAGATTAATCAAAAATTAATGATCAAACTTAACAAAAAGTTTAGTTTGGCATATTAGTCTCTGAGGGTTCTTCTAAAAATAAGAAGTCTTCCCTGCTGATTTTCTCTCTGCTTGAATTTTTAGATAATTACATTGTCGCCAAGGTAATTTACTATCAAGTTTCATAGAGAGGTTCCAGCATATAGCCAAATTTTTATCCCGTCTTTTGCGCATCTGTTTAACATAGGGACTTAAGGCAACGAATTCACCTTAAGAGAATTATAGTTATTCCCGCCGTTTACTAGTCCTTGGCCCTATTGAACTAGGGTTTCGGATACTAGCACTGGGCAGACGTCACTTCCCATACAAATCTTTACAGACTAGCGAGAAGTTATGTTTTTGTTAAACAGTCGGGCCTTCCTAGTCACTGCGCCCTGCAGCCGCAATCAAAAATCACAGCAGCAGGGATTCCTTATGCCGAAGGCACGGAACTAATTTGCCGAGTTCATTTAGCTAGATTACACCCACACACCTTAGGCTTCTCACCTAGGGGCACCAGTGCTGGTTCTGGGTATGAATGTTTGAAATCCGATTAATTGCTTTTTCACTGACTCCAAGCATTGGCTAAACCCTCTATACAGAAGGCTGTTCTTACCTTAATTAGGTTCTCATCATTGCGACACTCCCCTAACCTTAGTAATTAACACTTAAGACAATAAGTGTTAGCTTAGCTTGAAGCTTGAGCAATTAAACTTTTGTTGCCAAGTATTCAAACAGTAAAGGAATCTTAACCTTTTTCCCTTTCCCTAGCTCCATTGCGAGTTAGGTTAGGATCAACTTACTCTCAGCTAACCTATATTGCTGAGAAACCCTTGCCCTTTCGGTGTTATGGATTCTCACCATATTCTGATCCTACTACCATCAGGATTCTCATTTCTACTCGGTCAACTCCTACTTATATAGAAGCTTCTACCCAAGCAGAACGCCTACCTATCGCATAGCAACTTAATGCTAGCCTATAGTATCGGTAATTGACTTAGCCCCGTCCATTTTCAGGGCACATACCCTAGACTGGTGAGCTGTTACGCTTTCTTTGAAGGATGGCTGCTTCTGAGCCTACCTCCCAGCTGTTTTAGGATATGTACTCCCTTCCTCGTTAACACTTAGCCAATATTTAGGGACCTTAACTATAGTCTGGGTTGTTCCCCTTTCGTGATAGATGCTTACCACCCAACACCGTCTCTTGAGGTCTACAACGTTAAGACATTTTGAGTTGGACAGTGAACCGAGAGATTTCTCTCCCAAAATTCTCAATCCGTAGCTATACAATCTTAACTATCTCGCTCAAGGCTTGACTGCGGCCAACTTCGGTAGGAACCAGCTATTACCAGACTCGATTGGCTTTTCACCCCTAGCCATAGGTTACAAGAACGCTTGCACACAGCAACTCTTCGGGCCTCCACGATATTTCTACCGCTTCACCCTACCCACGGCTAGATCGTCTGATTTCGGGTCATAATCAAGTGACTTAGGCATTTTCATACCCTCTATCTTGCAAGGCTGCATAGATTTGCTTTTGCTCTGCTTACATACAAAATGTATTTAGGCTCGCCACTCGAATAAACTCCCTGATCCGTTATTCTAAACGTACGATACAACTCCAAAGAGCAGTATCTTACTTTCACCATTAGGTTTCGGGTTCTTTTCACTCCCTGTTACGGGTTCTTTTCAACTTTCCCCCACGGTACTAGTACTCTATCGGACTTAGTGAGTATTTAGAGTTAGGAGTTGATGCCTCCCATCTTCCAGCCCAATTTCCAATGAGCTGTACTCTGGAAATTGCAAGATCCTTTTATAGATAATCTACGGGACTATCACCCTCTATGGTATTTCGTTCCAGAAAACTTTGACTACTGTAACTAGGACCTATAATGCAATCCCAAACACCACATTTCCTTTTCATTACTGAAAGGATTCGGTTTGCTCTACGCCGCGTTCGCTCGCTGTTAATAGCGGCATCTCGATTGATTTCTTTTCCTGCGGGTACTAAGACGTTTCAATTCCCCGCGTTCCTGTCTATTGCTAGACTCTCCGAAGAGAAGGAAGTCCAATTAAGGAACCTCTGGTTCAAAGGCTGCCTGCACCTCGCCAGAGCATATCGCTGCTTGCCGCGCCCTTCTTCAGCTCACTAAGCCAAGTCGTCCACCTAATGGTTTATATTTTTCTGTACATAGCTTCATTAAAATCAGCTCTTCACCCATAACCATTCAGATTATGAGTTGCAATTATCAATGATATGATAATCATGATGAATGGACCCGTCGGGACCATCGCACTTGAAATTGTGTTTCGAACCCGAGGCCCCCCGCGTGCAAGGCGGGTACTCTACCGCTGAGCTACGGGCCCAGTCACAATAAAAGTATGAAAGGTCTAAGCAGACTTTAGTGATTAAAATAAAAAAGGAGGTGATCCAACCGCAGGTTCCCCTACGGTTACCTTGTGACGACTTAACCCACCTTACTGAACCTAGGTTCGATTTAATCAATAAATTAAACCTCACCTAGACCCT
>Ga0209542_10011008_pt1 | contig 16147 bp, 18 predicted proteins | sample RifCSPhighO2_01_FD_184028 | JGI IMG/M metagenome (GOLD analysis project Ga0209542, IMG submission 184028) | Soil microbial communities from Rifle, Colorado - Rifle CSP2_plank highO2_0.1 (SPAdes) (version 2) | ecosystem: Environmental > Terrestrial > Deep subsurface > Rock core/Sediment ... | reverse complement strand
AAAGTTGCGCAAAAGGTTGTAAATGGTAAATTGATAAGAGTTGTATACAGGAAAGAAAACGGTAAGATTGTAGTAATTACATCTTACCCTTGTAAACCAGAAAGATATGGTGATAAAAAATGAAAATAAAATACGACCCTAAGGCAGACGCAATGAATATAATTTTCCAGAAAGGAAAATACGACATAAGCAAGGAAGTAGCCGACGGGATTATTATTGATATAGGCAAAAAAGGAAAAATTCTTTCTATAGAAATACTTGACGTCAGTAAGAGAATGCCAAAAGAAAGCATAGAAGATGTAACTGTCGGCTTGACTATTTAATTTTTCGTGCTCTACACGGTGATTGGATGAATAAATTTTCATGGGAAAAGGCTGCTGAAGAAGTAATAAAGAAAAACAGGGAATTTTTGATAGCTCTGGGCAAAAGGAAAAAGGACAGATAAACTGAAAAGGGATTTCGGGAACGCAGAATGCAAGATAAGTCTCCGGGATGATGTCCATGTGGTTTTGACCCAATGGCAAAATCCTGCCCCAAAAACATTATTCGAGGAATACGTTTCTGGGTAAACTTTCCCGATTTTTCATATATCAAAATATAGGTTCATTCAGGTTCATTTTTACAAAATTAACCTTGATTCACGCGCAAACCTTATTTTTGGTTAAGAATTTCACATTTTATCAAACAAATTCATAGGTTCACGTGGTTCATTCAATAAAAATTAACCTAAAACTCCCAAATTTAACCTACAATTCACCCAACCCATATATTTAAATATATACTAAAACATAGATATTATAAAATATAGTATATAAAAGTGAAATATAATGAGTTCAACAAAAGCAGAAACATACAATCTTTCAGCTAAACAAGTTCTTCTTTATAAAGGTTAGTAAGTGCCGGTTTCTGAGGGGTTGTAAATTTATAAGGATATTGTACAATACCTACCGATGGCATTGTCACGAGTGAGAGCAGGCATATATTCGTTAAATGGAAACGAACCGGTGCCATATAGACAGAGACCTCTATTAGCGGTTCATCCTTATTTTAAATATGAAGTTGCCTATGTTGGAAAAGTTGGAAATGGTAAGCATTTGTTAACAGATGAAAAAAATCCATATATAGAAAATTTTGAAATTATTGCAAGAAATCTTGAAAGGCCTTTAATAACTTTTGAAGAAGCTCATAGAGTTAATTTAACTGCTCAGCGTTACAAACAGCTCGGCAGAGCTGACAGGACATATTTTATAAAAACCCGCGCAAATACAGCAATACCGAAGGGCATTACTGTGCCATGTATATGGACTCCGCTGGATAACGTACTAAATTTTTTAATAGCATTTAAACCACCAATAGATTTGGTAGGTGGTTCCTATGATGAAGAAAATCCATATGATTGGTGTCTGGGCGCTGTGGCGCATATGCTTAATCAAATAGATATGCCGTTTCAAATTATCAAAGAAGCAACTTTTCTTTAATTCAATAGAATTTTGGCTTTCTTGACGTCTTTCCTTATCTGTTTTACCAACGCACTTACAGAATCGAACTTCTTCTCATCTCTTAGCTTCTTGACAATCTCAACATCTATCTTTTTTCCCACAATATTTTTGTTGAAACGAAAAATGAACACCTCAAGCAGTTTCCCTCTCGGGCCGAACGTGGGCGCGTAGCCGATGTTCGCGGCGCCTCCGTATTTTTTGCCGTCGATGTAAATGTATACGGCATAGATGCCGCTAAGTCTTCCGCTAAAACGAAGGTTTGCAGTTGGGAAGCCTAATTTCTTGCCCCGTCTAGCGCCCTTGATTACTTTACCCGAGATGATTTTCATAAGAATTAATGCACTATAGACGATCCATATTTTCTATCCATCTCTATTTCGTCTATAGCCATACCACATGCTTGCGCCTTTCTAAGTAATTCATCGTTTGTATACATGAATAAGTCATTGTTTGTATTACTATCAAAAGCCCTAGCGATAAGATAACCAACAGCGAATCCCGTTACTGCCGCGGTAGTTTTTAGGATTTTTCGATCGTTCATTCTTTTCACCCTAGAGTTGCCCGAGTTCTTTAGTGAGGCCTTTTCGTTCGCGTATCTTCAATATAGTTGGTATCTTGAGCTCTTCCGGTATTTTTTCGAATGTAATGTCTATCATCGAGTAGAAGCCCTTGCCCTGTGTCGCGCTTTTTAATTGCGATTCAAATCCGAACATCTCAGCTACCGGCAGTTTGCATTCTATCACGGCGGCGCCCATTTCCGTCCTGACATCACCAACCTGCCCGCGCTTGTTTGTCACCTGGTTCATCGCGTTGCTCATGAGCTCTTCCGGTACGTCTATTCTTATCGTTTGTATAGGCTCGAGCAATGTAGGTTTAGCACGCAATATGCCTTCTTTTAGTGCATCGCTTACGGCGGGGAGCACTTGCGCAGGTCCGCGGTGTATTGCATCCTCGTGCAGTTTTGCATCTGTTAGTCTTATTTTCAACGCAGTGCACGGTTCGCCGCATAGCGGCCCCCCGTCCATCACTTTTTCGAACGATTCTATCACGAGTTCCATCGTCTCGTTCAGGTACTGTATACCCTTTGTCGCGTCTATGAGTGTGTTCCTGTTGAAAATATCATACAGCTTCTTCGCCTCGTCCCTTCCCATGCCGTAATCCACGAGCTTGGGAATAAGATCCTTCAGGTATTTTCTGACATTCTTCTCTTCTATCTTGCCGTCGGCGAGCGCCTTGTAGAGCTCCGGCTCGATAGGCTCGACTGTCAGATAGAAGCGGTTGTGCTTGTTCGAGGATTTTCCCTCCACCTCAGGACTCTCTGCTCGCACAGTTTCGCGGTATATTACGATAGGCGTTGACGTAGTTACATTTATGCCCTTCTCTTTGAGCGGCCTCTCGATCTTCGCGTCTATGTGCAATTCACCCAAGCCAGAGACAAGATATTCGCCCGTTTCCTCGTCTATCTTTATGGCAAGTGTCGGGTCTTCCCTGCTTACTTGTTTGAGGAACATTATCAGTTTTGGCAAGTCCTTTGGATCCTTGCATTCTATCGACTTCGTTACCACGGGCTCGAACATGTGCTTTATTGCTTCGAACGGCTCTATCTCACTGTCCGGATTGCAAAGCGTCTCGCCGGAGAACGTGTCCGTAAGGCCGACAATGCCTACTATGTTGCCTGCGGGTATTTCATCCATCTGCACCCTCTGCGGGCCTTTGTAGACTGACACCTGCTGTATTCGCCTGGTCATGTGCTGGCCGATCAATCGGACTTCCTGTCCTTTTCTTAGAGTGCCTGAAAATATACGTCCAGCGGCCACAACGCCTGCGTGTGGGTCTGGAACGACTTTTGTTATGATCACTGCAAGCGGACCGCTCGGATCCATGTTGAGCATGCTTTTTGCGACCTCGCTTTCCATGGAGCCGTGCCATATCTTGGCTATTCTGTATTTTGCCGCGTCCTGCGGATTTGGAAGATGTTTTATTACGGAGTTAAGCAGCACCCGGTGAAGCGGCGCGCGTTTTGTCAATTCATCATCGCGGCCGCTGGATGTGTAGTCAATTATATCCTTGAATGTGATGCCTTCTTTTTTCATGTACGGCACGCTGATTGCCCACTTTCGATATCCGCTACCAAAGGCCACGGACCCATCGTCAACCTTCACAAGCCATTTTTCTGCAAATTCCTTTTCCGCATATTTCTGTATCAAGCGATTGACCTGTGTGATTATCATTACGAAGCGCTCCTGCATCTGCTCGGGCGTAAGCTTCAATTCCTTGACCAGGCGGTCGACCTTGTTTATGAAAAGTATCGGCTTGACCCTTTCATGTAACGCCTGTCTTACAACTGTTTCAGTCTGTGGCATGACGCCTTCCACAGCATCAGTGAGTATTACAGCGCCGTCTACAGCGCGCATGGCTCTTGTGACGTCGCCTCCAAAATCCACGTGGCCCGGCGTATCGATAAGATTGACCAGATAAAGTTCGTTCTCGATCTCGTGAACCATGGATACGTTGGCTGCAAAAATAGTAATGCCTCTCTCCTGTTCCTGTTTGTCGAAATCAGTGAACAGCTGTGTGCCCGCCAGCTGCTCGGACATCATGCCCGCGCCGGCTACAAGCGAATCAGTAAGCGTCGTTTTTCCATGCTACTCGAATTCTCACCAATTGTTGAGAATTAATCGATATGGGCGGCGATCGCTATATTCCTTATTTGCTTCGGCTTCTTCATCAGTTCTGCGATTTCTTCTGTTCGGTCTTTTGCCATTTTGTATTCCTCTTAGATGTTGATATGTCGGTTTTATTGCATCGAATGGGTTTAATACCCCCCTTCAGGACGTATATTTTACTTCCATTCGTGCAAAAATACTGCGGCTTTTAAGCCGCAGATATTTATTCGTTGAATGCAATCGAATAGAAAACGATACCTACGTCTCAGCTAGTTAATGAAACAATAGTATACCTGACATCACATTTCTATTGAAGGGAAAGATTAAAATACGTTTATTTTGACGTTTTTACGGTATAATGCCAGTTGAATATCACATCTTCTTTATGTACCCACGGCTTTAGTGACGGAAGATGGGACCCAGATGAACATTGTAAAGAGAGCAATGTTCATCTTAGATAACAAATTAAAACTGTGCGACTAATTCTAATCATGAAAAAGAACAGGATAAGGCTGCCACTTATCTTTCTCATCGTAATTCTCGTAACATACGGCATAAACGTATACTTCCCTGGCGGCGTGGAGCACACGTATATAACAAAGGTCATCGACGGCGATACGATCGTTGTCGCAGGTGGGCAGAGCATCCGCCTGCTGAATATAGACACACGCGAGCGCGGCCAGAACTGTTATCAGGAGGCCAAGGACAAGATGACCGAACTGGTGCTTTTGAAAAACATCACGATGGAAAGGGACAAGGAGGACAAGGACAGGTACAACCGTCTTCTCCGATATATTTATGTGGACGGCGAAATGGTGAACCTAAAGATGGTGCAGGAGGGGCTGGCCGTTGTTTATATCATACCGCCAAACGGCAAATACAGAAGCGATTTTGAAGCCGCTGAAAGCGCAGCGCACGGCGAGGGCGGCTGCGTGTGGACTATGCAGCCCTAGCGTATCACAGTTCTTTTGCCATTTCTATTAGGACGTTGTGCGTCTTTTCTATTGGAAGTCCCTTGTTGTTGTTAAATAAGTATACGTCTGTTTTCTTGAACAAGTTCCTGAAAAACTCTATCCTCAGATTTATTTTTCTCTCATCCTTTACCATCTGATACGGGTTACAAAAATTGTTATCGACTAGGTATTTTACCGCCTCGTCCACGGTCAGCTTCCTTAGGACGTCCGGATCGCTGGGATCAGATTTCATAAGCAGCACCTTCTTTATGACGGTGGTGCTGCGCCTTTTGAAAGTCCCGATAACATTCTCGACGTTTGCAACGCCGCGTCCTTTCGTATCGAGCTTTGTTTTCTTGACAAGAGGCTCGAATATTTTCCATATGTTCCCTATGTCGTCGGTTATGTAGTTGTTTCTCTCCGAACCATATGCGACTGCGTCGTCCTTCGTGAGCTTGACAAAAAACCAGTCGTCTGTGATCAGCTTCGCATTTTCCTGCAGCAACAGGCCGAAACTGTGAGTTGTCTTTCCGGAGCCGGACGTTGCTATGAGCGCTATGCCGCGGCCCGAGAAGTCTATGCAGGAACCGTGAACGGAAAAGCGGCTGTGTATCGACACGTATTCCTCCAGGAAGTCTGCCGCGACGCCCAGTGCGAAGCTCTTCACCCAGCCGTAATAGTCTGCATTAATTATGAAGCACGTCTTTGATGCAGGCTCGTATAGCACGCGCACTTCCGGATTCTCGTCCTTTATTGCGACGATCCTGCCATGCGGTCTTATGTCGTCACTCATGTAGAAGAAGTTGTCCTCCCACATTTCCTTGAAGTCCTTGTCATCGGTGAGAAGCTCGATGCATATTCCGTGTATGCTGGCTTTTCTGTCGTGAAGATATTTTGACATCAGTTCCTTGAGAAGCTTGTCCTTCTCCTCCGGACTTATCAACTCATAAGAGTAACTGCCAAATTTTCCCATAAAGATAACCTCGATTTATACAGATATAATTTTTATTCTAAATGCCTGTAAAGTGGTTCCCCAGTTCTTGGATCCTCAAATCTTTCATATCTAACAGTATGACGTCGAGGAGCTTCTGCCGATCCAGTAGTCTCCCGGCCAGTTGCAACGTACCTATCGCACATAGGTGGCAAATCCAGAGAACCAAAACATGAACGACTCTTTATTCCAACCATTCTTTCAAATTTCAAAGCGTCAAGAATTCCGTCTACCGTTGGCATTACCTTGCGCCTGTTGCTTCTCTTTCTATGCGTTCTTTTTCTTTTATTGCGAAGCTCTCCTGACTGTTTTTTGCGGCCGCCATTAGCTCATCAGCGAGCGCCTCTGCAAGGCCCTTTTTCTTGTTGAACGACTTCCTGTATGCCGATTGCGCGAAGAAGCGCAGCGACTTGTCAACGCGCCTCTGCGGAGCCGTTATGACTGCTTCACGTGCCATTATGCTTCCCATCTGGAATGAAATGACCTCTTCACGAAGCGCAGAGTTCTCTATCGCTTTTACAAGTATTTCAATAGGATTCTTGTTTTCTTTTTTCTCTATTATTTCCAGCGCCCTTTCAACAACTTTTAATATTGTTGTCAAATTGCCGCCAAACTTGCCGGAAGTCAGTTTGTGCTTTTTGCCTGTGTGACCGGAAACCGACATCTTCAGCGCCAGCCGCTCCACTATATGCATCTTCGATTTATGGAATCTTCCCCGCTGGACTCCTGCCGACCTTGGAAGAATCTTCGGTTCTAGGTTTATGTACGTCTTCAGACTTGGATCGTTCACTGCGACGTTCGAGTCCCATCTACCGAAAAGTTTGAAATCAAAATGAGTTTTTTCACGCTTTCTTACATGCTTTACAGGTTTCCTTCTTGCAGGTGGTCTTGGAGGGCCCCTTGGACCTCTTCTTTCATCGTCTTCTCTGTCGTCTCTACTATCCCTATTTCCAAATCGTCCCGCCCTGCCCGGGCCAGTTCGTGCATCAAATTTTCCTTCTCTCATAATCATCCCATTACTGAGTTATCAGTTAGCTTATGCATGTACGACATTCCGGATCGGTCAACCATTACAGCTTCTTCAGGAACAATTACACCTTTTCTTTTCAAATCTGTCATCCTTCCGGCGTATTGAATAGTTCCTTGTTGCTCGAGAAAAGTCTTCATTTGTATGTCCATGAATCCGCTTCTGAAATAATAAGTTCCATTATCTTCGAATCCGTGATCCCTAATATATCTTTTTAGTTCCCTATTGGCCCTTCTTGCAGTAATTAGTGGTTGTTTTTTCATTGATATCACTTCAATGCCTTCTGCTTCCTGCCTGTTCGTATCATCTCAAGCGAAATATCATTTACCTTTACAACTGCATACTTTACGCCCGCCATGCTTCCCACCGCGCCTCCCTGGCTGCCGCCTATGCCCTGCACTATGACCTGGTCGTGTTCTGAAACATGGTTTATTGCGCCGGTCCTTGGCACGTGTGCGGTTATCTGCTTGCCATTTTTTATCAATCTAACTCTTACGCAGTTCCCGGTTAAAAACCCATTGGCAAAAAAGTTATGGTTGCCGCTTGATGTAGTAAAATCCATGAATTTATCCTGTTTCACTTCTTCTATACTCTTTATGGACTCCCATACCAGTCCGTCTCCAATGTCACCCGTTTCTGATTTTATCCAGTCGGTAAATTTTACCCTTTTAACACATTTGCCCAGCATACGAGTATTTTTGATTTTGCATGAAATCCATGAATTAACATTCGAATATTTGACGAAATTATATCCAAGAGAATTCAGATTTTTATGAATTTTGCCGATACTTAGCCCGCTTTTTCTCAATTGTTGTGAAATTTTATATGCTTCCTGCCATTTCTCAATTGCTAATTTATTTATAGTAAGATACTGATAGGCATATCTTGCTAGTGTCTCTCTTTTTTTGCTGTATCTATACCCTATAGTGCCAAAAAGACTTCTAAGATTTTCTATGTTAGATGCTATATAAACTCTTATTTGAACCGTTGAAGTGCCATCCAGTCTTTGTGAGAAGTCTTTTGTTGTTATCTTCGAAATTTCTATTTCAAAATCTTTTAGAATAGATTTTATGTCATCTACAAAATCTAAGCCATTTTTAAGCAAATCTGTTTTTTTACTCAAGGCAAAGCATGGAGGTTGAAATGTTTGTGATCTGAGTGATACGCGCGGTTTTTCCAGTTCACTGCCGAAATAAGCCGCTATAAACTCTTTTTTGACCCATTTCGGAGACTTTTTAATCCATTCAGGTATTCTGCAAATATTATTCGATTTTTTGCCTACAGGGGCTCCGAGACTTTTGAATAATGCAAACAAAGACGAGGAAGAAGCAACTATGGTATGGCTAGTGCCGCTTATCGTTCTCGTTTTTCCTCTGACTGTAACATTACTTTTTCTTTCAAACTCATTAATGGAGGAAACCCTATATCCCAATTTCTCTATATCATTTTTTATTTCCATTAAATCTTCTTTGCTACCAGAAGCAATGAACTTGAATTGATGATATTTTTCAATCTTTCTTGTAGATAATGTTCCATCGCCAAATACATGACCCAATAGCCTCAGTAAAATTACAAGTTTTGGATTGTTTAATTTAAGCGGCAATAGGTTCTTTTCTTTTAGGTCTTTTAAAATTCTGGATTTATCTAATGTAGCATATTCTGAAATAGATTTTATTATTTCATCTTCGTCGATTATTATTTCTTCCGAAGTTTCATATTTTACGGTATCTTCCGGCAAAACGGCTACTTTATCACCTATCTTTAATTTTCCAACGGGGATTTTCCCATTTTGAGAGAATATAGGGTGGTCTTCGGTAGCTGTCAATTTCCTGCCTGTTTCACTTTCAATTTTATATGCCTTTCTATTTATTGCATCTTTACGTGTCAGGGAAAAATAATCTACTAATTTTGATGGCATTAGCGTCTTTTCGTTTTCATTATATGTTATTACATTTAATGTGTCCCATTTATTTTCCATATTGCCTATTTCAACAAAACACCCGTCAGCTATAATGACACGCGTATCTGGAGAAACGCACTTTATCAGGCCGGAGTGAGGTTGCTTCTGCTCTACTACTCTCTTCTCCAGCACTATGCCCTTTGCCTGTGGTGCGCCTTCAAGGGGATCTTTCTTTTTTTTGAGCTGCAGAACGCGATTCCTATATTTAATCTCTTTCCACTTGTATCTCTTCCTGTCCTTTTTCAGTTTTCTAGCCGCGAATTCCCCTGCCATATCGATCCCTTTACCGTACGACGCATTTCATGCGTCATTCTGTCCCGAAAGAAAAGGTCTAGATCTCACCCCAAAAGAACTGGTGATTTCGTAGACTTTATCTTTAATATTACTTTCCTATCTTGAAAGTGAAAGCTTAAAAGTATGATTTATAGCGCTCCAAGTAAACAATTCGGATATTACACTTACTTGAGCGCTATAAGTTGACCCAGAACATGTCCAGATTCTTTTCTGGGTCAACTATATCTTGTGCGAACACCAGTGAGACAATCATAATAGGTTTCTTTCCTCAAAAGATGGAATCTTTTGGGGACTCAGGAAAGCTTTGCTTTCCTCGAGTTGACTGGAAGCTACTTTTCTTTCCCCAAAGAAAAGGAGTTTACTTTACCTTCAGCTCGTCTATATCAAACAGCCTCTGCAGGAACTTGTTCATTACCTTTATGTTCTTGCCGCCCCGTCCTATGACCTTGGCCTTGTCCGACGGCCTCACCTTTATGGTTATAGTCTTGTCCTTCACCGAAAATTCCTGTATGTCGTGAATGGCGTTTCTTATGAAACCCTCGACGTTTTCCGCGTATTCCAGGACCTTTATGTTTTTCTTGAACACGCGCTCGGCATTCTTTATCTTCACCCCGTTCTTGCCAACCGTGGAACCGTACTGCCCCTGGGCGATCACGAAATATATGTCATCATCTTCCGTTATTGCATCCATCACAGAAGAGCCCGTAAGGTTCTGGAACAGGCTTATTGATTGTATCGTATTCTGGTCTAGAGTTACTTTCATGAGTATCACATTACCATGCATTTGCACGATTTCGAGAGAATGAACAATGTTTTTCCTTTTAAAATATTTCTTTGAAAATTCATATTATCCTCTTTTTTTATTGCATCGAATGGGTTTAATACAGGTGAAGCGAAGCTTCACCTGTACAGGAGAACCTTTGGTTCTCCATGTACCCCGTCCTTCAGGACGTATATTTTACTTCCATTCGTGCAAATCTGCAAAGAGCGAAGCTCTTTGAGACTCCGAAAAGCTTCGCTTTTCGCGAGAATACTGCGGCTTTTAAGCCGCAGATATTTATTTCAGTTCATCTAGCATATCCTTAAGGCCGACCATTGCTACCGGAAACGGTTTTCCCAGTTTTGTGCCTAGCTGTGACTGGTCGCCCTCGAAAATTTCTATCTTCACGTCGCCCAGTTTTCCTATCAGGACTTTCGGGCAGTTGTTTGCAACTACTACTTTCTTGACACGACCGACCTTTATGGCCTTTCCTATTTCCTTTGCGCCTATTATTTCTCCTACCATATCGATCCCTTTACCGTACGACGCATTTCATGCGTCATTCTGTCCCGAAAGAAAAGGTCTAGATCTCACCCCAAAAGAACTCGGGTTTTGTAGACCTTGTCTTCAATATTATTTTATTTTCTTTTTTCACTCCATTTATTATAATATTTTTCTTTTTGCAGAAGTTTTTTAGACTTCTGAAAACTCAGATTGAATTTTATTCAATCTCGAGTTGGCAATACCGGCTTTCCTTAATCTTCTTTTCCAAGGTTTTCTTCCTAAGAAAAGCTTAAGGAAAGGATCGGTATTATTCAGCCTTTTTCAGGCCTTTCTTCATCTTCTCCATGTCGACGGCGAGCTCCACCATGCCAGTGCCAATCGGGGCTATTTGCCCGATCAGTATGTTTTCTATTATTCCTTCCAGCTTGTCTTTCTCGCCGTAGAACGACGCGTTGACGATGTGCTTCTTTGTTTCCTCGAAATTGGCGCGCGCCAGTACGCTTGCTTTTTTGCCTGACACGCCGTATCTTCCGATATCCTTTATAGTGCCGTCGAATGTCATCATGTCTGCCAGCAGCATCAAATGCCGTACGTCGACGTCCAGTCCCTGCTCGTCCAGCGTGTCTTTTGACTCCTGGAGTATCACGTTGCGCGCTGCCTCAACACCAAGCACGTCATATATCTGATGTATGTCATTTGTTTTTGTCCTGGACATGTCAATACCGTCTACGTGCAGTATTTTCTTCAGGTTTGTGCCCGTCGTCTGTATTATCCAGTCCTCGCCTTCCTTTATGACAACAACATTTTCTATTCCCTTTACGCCCTGCGTGTGCAGCTTGAGAAGTTTGTTCTTTATCTTTCTCAAATTTTTGACATTGTCCTTCTTTGGCTTTATGTAAATATTCTTGCCCCTTGTAGTTATGTCGCAATCCTTGGCGTGCTTTTCCAGCAGCTCCTTGACTTCATCCTTGTAGCTTTCTCTCTCCAGCTCAAACTCTATCTGCATGTTTACAAGGTCGATTGAATCATAAGTTATTATGTCGCTCATCTTCATGGATTTTATCTTGCCCGCAATTTCTTTTGCCTTTTCCTTTGTGTTGTACCCGTCTTTCAGGTAGATGAACATATTCTTCTCAAATGTCTTGCGCGCGTCGAATATCTCGATCAGCCTTGGCAGCCCGTGCGTGACCTTGCTCAGCCTGTCGGATTGTGATGCCATCGTGTAAGAACGCATCGTATTATGAATAATCAAACCATCAGACGTGGTGAATGTATGATTATCTTCGATAGTCATATCATAAACATAATCAGACGAGGGCTCGATCTTATTTATCTCAATTATTTCATCCAATACTACACTATTTTTAATTAAAACAAGTACGGAATTGTTATTTCTTGTTAGAATCTCGGAAATGTTTATCGCCGGTATTTTATCACCGACTTTTAAGTCTTTGCCAGCGATGGGAACAATTTTTCCTTCTTTTTCCACGACGAATGAATGATATTCCGTAGCTTTAACAGATCTATCACTTCTTGTTTTTACTTCCAATAGGAAATCAGGGCTTTTATGTCTGCATAGTGCACTTATTCTTTTCCATTCCATATTTTTATCAGGGCTCAGGCTGGGCACAAAAATTTTTACATTTTCTGGCATGTCAAAAATTTCATACCCATCTATTTTTTCATGCAACTCTTCTACCGCACTGTCAACAAACTCTCCTATTGTCACTGTTTTTATTGTATTTTCAAATCTGACAATAACTTTTTCATCGTATGAAGTACACATTTGTGTTGCAGGTTCGGATATGCTCTGCGCGGCTATTACGCCTATGGCCTCGCCAGGCTCGTACTTGTACTTCTCAATAGCTTTCATTAGCACAGCTAACTTCTCTTCTCGCTGTTTTCCTGAAATTCCATTCTTCTTGCAGTATTCCTCAAAGTCTTCCATGATTTTCTTAGCTAATTTTGTTTCTGTCATAATTGTCTCCTTAACGTGTAAACATGACCCGCTATTGTTCTGTCCACGTATATAACTCCACTTGATTCTAGCCTTGATTCAGCAGACATAACATCTTCATAACGTAAACTATGCTTACCAATTATCAAATCTATATGAACAGGCCCGCCCCCTTTTTGATCTAATTCAGCCAGTATAGCCTGTTTGGCAGCCTCTGTGGCTTGTGTCATCATAGTTATCAACCTGTTTCTTGGAGATTTGCCGTTGTGGTGGTTCTGTGCTTTAAGTCATATGCAAGTATTCCGTTTCTTTGAGTTTCAGCAATAAAACAATTTTCAATTAAATATTGAAGTCCAGATCCGATGGCCTCTTCATGATTGCGACGTCTCTGCACGGCATTTTCTATTTCGTCAAAACATATCGGTCTGTCTGAATCCCAGACAACTTGATAGATAAGGCGTACGTTCTGCAGCACCCTGTAGTCGCCTATTTCTCTGGTGTCAAGTAACCCATCAGGCAGTATATGCAATCCGCCTCTGAACCAGCTCCTTCCTCTCATCCAAATACCTTCTCCATGTTTACTTCCCCTGCGTCGCTCTTGGCAGGATCAATTCCGTCCTCGCCTGCTATGAATTGGATTATGTGGTTCTTGCTGTCGCGCACCGTTCCGTCGTATTCCACGCGTAAATCCTGGAGAGCATTTACTAGTCTTCGTTCCATGTATCCGGAGTGACGAGTGTGCAGCGATTTGTCCATGAGGTTCTCGCGGGAGTTCATCGCGTCGAAGAAAAACTCGAACGGATCCATGCCCAGCTTGTATCCGTGGCTTACAAAGCCGCGCGCCTTCAATCCTATATCCTCAAGTTTAAAGTGTGACGTGGTTCTGTCGGTGAAACCGCGGTGTATTCTCTCTCCCTCAAGCGACTGCTGGCCTACGAACGCGCACATCTGCGTCAGGTTTACGAAGGAACCCCTCGCTCCCGTGATGGCCATCATTACGGCTGAGTTCAGTGGCAGGTCAGCCTTGACTATGCCGCCCGCTTCGTTCGAAGCCATGCCGCCAAGCTGCAGTATCTTGTTTTCAAGCAGAGTTCTTTTTGTCATGCCCGCAGTTGCTTCGGTCTTGCCTGCATTGTAGTCTTTTATCATTTTTTCAACATTAGTCTCGTAGTCTCCCACAACTTTTTCTATCTTCTTTTTTGCCTTGTCAGACAGGTTGGTGTCTGACACAGATATGCTGAAACCTTTCTTTGTTATAACGTCAAGCGATAATCTTGTAAGTTTGTCTATGAATTTTCTCGCGACCTCATGGCCGTACTTTCTTTCTATTGCATCTATGAGCTTGCCATTTTTCTCGCCAAGGGCGTCGTCGTCTATCACACCCTTTTTCAGCAATCCATTCTTTATCACGACCATTTCATCGTCAAAGCCGCTGCTATATACAGATGACTTAAATTCCAAGTTCAGGTCCTTTGGCAGCAGCATGCTGAATATATCCTTCCCGGTGTATTCGTCCTTGATCTCGAAATCTTCTATGCCTATTGCAAAAAGCAGTTCAGAAGCTTCCTTGTGTGAGAACTTTGTGCCGTTCTTCGTCAGCATGTACGATCCTGTAACATGATCGTGCTTTCCTGTTATGATAGGAGCTCCGTATCTTGGAGAGCGTATGTGATTCTCCACAAGCATTAGCATCTCGGCTTCTGTCTGCGCCTCTTCGGTCTGCGGTATGTGCAGGTTCATTTCGTCCCCGTCGAAGTCTGCGTTGTACGGTATGGTAACCGCAAGGTTGATGCGCAACGTTTGATATGGCATTATCCTCGCGCGATGCGCCATCATCGACATCCTGTGAAGCGACGGCTGCCTGTTCAGCAGTGTTATGTCGTTGTCTATGAGATGCCTTTCAACAATATAACCAACGTCTATCTCTTCTGATATGTCCTTCTTGTTTTCATCGGTTATTTTTTTCCTTATTCCGTCCGAGCGGAGTATGTAGTTTGCGCCAGGATGCACTTTCGCTCCGTTGAGTATTATTTTCTTGAGCTCGTTTATGTTGTTCTTTGTCACCTTCACCTGCAGTGTAAGCTCTTTTGCTATGTCCATCGGTATGCCGACTTCGTTGATAGATATGCGGGGGTCTGGCGATATGACAGTACGCGCAGAAAAGTTTACGCGCTTGCCTGACAGGTTGCCCCGGAATCTTCCTTCCTTTTTACTTAGACGCTGCATGAGCGTCTTCAATGCGCGGCCCGATCGGTGACGCGCAGGCGGCAGCGTGCTTATCTCGTTGCTCATGAGAGTAGAAATGTGATACTGCAGCAGTTCCCATATGTCCGCTATTATGAAGTCAGGCGCGCCTATCTCCAAGTTTTTGCGTAGCCTTTCGTTTATGCGCACCACGTCGACCAGCTTGTGTGTGAGGTCGTCCTCACTTCTTTCGCCGGTCTCCAGTGTGATTGACGGCCTTACTGTCACTGGTGGTACAGGAAGTATTGTAAGAACAAACCATTCAGGTCTTCCGCCTTCTATCTTCAGCGCTTTAGCGTCTTCTTCCGTTATTTTCTCGAGCCTCTGCCTTACTTCTTCACTGGTTAGCTCTACCTTGCCCTCCCTGTACGACGTCGGCTTCTGGAATTCTATTTCCTTTTGTTTTTCACCGCAGTGCGGGCAGGTATTTTTCTTTTTCTTGTAGAGCTCGTTTAGAGGATTCTTCATTTTCTTTACATTCTCGTCGCTGTCAAGAGGTTTGGAACATTTTCTGCAAATGCCTCTTAATATCATGTAAATCTTTTTGCCGTATAGAGGATGCACGACAGGCTTGATGAGCTCTAGGTAACCGAAGTGACCCAAACACTGTCCTATTGTCCCTCCGCACGTCCTGCATCTAAGCCCTGGGTCGACAACGCCCAGATGCAAATCAGTGAGACCTGCGTCTATAGGATATCCGTCCGGGTCGTAAAGTTCAGCATGCTCTATCTTTATCGCAGACATTTCCTTTATTGTCTTTGGCGACAAGAATCCAAACTCTATACTTTTTACTGATGTCATAATTATTCCTTAACTCTTTTTATTAATTTCATGAATTGTGGCACCGTTTGTGGAATTTTTGTTACACTATCTGTTACCTTAAGTGCATACAACAGCTATTCCAATTCTTTGATCCCCGTGTGTTGTATTGTAACTGTCAAACCGAGCTTTATAATGCATTTTTATTCACCTTTTATAATATTTTTCTTTGGCGATACCTAGACTTTTCTAAAGAAAAGGATCGGTATTATTCTTCCACATTAATCTTCGGGTATATTCCCAGGCATTTCAACTCATCCAGCATGAGCTTGAAGGCGTAGGACATTTCAACCTCGATTATCTTGCTCTTCTTGCACACTACGCAGTACTTCTTGCCCTTTGCAAAATCTTCTATGGCAACCAGCCCGCACTTTTCGCACACCGGTATCTTGTATTTGTCGCTGGAGAATCTTTCTTTAAGCAGCAATGCAGCGCCATGTGCTATTAGGCAATCTTTTTCCATTTCTCCCAGC
>Ga0209542_10011007_pt1 | contig 16150 bp, 19 predicted proteins | sample RifCSPhighO2_01_FD_184028 | JGI IMG/M metagenome (GOLD analysis project Ga0209542, IMG submission 184028) | Soil microbial communities from Rifle, Colorado - Rifle CSP2_plank highO2_0.1 (SPAdes) (version 2) | ecosystem: Environmental > Terrestrial > Deep subsurface > Rock core/Sediment ... | reverse complement strand
GATGCAAGGCGCGTGGCGCGTGTGATGGCGGGCGGGCGGCGCTTCAACTTCAGTTTGGTCGTCATCATTGGCGATAAGAAGGGCCGCGTGGGCGTTGGCTTAGGAAAGGGGGTCGATACCGCGCTTGCCATAGATAAAGCGACGCGCGATGCAAAGAAACATCTTTTCACCATTCCTCGCACCGCGTCGGGTTCGATCCCGCACCAAGTTCGGGCGAAGTATGCGTCTTCCACCGTTGAGATTATTCCTTCCAAAGGCCGCGGCCTCGTCGCCGGCTCGGCGGTGCGTACCGTACTCGATTTCGCGGGCGTGACCGATGTGGTCACCAAGATCCATAGCCGCTCGAAGAATAAGCTCACCATAGCGCGCGCCACGGTCGAAGCGCTGAAAAAGCTCTCCGCCGGAGGCGGACCCGCCTCCGGCGGGCGCCTCCACGGCTAGAATTTTCATATGCCCAGTATGATTACCCTTATCAAAAACAAAATGAAAGCCAATTTTACCAATCTACGCACCTGCTCGAAATAATCATACTGGGTATGCAATTAAATACTTTTTCACCCCGCACAAAGAATAAGAAAAATGCGCCCGTCGGGCGCGGCGGTAAGCGCGGCAAGACGTCAGGACGCGGCGGTAAAGGGCAGACTGCGCGCGCAGGACACAAGATTCGTCCGGAAGTGCGCGATCTCATCAAGAAACTTCCGAAGCGCCGCGGCCACGGCAAGAATCGTTCGCGAACGGTTCGGACAAACAGGATCACGGGCGCTACTATCAATCTTGCTGCGCTTGAAGCGGCATATAACACGGGCGAGACCGTTTCGCCCGCGACGCTCCTCGCGAAGAATCTCGTGCGTCGAGCGAAGGGACGCGCGCCTATCGTGAAGATTCTTGGTACGGGTTCTCTCACAAAAACCATCATCGTGAAAGGTTGTACACTTTCTGTATCCGCACGCGAAGCGATCACCAAGGCTGGCGGCACCTATGCTTAATTCTTTTTTTCATAAGATCAAACTCGCGTTCGGTGATCCCGAGATCCGTTTTCGCATCTTTTTTCTCGCGGGTGCGCTCGTACTCTTCCGGCTCCTCGCGTCGATCCCAATCCCGGGCGTCGATAAAAACGCTCTTGCAGCCTTTTTCGCAGATAACCAATTCTTTGGTCTCTTGAATATTTTCTCCGGCGGCGGGCTCTCCAGTCTCTCGATCGTGATGCTCGGCGTCGGCCCCTACATCACCGCCTCGATTATCATGCAGCTCGGTACCATCATTTTCCCGCAGGTGAAGCAGGCGTATTTCGAAGAGGGCGAGGCCGGTCGCGCCAAATTTATCGGATGGAGCCGCCTCCTCACCATCCCTATAGCCGTTCTCCAAGGCGTCGGCTTCTTGTTCCTGCTCCAGAGCCAGGGTGTCATCACCCATTTGGATTCGGTGGCGCTCATTGCCAATATCGCGCTCGTCGCCGCCGGCTCCATGCTCCTCACGTGGCTTGGCGAACTCGTGACCGAGTTCGGCATCGGGAACGGCGTCTCGCTTATCATTCTTGCAGGCATACTCGCGAGCGTGCCTTCGAGTATCTCGCAAACGCTCTTTGCCGCTACCGTCGCGAACATTCCCAGTTATCTCGCCTTCACGCTTCTCGGACTCGCGATGATCTATGCCGTGGTCGTTGTCTCCGACGCCGAACGCTCAATACCCATAGCCTATGCGCGCGCGATGAGGAGTTCCGCGCTCTCCCAAGGCGCGGCAACGTATCTCCCTATTCGGCTTTTGCAAGCGGGCGTGATTCCGATCATCTTCGCGCTGTCGCTCTTGCTCCTGCCGCAGATGGTACTCTCGATGCTCGGCGCATTGCATATCTCCTTCGCATCGAGCGCGGCGCTCTGGTACACTGCCTTCCTCTCTAACCCGTGGAAGTATGGTGCGGTCTACTTCCTGCTTGTGGTGCTCTTTACCTATTTCTATACCGCAGTGACGTTTGAGCCGCATCGCGTTGCGGAGAATCTCCAAAAATCGGGCGCCTTCGTCCCTGGGGTTCGCCCCGGTCGCGAAACAGAGGAATTCATCGGCAAAGTGGTAAATCGCGTGACCTTGCCCGGGGCCTCATTCCTCGGTCTTATCGCAGTTGCGCCGTCCATCATTCAAGGGCTCACGGGCGTTACGACCTTGGTCCTCGGCGGCACCGCGCTTCTCATCGCCGTCCAAGTGGCTCTCGACCTCGTGCGCAAAATCGACGCCCAAGTCTCCCTGCGGGAATATTAAAAGTGCTAAAGTAAGCGGATGGAAACACGAACGATATTTTTTATTGGGAAGCCCGGGTGCGGGAAGGGGACCCAGGCAAAACTGCTTTCGGAGAAAACCGGCTGGAAGGTCATATCCTCCGGAAGTCAATTCCGAGCTATAGCAACTGAAAACACTTCTGTCGGACGAAAAGTAAAATCAGAAATAGATATAGGAGATCTTCCTCCTCATTGGTTCGCGATGTATCTCTATTTGAAAGCACTCTTCTCAATCCCAGAAAATGATGGAATCATTTTTGACGGGTTCAATCGTAAAGTGCCAGAAGCTGAATTGATTATTGACTCACTCAAATGGCTTGGCCGGCCATTTTTTATTTTGGATATTCATGTGTCTGACAAATCGGTCCATCAGCGCCTCATGCTCCGTAAAGAAGTTGAAGGTCGGCTAGACGACTCTATGATTGATGCACGCTTGAAAAATTACCGTGAGTACACTGAACCCGCGATTGAGCTGTTTCGTAAATCGGGCACGCTTATTGAAATAAACGGCGAACCGACGCCGGAAGAAATCGCCGTTGCCGTTCGCACGGCGCTCGGCATCACATGACCATTTCAAGCGACAGCGAGCGGACACATTTGATTGAGGGAGGAAAGCGCCTTGCGGCAGTGCTCCGCGTCCTTCGCACAAAAGTTGCGCCCGGCGTAACGGCCGAGGAGCTTGATGACGCGGCAGAGCGCCTCATTCAAGAAGGCGGGGACCAACCCGCCTTCTTAGGCTATACACCCGAGAGCGCGCGGCGACCGTACCCGGCAACGCTCTGTGTCTCGATAAATGACGAAGTCGTACACGGCATTCCGAATGAGTCGGTGAAGACGTTGAAAGAAGGTGACATTGTTGGTCTCGACTTGGGTCTTCGACACGAGGGAGTCATTGTGGACGCAGCTATCACGGTACCGGTCGGTGTGGTGCATGAGGATGCAAAGAAATTACTTCGCGCGACTGAAAACGCCCTTACTGCTGGCATTGCACAAGCAGTTCCGGGCAATCATGTGGGCGACATTTCGTGTGCAATTCAAAAAGTGATTGAAGACGAGGGTTTTTCGGTCGTGAAGGAGCTCGGCGGCCACGGCGTCGGGGCTCTGGTGCATGAAGAACCCTTCATTCCAAACTTCGGCAAAGCGGGTGAGGGCGAATTACTCACTGAAGGTATGGTGCTTGCGCTCGAGCCTATCTCAACGGCAGGGAAGGCTGCTGTCATTCTCGCTCCCGACGGCTACACGTACCGCACGAAAGACGGTTCCCGCTCCGCCCACTTCGAACACACCATCTTGCTCGAAAAGGATGGAGCCCGTATAATCACCCAATAACCGCCGCACCCAGTACCCAGTAGGTCATTCTACTGAATGAGGTGGGTCTACTGATTCAGGCGATTTTATTTTTGAAACTATGGCACAGAAAAACCCAAAGGAAGAGCGCACATTTGTGATGGTGAAGCCTGATGGCATCAAAAAAGGCCTCATCGGCGAGATTATTAAGCGTTTTGAACGGCGCGATCTCAAAGTTGTCGCACTTGAAATGTTCCAGCCGACATTCGAACAAGTCGACAATCATTACCCGAAGGATGCCGCTTGGCTCAAGCGTCTTGGCGAGAAAACACTTTCAACCTATAAGAAGTATGACTACGACGTGATAAAAGATTTTGGCACCATGGAGCCGGAAAAAATCGGTCCCGAGATCCGGAAATGGTTGACCGATTACCTCCTTTCGGCCCCTCTCGTGAAGATGGTGATCGAAGGCACTCACGCGATTGATATGGTGCGCAAAATTTGCGGCGCGACGTTTCCGTATCAGGCCGAAATGGGCACTATTCGAGGGGACTTCTCCAATGACTCTCCCGCGCTCGCGAACGCCGAGAAGCGCGCCGTGATGAACATTATCCACGCGTCTGAAACGCCAGAAGAGGCTGCACACGAGATCAAACACTGGTTCGGGGATAAGGAAATGCATAGTTATAAGCGCCACGGCGAGTAGAACGTGGAGGGTACTTGACGGAGGGTGTATACTTATCGGTGGGAGCCGTTCTTAAAAACGCAACTTGATGTATTTTCGGGAGCTTCAGATTAAGGCGGTTTGGTTTGAATCCGTCAGCCGACGGAATCCGAGAGTCGCTGTTCGGGCACCCACGTCACACAACAAAGTTGCTTAAGGGAATGGCTCCGCCCAACCCCACGTTACTTCGGTAATGTGGGGTTGGGCGTTACAATGCATGTATGTCGTTGCAATTGAGTTTCTATGGCGGAGCGGGAAAAGTAACCGGCTCCAATTTTTTACTTACCGGCGACCGAGGAAAAGTGCTCGTTGACTGCGGCATCGAGCAAGGCGCCGACTTTGTTGAGGAGCATATCTACGAAACATTTCATTACGAGGTGAAGAGCGTCGATGCACTCGTCGTGACGCATGCGCACCTTGATCACGTGGGTCGCATTCCGAAACTCGTGAAGGACGGTTTTCGCGGGAAGATATATATGACGCCGCCCACCAAAGATCTCGCTGAACTTATATTGCGCGATTCTGTCGGCATTCTCGGCGAAGAAGCCTCCCGCCGCGGCATCGCGCCCCTCTACGAGGAACGGGATGTCGATGCGGCCTTCTTGCTCATCGAGACACTCGACTATCATACGGAAAAAGAAGTTGCGCCGGGCCTTTCCGCATATCTGCGGAACACCGGCCACATCCTCGGCTCTGCGAGCGTGCGAATAAAAGCTGACGACGGTACTGCTATCGCGTTCACGGGCGACATCGGCAATTCTCCCTCGCCGCTTTTGCCTGACTGGGAGCCGGTTAAGGACGCGGACGCGATTGTAATGGAAAGCGTGTATGGCGACCGAAATCATCCGGCGCAACAGCGCCGCACCGAGATCTTGGTCGAGGTGCTGAAACGCGCTATCGCGCGCGGAGGGACCATCCTTATTCCCGCATTCTCTCTCGAACGCACCCAACTCATGCTCTATGAACTCTCCAACTTTTTTGCGGCGGGAGAACTCACAAAAATTCCTGTATTTCTTGATTCGCCTCTCGCGATTAAAGTCACCGCAGTGTATGAAAAGTGGGGAATGAAGTATTTTAAGCCGGAAACTGAAGACGAAATGAAGCGCGAAGGAAGCATTTTTGAGTTCCCATTTCTCACGCAGACACTCTCGCGCCAAGATTCTCTCGCGATAGAGAAGTCACCAAGTCCGAAGATTATTATCGCGGGCGCTGGGATGAGTCATGGCGGCAGAATCGGCGGATGGGAGAAGCGCTATCTGCCCGACCCAAGTACTACTCTCATTATCGTCGGTTACCAAGCGCCCGGAACGCCCGGGCGCCGGATGATGGAAGGTGCATCGAATGTGCATCTTGCGGGTAACGGCGTCAAAATTAAAGCGAAGGTTGAAAATCTTACAGGGTGGTCGGCGCACGCCGACCGTGATGAGCTTCTCAAATTCGCAGAAGCAGCTCTCGCCGGTAAACGCATTAAAACTATCTTCACCGCCATCGGCGAACCCTCTGCCGAGCGGTTTCTCGCTCAGCGCGTCCACGATTATCTCGGCGCCCGCGCCGTCGTCCCCGACTATGGCCAAACGTGGGAGATTACGAAGGAATCAGTGAAGAGAATGGAGAGTTAGTGCTAACGGTTGTCGTCGTCGAAATATTCGTACCAAGTCAGGATAGCTGCCGCACCAAATACTATCCACGTGAGAAACTCTTCGATAGGGAACTTGAGACCGATTATGTGTACCCAACCGATAAAAGTGTCGCTCGGGAAGTACCATTGTCCAAGATAAATGGCGGTCAACTCATACAGGATTGCTACGAATGCAAAATAGAGACCTACGCGAACGAATTTTAAACCGAGCCGTGGTCGTAAAATACTTTCAAGTGAAAGGGGAATTAGTACGAGTACGATTGTAACGAGCAAATAGAAATAGGGAATTTGAATAATACGCGGCACCCATGCCCACGCTGCGGTTACCGCAAGAGCAACGAAGATAAAAACGCTTGCAAGACGGGTCATACGCTTTGTCCACGTGTGCTCATGAGTCTGCTTATCGTAGAAATATTCCCAGAACATAATAGGGAAATACACAAACAGAAAGAAATAAGGAATATCTTCCCACGCCATAAATCCTAAGAAACGATTATCAAACATAGATACGACGTACCATTGGTTAGTAGTGTAAAAAATAATATTAAGACCTGTCTGAAGTACAGTTGCTACTGAGGCAAATAGAGCGGCTTTAAGAGCTCGCGAGGGAAGCCATATGGTCAATAATAGAGAAGGAAGTCCCCAAAAAAGCAACAACGATGTGAGCATATTTGCATGTGTCGCCAGTGATATAAAAACAGCCGCTAAAGGCAGGATATAGAACAGAACCATTTTCTGATGTCGGTACATGCGGGGTAGAAGAAATAATCAATACGTTTGGAAATTATACATCACGGGGCTAATGCCACGAGGACGTCAGCATCATTTTTAGTGGGTACAGAGATTCAGAAGAATCAAAAACGCCCCTGCCGGGTGCTTTTCTGATTTCGTTAGATAACTTGCTTGGCGATGCGGGAGAAGATAGCGGGATGCTCGGAGGCAAATTGGGCGAGGACTTTTCGGTCCAACTTAAAGCCAGACTTCTTCAACTTATTGATGAACGTACTGTAAGAAGCGTGGCCGTTCTCGCGGACGGCGGCATTCAAGCGGACGATCCAAAGCTGGCGGAAGTCAGTCTTCTTATCGCGGCGGTGGGCGAAGGCATAACGCCCGGCGCGCATAAGCGCTTCGTGAGCATAGCGCTCCTTCTTGGAGCGAATGCCGCGATAGCCCTTAGCTCTTTCGAGAATGTTTTTGCGGCGCTTCTGCGCCATGATGCCTCCTTTGATGCGTGTCATACGTACGTAATTACTCTTTCATTAGGTGCCCGGGAGAAAACGGCGACGCACGCGCGCCGTAAGCACGAGCGACACCGAACCGCGCTTGCCTCGGCGCGATGCGCCGCTTTGTTTCGCGTTGAAATGATTCTGACCCTTCGGGCGCGCAACGAGTTTGCCGTTACGAGTCACGCGGATTCTTTTCAAATACGATTTGTTAGTTTTCATGTTTTTTTGCTTCTTTTTCTCGTTTTGCTTGAGTGACGTGGTCTCGTTCGATAACACCGGCAAATCCTTTCGGGCTTCGTTCAATAGGTTCAGCGACTTTGTAGGCGTAGGGGATGATTTTGAGGAACCGTTCAAGGCGTTCCTTCAAGAACTCCTCGTCCATACCCTTGTAGCGACCCTTGAGGAAGAGTTCGGCGCGCACGCGATGTCCCTCGGCGAGCCATTCGGCGGCCTTCTTCGCTTTAAGTTCCATATCGTGCTCGCCGGTGCCCACTTTTATCTGGACCTCCTTGGTCTCCGATACTTTGACCTTTGCCTTGGCGACCTTTTCCTTCTTGCTACGCTCGTACTCAAATTTACCATAATCCATTATCTTCGCAATGGGAGGGACGGCTGAGGGCGAAATCTCGATAAGGTCGAGCCCTGCCGCCTTGGCGGCCGCCAGAGCGGCTTCGAGTGAGAGAACTCCTAGATTACCCCCGTCAGCGCTAATAACGCGCAACTCCTGCGCGCGTATCTCGTTATTGATGCGAAGTCGGTCGGTAGCCACTGGAAGTAGTCGGATAGTAGCATGAAAAGGTAAGGAAGTGCAAACTCATTTCGTGATCTGACTCGGGTCGGAGAGGATGATTTCGGCTTTGCCTTGGTAGGAAGCGATTTTACCGGTGAGAGTAACGACCGAGCCGGCGTAGCGAGAGAGATTGCCAAACTTCTGCGCGTCGTCGGCGAAGATGACGCCCGAGAACGGGCAGGTTTTGTAATTTTTGCAGAAGTCGAGGAAGACGGTGCCGGAGGCAGAAGTGTACGCGTCAACGAGAGTGCCGCGCACGGAAGCGTATTCGCCGACGTGCTTAGGTGCCTCGGTATAGTCGATTATTCCAATTGAAACGGGCGCGGCCGCTCCCGCGGCCGCGCTATTGCCTTTATATGCGTCCAGTAACTTCTTCAAAATATTTTCATACGCCTGTCGTAGTGCCGGATCAGTGCCGATCTCGAGAATCTCATCATTTATCGTTGTCGCAGAATTGGTCCAATTATAACTCCCGATGGCATACGCCGAATCGGTAACGATCGCCTTGATGTGCATGATGCCATTGCCGCTTGCGTGTCTCTCTGCCACTACCGGTACTCCTCCATCTTTAAGGATTTTTATTATCGGCGCGCCGTAACTGTTTGAACTCTGCTCGGAATCGACGATGCCACGCACATCCACACCGCGTTTCTTTGCTTCAACAAGAGCGTCAGCGACGTTTTGGAGCGTAAACGTATACATTGCGAAGTAGACGTGATTCTTTGCAGAGTCAATCAGCGCGATGATCTCTTTATCATTCTGCTTCTGGTCCAAACTGTAGAGCACCCGCACGGTATCGGCCGCTGGTGCCGAGACCGTTTGCGCAGGCACACTCGCTCCGCTGCCGCCCATGGAATATCCAATAGTTCCTGCTGCGAGCACGAGTACCAGCGCGATAGCCGCACGAATTATTTTCATCTTCATGGATCTAGTATATCGCCTATGCACTATCCAACTCATTCTTTTTAGCGTGGTACGCAAGAAGATTGTGCCGACCGATAAAGAAGAGAATGAGTAAAAAGGCACCAGCGATGCCCCAGCGCGCGGGACCGACCCACCCGGACGTCAGGCTCCCGAACCAATACGAGACAGAGAAAAGTGTCGCTTCCAAAATTAATCCGCCGGCAATTGCCATCGGTATGTAGGTCGAGAGAGGACAGCGGAAGAATCCGCTCGCGACAAACGTCGTGAACCGCAGTCCTGGCACGAAGTGGCCGGAGAAGACCGTAAACGCGTACCGATTCCCGAGCCACGAGCGAAAGGGCGCCGTAAAGTCGTGGTCGATATAGTGGGCGAGTCGCGGGTGAGTACGGGCGATCCAACCGAGCGAGTAGAGTGTGGTATCCCCGATAGCAATACCGATATAGAGAGAGAGAAGCGCGATCGGGACCGATATAAAGCCATCAGCCGCAAGCACACCGACGATAACCGTAGCGAAATCTTCAAGAAGAAACGCACAGAGAATGATTGCGAACGACAAAAGCAGCGCACCACTCGCGGTATCACCGGTAAAATGAGAGAGGAAAGTGAACATAGGGGATTATTTCAGTCTAGCAGATGGTAATATGGGACTATATGATGAAGACTTCTACAATCATATTCGGCGTTATTTTGGTTCTTCTTGGTTTCCTCGGATTCGTTTCAAATCCGCTCATCGGTGCGGATGCGCTGTTTGTTGCCGACGCAGTACATAATTTCATTCACATTGTTTTTGGAGTAATTCTCCTTGCCATTGCCTTTTGGGTAAAGGAAAAACCACTGCTCTGGCTCAAGAGCATCGGCGCCATAGTATTTCTATCCGGTTTGATCGACATCTTTTTCGCTTCGTCTACTGGCGGCTCATTATTCGGTATCGCCTACACGAATAGGTACTCTGATTGGCTTCACCTCATTGCAGGCTTAGCTATTCTCAGCGTTGGAATATATGGGAGGGATGACGCATGAGAGCCAAGAGAAAGCGACTTTCGCAGCCGGATGCTTTTGGGGTGTCGAAACATCGTTCCTCGCTCAAACGGGCGTGACCAACGCAGTCTCGGGCTATACGGGTGGACACGTAGAACATCCGACATATGAAAGCGTGTGCGGAGGAGAAACGGGTCATGCCGAAGCGGTGGAGGTGACGTTTGATCCATCAAAAACGACGTACGAGAAACTGGTGAAGAAATTTTTTGAGATGCATGACCCCACCCAAATGAATCGACAAGGGCCAGATGTGGGCGAGCAGTACCGCTCGGTCATTTTCTACCATTCGTTCGAACAGAAAGAGATTGCGGAGCGCGTGGCGAAGGAACTTGCGCCGCAGTATTTTCCAAAAACGATTGCAACTTCACTAGAACCAGCACAAACGTTTTGGAAAGCGGAAGACTATCACCAACGCTATGCCGAAAAACACCCCGGCCGCGTCGTCTGTCATATTTAACTATCTTTCTTCTCAAAATCGAGGCAAACGGAGTTGATGCAGTACCGTTTGCCACCTTTCTCCGCGGGACCATCGTCAAAAACGTGCCCGAGGTGACTGCCGCAATTTTTGCAAAAAACCTCTGTGCGATGCGAACCATGAGAATCGTCTGCACGAGTCCCGATATTTTCAGCAACTGCCGGATCAGTGAACGAGGGCCAGCCAGTGCCCGAGTCAAATTTCGCATCTGAACTGAAAAGCACATTACCGCACTGCTTGCAGCGGTACATCCCGTTCTCGTGATTGTCGACATACGCGCCAGAGAAGGGCGTTTCAGTCCCGCCCTCCCGCATCACCCGATGTTCTTCCGGTGTGAGCTCTTTCATACGCGAAAGCATAGCATTTGCGAAGAATCGCCGAGGCGCGTATCCTAAAGCTATGAAACGTGCCGGTGTGGTGCTCATCCTCCTGCTCGCCTTCGCTGGGCTTGCAAACTCGACCTATCTTGCCCAGCACGAAAAGGACGGTACCCCGCTCATTTGTAACGTTCAAAATCTCTCGGGATGCAATATCGTCGCCGCGAGCCAATATTCGCGCCTCTTCGGCATATCGCTCGGCGAATATGGCGTCCTTTTTTACGGAATTCTCTTCGTTCTCGCTGCTCTCGAACTTGTTCTTGTCGACCGACTCCTGCGTCGAATACTCCAGGGAGTTTCGCTTGTCGGTGTCATCGCTTCATTATATTTCACCGCACTCCAACTGTTCATTATAGGCGCGTTTTGCATCTACTGCACCGCGTCCGCCATTATTACGCTTCTTATTTTCATCTTCGCAAGTTTTATTGAGCCCCTGCGAAAGAATAACAAAAAGAATCCTCCCGCTTCTGCTACATCTCCTGCGTCAGGACTTCCGAAGGGGAGTATTCGAATGCCGCCCACTCCATAACACCAGTATGCGCTATGTCCTTCTCGGTATATTCGTCTTACTTCTCATACCGCCGAGTGCGCTTGCGGCGCAGGCTTCTCCATCTTTTGTCGCGGCACGCTCGCTCCTTGCCGCGAGCTCCTCGCCGGGAAATGCGTACGTTGCGGGCGTCTCCGTCGTGCTTACTGCGCCGGTTGCGGGCGACCTCTCCGCCGTGGGCGGTACCATCGTCATTGCGGCACCGGTTGTAGGAGATGCACTTCTTTTTGCCGGATCAATAAATTCGCGCGCTTCCGTCGCGGGTGACCTGCGGGCGGTGGGCGGGAGCGTTAATATTAAAGAATCGGTTGCAGGAGATATTATCGCCTTCGGTTACTCCGTACAGAATTCCGGTCGTGCTTCAGGAAGTACCTTTATTGTTGGAGTGGACACTGCTGTCACTCATGGCGCCTCGGGTCCGGTTACCATCTACGGTAACAACGTGTCGCTTGCGGGCGACTTCGCAGGGGATGTCACGGCTTTCATGAGCGGTCGTTTGACCCTTGCGGCGAGTACCACTATACGCGGCACACTCTCCTACGAAGCGCCCGACAAGGCATTCATCCCTGCATCTGCAACGATAGTCGGTGGCGTTACGTACACCAATGCTTCTTATCTGCCGGATGTCGGTACCTCGCGCATACTCGCTCTCGTCAGTATCGGTTTCTTCCTCCTTGCCCGTATTCTTGGGGCGCTGATTCTCGCCGGCCTTCTGGCTGGCCTTTTCCCGAAACTCGCGAAGACGATTGTTAATCGCGCTTTTGCGCCCCGTTTGCGGAGTATTTTGCTCACCATGTTGCTCGGCTTTGCAATATTTGTTGTGACGCCGGTCTTATTCATTCTGCTCGCCCTGACACTCGTTGGCATTGGTCTTGCGTTCCTGCTTCTTATCGCATACGCCCTCATCGTGCTGCTTGCACTCGTCTATGCGGGTATTCTTCTCGGCAGCATGCTTGCGCGGCGCTTTGCGCGGCGCGAGACGGTGCTCTGGCGCGACGGCGTATTCGGTATGCTCGCGCTCTCACTCATCGCACTTCTGCCATTCATCGGTCTCTTCGTGGTATTTCTTCTCACTACTTTTTCTGCGGGTGCGCTTGCACTCACTTTTTTCCATTTTGTTTTTCCGCGCGATGAAGAAACGCCTAAAATGTTATGAGCCGAAAAGAGCGTGTATTGCGCGCGAAAAAAATAGTCGCGTATTTGAAGAAGGCGTATCCGATTCCGAAGAGCGAACTCATTCACCGGACATCGTTTCAGTTTGTCGCTGCGGTTATTCTCTCGGCGCAATGCACCGATAAGGCGGTGAATAAATTGACTGCGTCGCTTTTCGAAAAGTATAAAACGCCAAAAGATTTTGCCAGTGCAAAGCTTGCGACGTTTACACAAGAAATTTCTTCCATTCCATTTTTCCGCAACAAGGCGAAGGCGATTATCGGCTCGGCAAAAGAAATAGAGGCGCGGCACGGCTCCACCGTGCCGCGCACAGAAAAAGAACTCGTAGCCCTCCCCGGCATTGGCTATAAAACTGCCCATGTCATCCTCGGCGAGCTCTATGATGTCTGGGAAGGCATTCCTACCGATACCCACGTGAAGCGCTTTACCAAGCGATTCGACCTCACCGACAATACCGACCTCACGAAAATCTCAAAGGATCTTGAAGCGCTCATACCAAAAAAAGACTGGAAATACGTCAATAACGGCCTCGTGCTCTACGGCCGTTACGTATGCCCAGCCCGCCCACACGACTGTGAAAAACACTCTCTCACCAAGCTCTGGCCGCCTGCCGCTCTCCGCTGGCCCAAGACAAAGTAGAATAATGGCAAGGATGTCGATACCGCGCTTTCGTAAAGTCGTTTGGGCGCATTACAAAAAATTTGGACGGCACACGTTGCCGTGGAGAAAAACAAAAGATCCATACAGAATTCTCGTTTCGGAGGTAATGCTGCAACAGACACAGGTGGAGCGGGTCATACCGTTTTATAAGAAATTCATACAGAAATTTCCGATCGCAAAAAAGCTTGCGAACGCATCGCTCCCTGACGTATTAAAAGCGTGGCAAGGGCTCGGTTACAACCGCCGGGCGAAAATGCTTCATCAAACCGCGAAGGAACTGGTGTCGCGAAAAATCAGTACGGCTTCCGAATGGGAAGCCCTGCCGGGAATTGGACCGTACACTGCGCGCGCGATAGCTGCGTTTGCATACAACGAAGATAACGTGTTTATTGAGACAAATATCCGTACTGCTGTTATTCATCATTTTTTCTCAAGACGTTCCAACGTCGAAGACACCGAGATACTCGAGGTGCTAAATAAAGTATTACCGAAAGGCAAAGCTCGAGAATGGTATGCAGCGCTCATGGATTACGGTGCCTATTTGAAACGCACGGGCATTTCCCACAATGCAAAAAGCAGAACATATACAAAGCAATCAAGGTTTGCGGGCTCGCTTCGCGAAGCACGCGGTGCTCTCGTACGAGCATTCACCCAGGGAGTTACCTCACGCACTTGCCTGATCGATCTGTTCGGCGCTTCGCGTCGGAATCAAATGAAAATAGCACTCGACGCACTTGTTAAGGAAGGTTTGATTAGCGGAAATCTTTTATCAGGAGTGTTGTCGCCGCACCGGCACAAGCGATAAACCCGCCGGTGAGGAGAAAGAATAGTTGGTAATTGCCCCACAAGAGAATAACGCTGCCAACCAGCGGTCCCACGAGATTGGCGACGGGCCAAATGCCGCGGAAGACGCTCACTGAATTTATGTCCTGCTCCGAAACGCGGCGAAAGAAATGTCCCTCGGTCATACTCTCGATAAGTGCGGCACCCACGCGCGAGAGCACGAGAATGCCTACAATGAGAATGATTGGGGAGGCGGGAGAGAGAAGGCTGAGCGACGCGAGAGCGCCTCCGGCAATGATAAAACCGGCAAACATAATCTCCTTATCGCCGAGCATCTTATCGGCAATCCACCCCGCTGGATATTCGATAAGCACATACGGCACGAGCATGATCGAGAATACCCAGCCGAGCGTCGACCAGGGAATGTCGAGCACGGTATGCAGATAGATGGGAACGTAAAGCGGTGCCCAGATGTAAAAAGAATAAAGGAGAAAATGTCCAAACGTGACTGCCGCGAAATCGCGGTCGCGCGAAATACATACGAGGGTGTCTTGCATATGGGTCAACTTGACCGGCACTCCCTCGGGGAGTCGTCGAGACGCGAAAAGAACAGTGAACGGCACGAGTGCAGCCGCCGCGGCGAGGAAGATGCGGCCGTAGGCGTCTGAATCGACGAGAAGTGCTCCCATAATGAGGGGGGCCATAAGTGCGGCAGAGTTCCATGCAGTGATGAAAAGGGCGCGAACGCGTCCCGTCGTGCCTTCTTCAGCAACGGTTGCTTCAAGCAAAAGGTCAAGCTCGTAAGAAAGGAGCGGCTGGAGTGAAACGGCGAGCGCGATGAGGATGGATGCGGTGATGGCGCCGGGTGCCGCCGCAAGGATAAGAAGAGCGATCATCTCTATGGTCGCAAAAGCAAGCGCGAGCCGCTGTGCGCCATAGCGAGCGACGAGGTGCGGGAGAGAGGGAAAGACGATAAGCGCAACGAGCGCGCCACCGGCGATCACGAGGCCCGTATAGGCGACCGGCATAAACGAGGAAAGATACGTCAACAGCGTGTAGGTAATAAGAGCGGCACATAGCGCGAAAAAGAAATTCCCAACAAAAAGGACGGTGCGTGGGTGCATTTCACCGCAGGATAGCATATGAAAACGCGTCTCGTCGGGGACGAGACGCGTTTTGACATACGAGGTTACATTCCTATCAAGACGGGAATCACCATCGGGGCTTTGTTGGTGCGGGTGAAGAGGAATCCGGCCACGACGTCGGTGAGATTGTTTTTCACATAGTCGAGGTCGATGGGATTCATATTGCGCGTCGAGTCCTCAACGGTTTTTTTGATAAGGAGACGCGCTTCGTTCAGAAGGTTTTGCGACTCGCGCAGATAAATGAAACCGCGACTGATAATGTCGGGTGACTTGCGCAATTTGCCGGTCTTGAGATTCACACTCGCAATAATGACGAACATTCCGTCTTTGGCGAGCGATTGTCGGTCGCGGATGACGACTTCCTGTATATCGCCGATCGTGAAGCCATCCACCACCATGGGCGCGGAGGGTACCTTGAACTTATGCACATTCATCCGTTCGCCGTTCTCGATATCAATCACCGTGCCGTTGTCCGGAATGACGATATTCTCGCGAGGAAAACCCGACTGTTCAACCGCCTTTGCGTGGCAGCGGAGCATCGAGTGATAACCGTACGCGGGCATAAAGAATTTCGCGCCTACTTGTTTGTTGATCCACACAAGTTCACCCGTGTTGCCGTGGCCGGTCGAATGGACGTCGCTCGAACGGTAGTGAATAAGCGTAACCCCGTGGCGATAGAGATTGTCTTTGAGCTTCTGCACGGCAATTTCGTTGCCGGGAATGACCGACGAGGAGAGCACGATAGTATCTCGTTCGGAAAGCGTGATGTATTTGTGTTGTCTGGTTGCGATACGCATCAAGGCCGCGAATTCCTCTCCCTGCGCGCCGGTTGAAAGGATGACGATTTTGTCTGGCGGATAGTTGCGAATATCCTGCGCAGGAATAATGCTGTCCTTGCTGATTTTGAGAAGACCAGTTTTTTCTGCAATTTCGAGATTGTTTTTGATTGACCTGCCTTCGGTGACGATTTTTTTGCCGAGTTTTTCGGCCGCTTCCATGATATGAATCATGCGTTCAAATTGCGAGGCGAAGGTGCCGATGATCAGACGACCGGAAACTGTCCTGATAATATCCTCGAGTGTCTGGATCACG